>Ga0115013_10001674_pt1 | contig 12689 bp, 11 predicted proteins | sample SouAtlMetagenome_2_FD_88686 | JGI IMG/M metagenome (GOLD analysis project Ga0115013, IMG submission 88686) | Marine eukaryotic phytoplankton communities from Atlantic Ocean - South Atlantic ANT15 Metagenome | ecosystem: Environmental > Aquatic > Marine > Oceanic | place: South Atlantic Ocean...
CCGGCGCGGCGCGGCCGAGCAGCGGGCCGACGTGGCTGGCGCCGGGCAGCTCGAGCGCCGCCGCACCCCACGCGGCCGCCCACGCGCGCTGCTCGGCGGGCGGCACGTCCGTGTCCTCGGCGCTGATGACGAAGAGGCAGCGGCAGTCGGGCTTGCTCGCCTCGTACCCGCCGCGCAGCGCCCTCATCACCGCGCCCGACTCGTCGCGCCACTGCGCGCACGCCCACCGCTGCACCTCCGGCGTCGCGTCGGGCATCGCGCGAGCGGTCCGCTCGAGCGACGAGCCCGCCCAGCGCAGCACGTCGGGCACCGGCTTGGTGGTGGCGCGGTGCGCCCACGGCCGAGGCACCACGGAGTTGACCAGCACGAGCGCCGTCGGCCGAAGCGTCGCGGCGGCGCGCAGGGCGAGCGCGCCGCCCATCGAGGCGCCCACGATCACGAGCTCCGAGGACCGCTCCGCAGGCGGCAGCCATTGCGCGAGCTGGCCGACGTAGTCGTCGACCGAGGTGGCTGCCAGCCCCGAGGCGCCGGGCTGTAGGTCGCGCGCCACCAAACGCCAGCCGCGCTGCTCGAACGCGTCTCGCCACAGCTCGTACTCCCAGCCGCCACCGCCCGCCCCGTGCACGAGCAGCGCAGCCTTGCCTTGCGCTTGCTTGGCGCCCGTCGCGGCGAGGGAGGCCAGCGCTCGAGCACGGATCATGCGAACGCGTTGCGCACCGTGATCGCCTGGACGCTTGAGGGCCGTGACGCCGCAGTCGCCGCCGCGTCCGGCACGTGGGTCGGCGCGCTCTGTTGGCTACTTCGAGTAAGTTCGCTGATCACGGCGGAGCAGCGAATGCGGTACTCTAACTGCATCTGTACTTTATAGACAAAGAAATCCACCAAGCTAAACCTAGGGAAACTAATGCTACACAGGTCCCGTTGCGCGGGTGGCTCGCGGCGGGCTCACGCCTTGGGCTTGAAGTCGCACGTGGCGGGGAAGGTGCAGCCGGCGCGCTGGATGATCGTGCCCGCGGCGAAGTGGCCCGCCTCGGCGCACTGGGCGTCGGTCTTGCCCGTCGCCATGCCGTACAGGAAGCCGCCGACGAACGCGTCGCCCGCGCCGTTGGTGTCCACCAGGTCCGCCTTGGTCAGCGTCCACGGGTTGCCCGCGACGGCGAAGGTCTCGGTGGCGCCGCCCGCCGTCGCGATGACCGTGGCGTCGGCGCCCTGCGTGACGACGGCCTTGCGCGTGCCGGCCTTGGGGCCGGGGAGCGCGGCGAGCTTGGCGGCGATCTCCGCGATGTCCTCGGTCCCCCACTCCTCGCCCTTGGCGAAGGCGGCCGCCTCGCTCTCGTTGCAGAAGATCACGTCACACATGGCGAAGCACTCCTTGAGCAGGCCGCGCAGGGGGGGGACCTCGGCGAGGAAGGGGGCGGAGACGTTCATCGTCACCTTCTTGTTCTTCTCGTTCGCGTGCGCGGCGATCGCCTTCACCGTCGCGAGGCCGCCCTCGTGCGTCAGCGGGAAGCCCGCCATGTAGTAGATGCCCGCGGCCTCGACGGCGGCCTGCACCTCGGGCGTGTCGAAGTGCGCGGCCTTGTCGTACTTCTCGGCGGCGCTCAGGTTGGCGATGAGCGAGCGCTCGTTGTCCTTCACGAGCACCGCGCACGTGCCCGTCGCCTTGTCGGCGATCTCGAGGAAGTGGCCCTTCACGCCGTCGGCGGCGAGCTGCTTCTTCAGCGTGGCGCCGAACTCGTCCTGGCCGATGGAGCCGATGTAGTGCGAGACGTCCTTCTTGCCGTCGTTCGCCAGCATCCACTGCGCCACGCGGATCGAGTTCAGGGTCGCGCCGCCAGCAATGTACTCGACCGGGTGCGTGCTCGCCAGCTTCGCGTACAGCGGCTGGTGCTTCTCCTCGGCGAGGATAGCGTTGTTGAGCGTCGCGCCCCACTCGTCCAGGACCGCCTGCTCGACGTTCGCGCTGATGTCAAGCAGCGGGTTGCCCATGCCAAGGATCGAGGTCATGTTGTGCGGTGTGCGCTGCGCGTCTGGACGGGACGATGCGAAGTGGCACTTCCGATGCAGAAAACGGGGAGATAAACGTAGGAACGAGCTGGAGAGTCACAAGCGTGCAATACTGCCGGGTGACCATCACCGAGCAGCCGGCCAGCTCGCCGAAACGTCCAGGCTCGGGCCACATCTGATCCGCGCCTGCTGCGGAGATGCCTGGTTCTCACACCTTTAGCGAACAAGAGCCTCAGCATCTTGACTGCGCGTCGGCGTTCTGCGTCAGCCCACCTGACCCACCTTGGTTGTCGTCCGCTGGAAGTGCCCCCCACCTGCGGAATCGAAGCAGGAAATAGAAACGCGGCGCACGTGCACCCCGCGGTCGGCAAAATGGCTCCCACGTGGCTCTCCTTCCTCGCGAAGCCGCCCACGTGGCTCTCCTTCCTCGCGAAGCCGCCGCCCCACGTGGTGGTGGCCCACGATGCCCCGCTGTGGAAGGAGTTCATCACCGACCCGGCCTCAATGCTCCTGCTCATTGTTGTCTTGGCGCCAATTGTGTATCTCTGGTTCTTCGATGGGCCACGCTTTCTGAAGCGTGCCGAAATGAAGGCGTGGGTCATGGACACCCTGCAACGCCAGACTGCACCGACTGATGCCAAGTCCTGCCCCAGGAAGCACAAACCTGAGAATAGGGCGCTCTTTGGGATGGCGGCCAGCTTCAAATTCCCAGAGCACTTTAAGCCGCAGCTCAAAAAAGTCGGCACAAGCCCCGCACAGCGTGGCGGGCTGACAATTGTGAAGGGTGAGATGCTGAGGGACGAAGCGTCCCCCAAGCCCCACCGCGCCGACAAGCAACAGCAAAAGCTGCCCAAGGAAACGCTCAAGCGGACGCCGAGCTTCCTCCTCTCAGCGCTTGGCATTTCTGATGAAGACGTTAACAATGCTGCGCCCTCCCCCGTCGTAGGCTCTCACAGGCCTTTTGGGCCAGTGACTCAGACATCGATGCGTGATGTTCCGAAGGCAGAAAACGGGGTCGTCAAGATTCGGGACCCGGACCCTACGCCTGCGCCGAAGCTGTCGACCCCCTGGAAAGTCGCTCTCGCCATCGTCTCCTTCTACTCGAACTTTGGGATGGTCTGCTTGCACTTCCTCGCCTTTGAGCTGGCCGCCCTGCTCTACCTCAGCGCCGAGGGCATCCCCCCCTTCATCCTCCTCGTCTGGGCCTACACTTGCGGGTCGCACTTCTCGTACCTCTTCCATGCCATGATTGCGGCGCTCCCGGTCTTCAAAACCGAGGAGGAGAAGGGCCAGATCTGTGGCAAGGGTCTCGGGTACTACTTCTTGAAGTCCCACCGCACCCCGTTCCAGGCGGTCGGGTTTGCCGAGCACAAGATCGCCGACGTGACTGGACACCTGGTCGGAGGCTTCCTCAACCCGTGGCGGATCGACCACTGGTTGATGCTCTACTCGCACATGGCGCGCTACCTCGGTCACCCGGTCAAGTTCCTTGAGGAAACCCGCGTCCCGGGCACGTGGTACAATGGGCAGCGGCTCCCCATCGGAGATGTCATCGATTGCGCCGGCCAGTCGTTCACCGCTTGGCAGCAGCTGGGCTGGTCGCGCCTCGCCACCGTGCTTTGCGGCACGGAGGCCCTCCGCTTCTTCATGGAACACGACGTTGCGGGCGGCCACGCGGAGACGATGCGCTGAACGAGGCGCACGGAGACCAGACGCGGCGTCCAGACTGGGCGAGAGTCGGAGAGTAAGGGGTAGTAGTAAGGGGTAGTAGGTAGTAGAGGGTAGTAGAGTCGGCTCTACAGGGCGATGCGATGTCGCTGAGTTCGATGCAGAAAACGGAAGATAAAACTAGGAACCCCTCGCGAGCAGAGATATCTGTCACACAATCAAAGCGGTACAGCGCTCGCGTCCGCACTTACCCCCGATCGTGATCGCCAGGAAGGCGCCCACATCTTCATCGCCGCCGAAGGCGCCCACTTCACGCTGGCAGACGATGCCCTCGTGGCTCCCGCTCGAGTCGAACCCTGACGTTCTGAACCCGTTCATCCGCCGGCTCGGTGTGCCCTCCGACTGGGAGTTCATCGACGTCTTCGGGCTCGACGACGAGCTACTTGCCATGGTGCCTCAGCCCTGTGCGGCGCTGTGCCTGCTCTTCCCTTCGCAGAACATCTCGCAGGCGCACCGCGAGGCGATGCGCGCGAAGCAGCCCGCCTCGGCGGGCGCGCCCGTCTTCTTCCTGCAGCAGCACGATGAAATGGGCAACGCCTGCGGAACCATCGCCGCCGTGCATGCCGTGGCCAATGCCGCCGCCGCTGGCAACTTTGCGCTGCAGGACGGCCCGCTGAGCGGCTTCTTGGACAAGGCGAGCCCGCTGAGTATCCCGGAGCGCGGGCTCGCGCTGCAGCATGCGACAGAGATGCAAGAGCTCAGCGACGCCACCGCCGCCAGCGGCGAGACTGAAGGGGCCGGTACCGATGATGCGCAGGGGCAGCACTTCATCAGCTTCGTGCCGGTCGCGGGGCAGCTGTACGAGCTGGACGGGCGCACACTCGACGAGCAGGGCGTCGCCTTCCCCGTCTGCCACGGGCCGACGAGCACCGCCACCTTCCTCAAGGACGCGGCCAAGGTGATCAAGCACGCGTTCTAACCCGTAGCCCTACACCCGGGTGTAACCCTAACCTCACTCGTAACCCTCGCCCTCGCCCTCGCCCTCGCCCTCGCCCTACGTCTGCCGCCAATCTAAGCCCCAGCCTCACCCAAGCTCCCGCCCTGAGCCCGACCAAGGTGATCAAGGAGGAGTTCATGGCGCGAGATCCGACGAGCATCAACTTCAACATCACCGCGCTCGTCAAAGCCGACTGAACATTTTCACGCGACGTGCACGCTGAATCCAGCCGCGTTCGGACGTGTGCAACCGTCTCCAGCGCGACAACCCGCCCTTGGGCGCACAGTGGGTGTTGTACAAACACGAAGCCGCGCGGATAATTATGTAAATAGTTGGTGTGTGCCCTGCACCCGTAGAGGTACAAGGGCGGGTTGTACGTCGTCGTTTACACCCCGTGGGAAGTGCCGGCCTGGGAAACGTCCGCTAAGTCGCCCCCTGCCAACACGGCGCCGCAGGACTGTGCTCGGTCCGTCGCACGACGATGCCCGAAGACGAGGCTGAGGAGCACGTAGACGCGGAGATGGCGGATGCCGCCGATGGCCTCGCGGTTTCGGCGAAGAAGAAGAAGAACAAGAAGAAGAAGAAGGGCGGTGGTGGTGGTGGCGGCGATGGTGGCGCTGAGGCAGAAGGCGCAGAGGAGGCTGGCGCAGAGGAGGCTGGTACCGCTTCGGCCGCGGCGGGCGATGGTGCCGACGCTGCGGACGCAGATGGCGCGGATGGCGAGGGCGGGGGCGAGATGAGCGCGGCGAAGAAGAAGCGCGAAAAGAAGAAGGCTGCCGAGGCGCGGAAGAAGGCGGCGGCCGCCGCGGAGGGCGGCGGCGCGGAGGGCGGTGCGCCTGACGAGGCCGGCGATTGCAAGCCGTGGAGTACAGAGATCCGCGGCATTAAGCCATGGGGTCCGTACCCGAAGTGCGAGAAGGGCGGCAAGCAGCAGACAGCCGCGTGCACGGTGCCAGTGCTCGAGCAGTTCCCGTCGGGCCACGCGCCTGTCGGAGAGGAGGTGGCGTACATCTACGACGCGAACAGCGCGAGGGCGCGGATCAAGCCGGAGGAGCTGCGCGAGCTTGAGCGGCTGCACTCGATCTCGTACGACGAGGTGCGCACGGCGGCCGAGTGCCACCGGCAGGTGCGCAAGCACATGCAATCGGTCATCCGGCCAGGCATCCTGATGGAGGACATGTGCACCCAGCTGGAGGACCTCAACCGGAGGCTCGTGCAGGAGAATGGGCTCAAGGCGGGCATCGCCTTCCCTACCGGCTGCTCGCTCAACCACGTCGCCGCCCACTGGACGCCCAACTCGGGCGACAAGACGGTGCTGCAGTACGACGACGTGTGCAAGATCGACTTCGGCACGCACGTCAACGGTCGGATCATTGACAGCGCGTGGACCGTGCACTTCAACCCCAAGTTCGACCCGCTCGCGGAGGCGGTCAAGGAGTCGACCAATGTGGGCATCGCCGCGGCCGGGATCGACGTGCGCCTGTGCGACATCGGCGCGGCGGTGCAGGCGCGCATGGAGTCATGGCGGAGATATGGCGGAGATATGGGGGAGAGATATGGGAGATATAGGGGAGATATAAGCGCGGCGTCTTCCCCGCAGGCTTGGCTACCCAAACACCCTAACCCTAACCCTAATCCTCACCCTAACCCTCACCCTAACCCTAACCCTCACCCTAGCACTAACGGCGCAGGAGTGCATGGAGTCGCACGAGGTGGAGCTCGACGGCAAGACCTTCCAGGTGAAGCCGTGCAGGAACCTCAACGGCCACTCGATCGGGCCGTACCAGATCCACGCGGGTAAGTCGGTGCCGATCGTCAAGGGCGGCGAGGCGACCAAGATGGAGGAGGGCGAGCTCTACGCCATCGAGACCTTCGGGAGCACGGGCAAGGTTAGGGCTAACCCTAACCCTAACCCTAACCCTAACCCTAACCCTAACCCCAACAATAACCCTAACCCTAGCCCTAACCCTGACCCTAACCCTAACCTAACCCTAACCCCAACCCTAACCAAGGGCTACGTGCGCGAGGACCTCGAGTGCTCGCACTACATGAAGAACTTCAACGTGGGCCACATCCCGCTGCGGCTGCCCAAGGCCAAGCAGCTGCTCTCGATGATCAACCGCAACTTCGACACCCTCGCCTTCTGCCGCCGCTGGATCGACCGCGCCGGCGAGTTAGGGTTAGGGTTAGGGTTAGGGTTAGGGCTAACCCTTACCCTAACCGTAACCGTAACCCTAACCCTAACCCTAACCCTAACCCTAACCCTAACCCTAACCCTAATCCTAACCCTAACCCTAACCCTAGCCCTAGCCCTAACCCTCACCCTAACCAGGCGAGGAGAAGTATCTGCTCGCGCTGCGCAACCTGTGCGACGTGGGCATCGTGCAGCCCTACCCGCCGCTGTGCGACATCAAGGGCTGCTACGTCGCGCAGTACGAGCACACCATCCTGCTACGGCCGACGACCAAGGAGATCCTCTCCAAGGGCGACGACTATTGAAGGCACAGTTCCGGCAGTGTGCTGCTCAGCCACACACACGGGACACGGGTCTCGGGGGGAGTTGTTCCTCAGCGTGGCGCCCGAGGCGTTGATCAGTGTACGCTTTACACGAGGCAATATCTTTTCTTCTACGAGGTGTTGCAAGTGCGAGTAATAAGTAAGACTTAAATAACAAGAAGGTTCGTAAGTTATCACCCGCGCAACCGCAAGTTGCGCCTCGAAGTTTCGCCAACCGAGCGCGCCGAGCCGCCGCCCGCCCGCCCAGACCGAGCCAACGCCCAGCGAGTTCCCCGCTTCGTTGCCACTGGGGTTGCAGCCATGCTGATCCGCTCGTCCAGGCTGCTCCCGCCGCTGCAGGCCGCTTGCCTGCGCGCGGTGCCGCATGTACAGAAGCTCAGCACTGCGGTGCGCAAGCTCAGCACTGCGCTGCGCGTGGAGGATGACGAGCAGAGCGGAGTCAAGGTGTTGACGCTGGACCGCCCAGACAGCCTGAACGCCATGACGGTGGAGATGGGCGATGCTGTGCAGGCCTCTGTAGCGCAGCTGTCGCAGCTGCCGCCGTCGGAGCTGCGTGCGCTGGTGATCACCGGAGCGGGCCGTGCCTTCTCGGCCGGAGGCGACATGCGCTTCCTGCACGAAAGGAGGGAGGCCACGCCCACTGACAACGCCGACGTGATGCTGAACTTCTACAGAAGGTTCCTCTCGATCCGCTCGCTGCCCGTGCCCATCATTTGCTGCGTCAACGGCCCAGCGATCGGCGCCGGCGCATGCTTTGCGATGGCCGCGGACGTGCGCTTCACGCATGCCGCCGCCAAGATTGGCTTCACCTTTGTTGGGCTCGGTCTCCACCCAGGGATGGGTGCGACGCACTCGCTGCCTGCCGCCGTGGGGCCGCAGGTGCATGCACGGAGCCACGCCGCCTGCCAGCGCCGCCCTGCTGCCCTGCACTGCTGCCCGCCTCGCAGCCCACCCAGCCCCACGTCGCCAGGTGGCGGCGCTCTCGCCTTGGTTACCCTATCCCTGGCCCTAACCAGGTGGCGGCGCGCCTGCTGCTCTCGGGCGACCTGCTGTCGGGCACCGACGCGGCCGCTGCGGGCCTGGTCGCCGCCTCTCTGCCCGACGGCGAGGCGGCCATGGCGGAGGCCCTCGCCCTCGCGCGACGGGTGGCGATGCAGTCGCCCCTCGCCGTGCGCGCGACGCTGCGCACGCTGCGCCAGAGAGCAGATGCGGACTTGGCGCGCGCGCTGCTGCGGGAGGCGGACGCCCAAGCGCAGAGCTACGCCTCCGCCGACTACGCCGAGGGGCTCGCCGCCGTGCGTGCCAAGCGCACGCCGAGCTTTGAAGGCGCCTGAGCCCAAGGACGACGCGGTGTGCGGGAGGGAGGCTGTGGAGCGCGGTTTTGCTTGGGTGGAAAACTGCGGACGCGCTTGATTTCGTCATCATCACAGGCGTGCTCACGAGCATTCACATCCGTTCGCGCGTTGATGTCGCCTCCTTTGCTGGCCACGCTGGCGCTCGTCGGTTGGTCGCCGGCACCCAGCTTCCGCCCTCACAGCGTCCGAAGCTCGCAGCGCCACGTGGCAGTGCGACTCTCAGACAGCCAGGATGCGGTCATCCAGCAGCGAGTGGCTAACGGACTCTCGCACGTCGTGTTGGGACAGGCTGACGAGCTATTGAAGAGCCGCGACACCGGGCCCGCCGACAAGGCGCTATCCGTGCCACCAGGCGGCCTGATCGACGCCCTGCTCGAAGGGCGCGGCGGTAAGTTCGTTGACGACGCCTACTACATCCTGCTCTTTCCATCGACCGAGCAGCACGTAGGCGTGTACACGCTGCAGGGCAAGGAGCCCGATGAAGCCTCGACGCTCACTTACGTCCTCGCCTTCGAGCAGCTCGGCGACGCCGTGCGCTTCGCGGCACTCCTGCAGGCGCAGGGGCTCAGTGCTCCGGCGCCGACCGAGCGGACCGCCGAGCAGCTCGTCGAGTTCTGCGGCAAGGCGGGCTTGCGGCTCGGCGTCATGCCTGCTGGCGCGTTGCCGCTGTCGAGCGAGAGTGTCGAGTCGGGTCGCTTGCGTCTCGAGGCTTGCTTTGGCCTCCGAAGCCCGCCGCCCGGGTCGGGTCCTCAGCTGGAGCCTTGAGGGCTGTCATCAGCTGCAGCCAGTCGCGCGGCAAAAGAAGCGCGAGTGCCTTTGTTGCCTTTGTTCCGTACTGTGTAATATACTTGCCTGTGCCGCAGGCATGTTTTTTGGCCGCCCCGTGCCTTACGCCCCCTCGTAGTGCTGCATCGCGAGTCGCGAGCCGCCGGCGCCCGCCGGGACTCACGTCCTCGTCAGGTGTGTGTGGCGCAAGAGCTGAGGCGGAACCGCCCCCTGCTGACTCTCAAGCAAGGATGTTCTCCTGGATGACGGCCGCGGCGCCGCGTGACGATGACGAGGTGCGCGAGGCCGTGTCTGCGGCAGTGGCCGAGACCAAGCAGGAAATGGCGCAGGTTCACCGGCTTGCGCTGCGCAAGGTGGCCACCGAGGCGATCTCGCGCACACGAGCCGAGCTCGAGGGCGGGTGGGCGGAACGAGAACGCTCATACCAGCAGGGTATCGCTACGCTGGGAGCGGAGCTCGGCGCGGTGGAGGTTGACGCCCAAGCCCTTGAGGGCGCGCTGGCGGAGCAAGCGGCGCTGCTGAGTGCTGAGTGCTCCGCGAGCGAGGAGCTCGCCAGCTCGCTCTTCAGAGCACAGCAAGATGCCGCCGCCGCCCTGGAGCAGGCCGCGAGGGAAGCCGCCATCAGTAGGGACCGTGCCGTGGAGCTCGCTCTGGCAAAGGCGGCGGAGGCGGCGGCGGCGGCGGGGCGCGAGCGTGCGCAGGCGTCGGAGTCCGTGTCGCACCAGTTTACCGAAGCGAGGCAGGCGGCCGTAGCCGAAGCCCGGCGGCTGACCGGCGGCAAGCTTTCGGAGGAGGTGGAGCGCGCGGTGCAGGCCGCAGTGGCTCAAGCGGAACGCGCCATGGCAGACAGCATGGCCGCGGCGCTTGCGGAAGCCGTGCAGACGGCACGCGCCGAGGCGGCCGCGCAAGCGCAATCCGCCCGCGACGCGCTTTTGGCGGAGTTCGCTGAGGCCGACGAACGCATGCACAGCCTGCGCGCGAAGGAGCAAGCCGAGGCTAACGAGTGCATGGAGCGACTGCGCCAGGAGGTGACCGAGCAAGCGCGGTTGGAAGCCGCCAACAACCTGGCGGAGGAGCGCGAGCAGATGCGCGCGCAGGCCAAGGCCGAGGCCGTCGCGAGCATGAACCTGCAGCGAGAGAACTTGGTCGCCTTCGCCTCAGCACAGCTGAACACGGCGGACAGCGCCACGCAGGAGCGCGCTGTCGCGCTTGTCCGTGAGCAGGCCAAGCAGCACTCACCCTAAGCCGAACCCTAACCCTAGCCCTAGCCCTTGACCCTAACCCTAACCCTAACCTCACCCGTCCCCTGACTACCCCTTACCCTCACCCTGACCGGGAGCAGGCCAAGCAGCACGTGCAGGCCGAGCTGCGCAGCCAGGAGAAGGCGAGCCTCGCTCGCGAGGGCGCGGTCGTCGCGACGCTGACGGACGCCGTGCAGCATGCAGAGGCGCTCGTCGAGCAGGAGCGCGCGAGCCTCGCGTCGCTGCGCGCGACGTGCGCGGGCTTGTCCGCGCAGCTCGAGTCGGCGCGGCGCCTCTCAGCGGAGGTCGAGGCCCGGCGGCTGCTCGAGGGCGACTTGGTTCGGGAGGCGATCGCGGCGGACCAAGAGGCGACCAGGGATAGTGTGGAGGGGGTCATGAGCGCGCAGTCCGACGCTCGAGTGGCCTCCGCTTGCAGAGAGCTGCGGGAGTGCGCCTTGCCGCCCTGCCCTGCCCTCCCCAGCCCACCGCTGCGCGCGCGCTGCTCATGCCTGGTGATGTCACGCGAGCAGGGAACACGAGGCAAGGATGCGATTGCTTCAGTCGAAGCTGCAGGGCAAAGCAGACGAGTTGGCCTTGATGCAGCGGTCGCGCCAGTCCGACATTGCACAAGCCGCCCAAGAAGCGGCGCGCCAAACAGAGGCGCGGTTGCGAGTGGCGGGCGTGACCGCGTGGTCCAAAGCGAACAAAGATGGAAAGCCCAGCACGGCCCGAAGCGAGGCAGGAGTCCCCGGCGCCCGCCCTCGGCGGCCCGACCTGCCGTGAGACACGCGAGGCTCGGGCGGACGTCATCGGAGACCTCACGTACTCTCAACTTTGAACTTAGAGTCGCGCAAGGTCGGCCCGTCGCGCGGACCGTGTCGCATGAGAATCAGTTATAACATATGAGCTTCCGCTCTCGTGGAGGAGTTAGTTCTTCGGGGGGGTTATCACGAATCACGGTTACCGTAGGCATCTTGGTTGCAATCGGAGGGGGCAGCTATTGCCTTCTCCGCACTCCCTTGTCCGCCGGTTTCGGTCGCAATTGCTAATGGAAAGGTAAAGCAAGATGTCTACAGCGTAGAATTCGTGTAATTGCGGACCTGATTGATGCGGAATACGGTAAGGGCAAGTAGAACGCCAGAGCTCCGTCCTGCTCGCATGGAGACGCTGCTGCCTTGGCGCCGCCCGCGCAGCGCTGACCTCGAGCGCGGCGAGCCCGGTCCGCCGCTGAACCCCATCACCGGCACCTTCGCGGACGCGACGCACGCCAAGGACTTCGCTGCGCGGTGCTTCCGCTTGGCCTTCCCTTTGCACGCACTCGTGCTGGCCGCATTCGCCGTGGGGGACACGTACTACCTGTCTTTGAGCACAGCGCCCACGATTATTGAATTCGCATGTCCCCTGATCGATGGGATGTCGCTTCTTCTCCGTATCGGGCTGCATCGCTGCTCCGACCACAGTCGCGCACAGAAGCTTGGCAGCGCTGCCTGGGCGCTGTTTGTCGTCGCCTTCACTTTGGCCGGCGCCCTCGATCAAGATTTCTGGGATCCAGCAGCTGGGGTGAGCGCCGGGGCAATCGGCTTTGCGGCCGTCTTTGGCCTCGGGTTCGCGCTGGTCAACTCATCGCATGGGCTCAGCTTCGCGCACAAGACCACCCTCGCATTGGTGCTGCTGCTCGCACCCCCGCTCGCACTGATTCTTCACGCAGTCGCTCACTTCTTCCACCCAGTCGCAGCAGGGACTCGAGCATCCGGTGGCGCGACGCTGATTGTCACGGTGTATTGCTGGTCATTCGCCGCTGGCCACGTCTGCGCGCACGTAATGGGACTGCTCGCTGCTCGCCTGTACCTCACGCACGAGCAGCTCCAAGAGGGCTACGAACGCCTGCAGTACGACGTGCAGAACCCGGCGCGCCCTCCTGACGACCGACGCAGAGTCGCTCGTGGCCTGCTCGCGACTCGCCGCTTTGGTGCGAGGGACGCGCCGCTGGCGCCAGCCTCCGCCGGCTCTGACATCACGTCCACCTCCAGCAGTTCTCGCCGAGTCTCCTTCGCAGCACCGGACCCCCAAGCAGCAGCATCACCCTCCGACGGCGCAGCCGTGGCCGGCCCGTCGCAA
>Ga0115013_10001675_pt1 | contig 12686 bp, 4 predicted proteins | sample SouAtlMetagenome_2_FD_88686 | JGI IMG/M metagenome (GOLD analysis project Ga0115013, IMG submission 88686) | Marine eukaryotic phytoplankton communities from Atlantic Ocean - South Atlantic ANT15 Metagenome | ecosystem: Environmental > Aquatic > Marine > Oceanic | place: South Atlantic Ocean...
GTAACGTATCATATAGTGTGATGGTGCAGCAGATGGTGCTGACCAATTGAATACGATTCTATTATGAATGATATTGTCAACATATAAGCCTGTTGGCGTAATGTCGCAAGGGTTTTCAGGATAAACACAAGAGTTGTCATCTAGTGTTGCTTCTGAGTTATAATTTGAAGCCGTAGGGTCAGTACAACCTTCAACGTCTTCAGCAGGACCGTTAATAGTTACGTTTAATTGCGCTTGACAACCACTAGATAAATCATTAACAGTTAATACATAATCGCCTGCACAAAGAGCAAATGGATTTTGAGGAATACCATTGGCATCTACCACATAGTAGTCGTAGTTTCCAGAACCACCTTGACCACTTGCTGAAATGTAGCCATTACATAATTCTTGTGTATCATCTTGAGTTCCAAATAAAAGCACATCAAAAACATTACAATACGTACAGCTACCATCATCTGGGCTGGCATTGGCATTAAAATTGTCTGCTGCTGGGTCAGTACAACCAGGAGTTGAACAACTACCATCGTCTTCTAATGCCATTTCATTATAGTTGGCCGCTGTTGGGTCAGTGCAGCCATAATAAATACTGTTAGGGCATAATTCACATGAGCCAAAGCAAACAGGATAAAGGTCTGTATCTTCAGAAACGTTTAATCCTCTGTAGCCATTGACTGACTCACAATCCAAACCACTTACACTTTCTAGGTTGCCAAAGCCACCATTTACGAATTTATAGATATAATCTTCATTTGCAATAAGAGTTATTGTGGTTTGGTATATACCATTGCCAATATCTGTCATTGGGTTTTGTGAGAAATTATAAGAATTGAAACTAGCCATTATAAATACTCCCTCTTCAGCAACCACTTCACTACTCATATCTACTGTGAAGGTAACAAAGACAGATTGGTTTTCGCAAGGATCGCAGGATGAGAAGCAATTAATTCCTAAGTCATTAGCTTGAACAGCTTCAATAGAATCTAATCTGTTGTAGAAGACTTCAGTTGAATCATCTGCCGAAACGGTTCCTAATACACACGTAGCTGTAGCATCGAAAACCTCTTGGTCGCCCCAACCGTCAAGAGTATAGAGGTATTCAATTGTTCCAGTAGGCAAAGCAATTGTTGTTGTATAGATGTTATCGCCATCTTCATCATACAATTCATTACATGCACCACACCAACCGTTAAATGTTCCATTTACATTTACTGTTCCATATGTGTTTGGGTTAATGCCTGTCATATCTACAGAAAATACAACATCGTAAAGACAACCGCCGATATCTATTGTCGCATCTTCATCGAAATTGCTTGCGTTTGGATCTGTACATCCTTCGAAACCTTCACCACAATCTAAACAGCTTTCGAAACAAACTATTGGTAGTATAGTATCAACATTGGACGTTTGAACTAGTCTAGTAGAACTAAACTCACCAGTTGGATCAACTGCTAAACAAGACCCTACATTTGAAAGCGACTCAATTTCACCGTTAATGAGGTAATAAAATTCATTATCTGCATTTGCAGGTAAGGAAATTGTAGTAGTATATATACCATCACCATCATCATCTGAAAGGCTCAGAGTTTCACCTGGACCCCAACCAATAAATGTACCTTGAACTTCTACAGCATCTACGTCTCCTGGATATTCGTTGGTATTAAGTGAAAGTGTTACATTAACAGGAGGTTCAGGACAAGCCTCATCGCAACTAGAAAAACAATATTCGTATTCTGTTGATTCTTCACTAACAAAAATTCTTCTATCACCATTATCCCAGAAACCACAGCCAAGCCCATTAAAGTTAGGTTCCCAAGCACCTTCAATAGCTCCCCAGTCTTGAAAATAACCATTTCTAAATTTCCAATAAAAATAAGTGCTATCTTCCAGAGGAATGGTAACTTCCCAGATACCATCAAAATCATTATCACTCATCGAAATACCAGGAGGCGTGCCACCACTAATTCCTGCCGCAGTGTAACCCAAAGCTGAGTTTCCTGATACCTGCCATGGCCCACCAGCCATATAAACTCCAGATTGATTAACTGCTTCGTTTTGCATGTTAACTCTAAATGTTACATATACAGGATTTTCTGGCATTTGAATATTATTTGTCATTTCAACAATAATAGTTCCTACCATACCATTTTGAGCATGACTTCCAATAGAACAATCGTAATTATATACACCCGGAGTATTGAAAACCTGAGTGTGTATTAAGGCTCCAACAGTACTTGTAGCTGACGAAACAAATGATTCTGGGTTGTAAAAATCTTCTCCAGTTATAGTATTTGTTTCAGCATTTACGTTGTGAAAGCCACCATCATTATACCAATTAACAGTATCTCCACTACTAATAGTTAAGCTTGAAGGTGTATAATAATAACTTCCTGCATTAATAGTGTGTGTATCTGCTATAGTTATTCCACTGACTAGCAGTCCAAACGTGATAAAAAGGCTTAATTTTAAAGTGTTAAAATGTTTCATAAATTATTTTTCTGTTAAGTCAAATTAAAATTATTTTTGCCAAAATTAGTAGATTTAGCTTAAATAAAGTGTTAAAAGTACACAAACTTTGTTAAATTTGCAAGAACCTTGATTTTTTACATTTGTGAAGAACCACATATTTTACATCCTTTTTATTCTAGTATCTCATTATGGATTTGCTCAATATGTAACTCATGCAGATGCTTTTGATAGCAGTTCAGATGAGTACTGTAAGTGTCTTACAATTACCCCAAATGACAATTATAAAGCAGGTTCTTTTTGGAACGAAACACCATTAGATTTAAGTGAGTCTTTTGAAATTATAGTTAAGCCTACATTTGGTTGTATTACTGAAAGTGCCGAGGGCGGTGATGGTATTGCCTTTTTATTACAGACCAATGGAATTGGTCAATTGCCTACTGGAGATGGTGGTAACTTAGGTTACAATGGCATTTCACCTTCTTTAGTAGTACAATTTGATACTTACAGAGATAATCCAATTATTTATCCAGATAATAACGACCCAGGAGGAGGTTTTTTTCCTTATTACGATCACGTTGGTTTGATGAAGAATGGTTCTTGTAATCATGAAACAGCTGACGATTTATCAACTGAGCCTTTTTCTCCAACATTTACAGATGTTGAAGATTGTACTATTTACAATGATCATCAAATCACTTTTCTGTGGGACGTCACTACACAAAATTTTAAAGTAATATATTGTAATGATGTGGAAGGCTGTTTTACGGTAGCTGACCAAACTATAGATATTTCAAATGATATTTTCAGCGGAAACACTTTGGTTAACTGGGGGTTCACAGGCTCTACTGCAGGAGCAAAAAATGAACAAGGCATTTGTGTTCAGTATTTTGATAAGCAACCAACGCTTAAAGACACTACTGTTTGTTTTCAAGACAATCTAATTATTGATTTAAGCTGCATGAATAATTTTTCCTTTGAATGGAAAGATATGGCAGGTAATGTTATAAGTACAAGCTCAGTTTTTGATATAGTTGCAACCACTAATAATGATTATGAATTAATCATTACTAACGATTATACAGGTAGAACATTTACAGAATATTTTTCAGTCGTTGTATTCAACCCTATTCTTGAGGAAGTACTGACGGAACATATAGATAACGATTGCTTTGGTTATTCAGATGGTCAATTAGCGTTGAACTATATTGATGCATTAGGAGAAGTAAATTATAGTTTAGATGGTTTAATCAATCAGACTGACTCTACCTTTTCTAACCTTTTTGCTGGTACTTACGAAATGGTGGCTGAAGATGAATTCGGCTGTAGAGACACCCTCGACATTACTATTGCTGAAGAGGCAGAAATAATTCTTAATATTGATAATGTTGTAGGCGTTGTTTGTAACACCACAAATACAGGCTCTATAGAAGTCACACCTACTGGTGGTGTTGGTGGCTTTACCGTTAGCTGGATTGACGATGATGGAACAAACTATAATCAAGAGGACTTATTTGCTCTCAACGATGGATTCTACGATTATACTGTTGTAGATGCCAATAACTGCGTATCTACAGGGCAAGTGTTTGTAGACCAAATCAATTCCATTGATATGGATACTACAAATCTGGTGCAAATAGATTGTTTGCAGGGTAATACAGGAGAAATTGCTATAAATCCAACAGGAGGATTAGCTCCTTATACATTTGATTGGACTGGACCTAATGGCTTTACTTCCAATCAAAATACAATATCCAACCTAAGCGCTGGAGATTATTCTTTAACACTTACAGACTTTGAAAATTGCTACCGAATATATCCATTTGTTCTTAATGAGGGTGATGAGGTAATCGTAGATGTTTTAGGCACTACAGACGCTAAATGTTCGTACTCAGCAGATGGTATTGTTGAGGTTGCTCATTCAGGTGGTGACAATACTACATTTGCAGTTATTGTAGACGATGCCTTAAATACGGTTAGTAATTTAGACTTAACAAACACCTTAACTTCGGGAAATTATACGGCATATGCTGAGGATAATTTAGGTTGTACTTCAAACGGAATACCTTTTACCATAGGCGCTCCAACAGAAATTATTGTTAGTCCATTAGACGTTGATGATGTAGAGTGTTTTGGTGAAGATGATGGTAAAATACAAATTACCTTAAGCGGAGGAACACTTCCATATAATGGGTTTAGCTGGCTAGGCCCTAACGGTTACACCAATTCAGCACAAAATATATATTCATTATATTCAGGAAATTATACGGTTACAGCAACAGATGATAACGGCTGTACAAAGTCAGAAAGTTTCTTAGTCAATGAAAGTACTGATATTTCAATCGGCACAGCGTCTATAGAATACGTTAAATGTAAAGGCGATAATAGTGGTGCTATAACGCCTCTTGTCACTGGAGGAACACCACCTTATGGCAACTATTCTTGGTCAGGTCAAGGAGGCTTTTCGGCAAACACTTTAGGAATATCTAACTTATATGTTGGAGAGTACACCTTAACATTAGAAGATAGTTTTGAATGCGAAAAAGAATATACCTTTAATATTTTTGAGCCAGACTCATTGCTTCAGTTTACTGTAAGCACAACGCCTTCTTGTCTCATTGAACGCACAGGTCAAGCGTTCATAAATATTATTGGAGGAGTGCAGCCTTATAGTGTAGACTGGTATGGTGAAGACCCAACAGCAATGGCATCAGGATTAAACTATGTCCAAGTAACTGACGATGCTAACTGTATTATTGTAGATTCCTTTTTTGTGGACTTATTGCCACAGCCAACAGCCGATTTTGAGATAGATTCAGTAATAAAATTGAGCACGCCTGTTCGCATACAAAATAATTCATCTAATGAAATCTCATGGAGTTGGAACTTTGGTAATCAGACCTATTCTAACAATGAGACACCTACAGTTATTTATGACCAAGAAGGAAATTATACTATAAACCTTGAAGTTTTGAATTTTGAGGGTTGTAGCGATACCATTTCTAAATCTATTTCGGTTATGAATAGCTTGGTATTGTTTGTGCCAAATACATTCACTCCAAATGGAGATTATAAAAATGACATTTTCAATGTGTCCGCACTTAATTATGAAACCTTTGAGTTAAATATCTATAATGCCTATGGCACTACTTTGTTTAGTACAACAGATCCAACTATTGGTTGGGACGGTACTTATAAAAGCAGAAGTGTCCAAGAAGGCAACTATGTAGTGACTGTGTTTGCAATAGATGTTTTTGGAAGAGTTTACAACATCAATAATAATATATTACTAATAAAATAACCCCATTATGAAGCATATTATTTACTTAATTTTATTAGCGCCATCTTTGTTATGTGCTCAGGTAGTTATAGAGGATTTCGAAAATAACAGACATTTAAACTACGTTGAAAAAAGCGGCGAGTTTGTTTCTGACAACCCCAGTCCAGCAGCACCAGCGCTTATGGGAGGTATGTACTATGGTGTTGCCAATCCAGATATGAGCGGTATTAATACAAGTGCTCGATGTGGATCATACATGAGAAATGCTGTAGAGACCTTCGATTATTTTATTGCCTTACCATCAGGAGGGTTTACAAATTTAGATGACTTTACAAGTGGAGATAATTTTTTCACACTTGACGTTTGGAGCCCTGAAGAGTCAACCAGTTTTATCATTAGTTTTGAGAATAGAGAAATTGCACAAATAGACCCCGATAGTTTAGATGGAGTTCATAGTAGGTTTGAGGCTTTTACCACAGTTGCTAATGCTTGGCAAACGATTACTTTCAGTTTCTTGGATTTTCCTGACCTAAATATTTCAGAAAACCAGATTGATCAGATGGCACTATTAGTTAATAGTGGAGAAGAAAATAATGCTGTAACCATTTATTTTGATAATTTCATTGGTCCAGACTTTGGTTGTGATGATGTTGATCCTAATGAAGTGATTGAAGATTTTGAATGTCAGAGAAATCTAGAATATACCTTTACTCATGGGGCTTTAAGTTATGTTACTAACCCAGATCAAAGTGGAATCAATACTTCTGAAAAAGTAGGCTTTTATGAAAGCTTAGGCACAGGAGACGTAAAAAATAACGATGTCACTATTTTTACTTTTGACGAACCAATTAATATGAGTCAAAATAAGCGTATTAGTTTAAAGGTAAAATCTACTTTTGAGAAAATGGTACAGCTTACTTTACAAGGAGGTGGCAACAGTTATACTAAAGAGTTGGAATTAGATGGCAGCAACACTTGGCAAGAATATATTTTTAATTTTTCAGATATTTTAGATAATAGTGTTGATATTAATCAAGCACTTCTAATTTTTGCACCTGGTGAAACAGACTTCGGATATAATTTCTATTATGACGATATGACTTTAATAGAAGTTAGCAGTGTAGAACAAAATGATAAAAAAGACGAAGTCACAATTGTAGATAATTTTATGTACTTTTCAGACTTGAACTCAACGAAGTTCGTCAGAGTTTATGATGTAGCTGGAAGGTTACTTCAACAAGAAACAACTAACCAAAATTCATTACAGATATATCCAACAGGGATGTTGATGATAAATATTTTTGATGATAATGGTTATCAAAAAACCATTAAATACTTAAATAAATAATTATGTCGGAAAACAAAAATTATAGCCAAGCGCTATCTACTTTAGTAACAGTATTTTTCTTTTGGGGATTTATTGCCGCCTCTAATGGTGTCTTTATTCCTTTTTGCAAAACCTATTTCCAAATAGATCAATTTCAATCTCAGTTAGTAGATTTCGCCTTTTATGGGGCATACTATTTTGGGGCTTTAATTTTATTTATACTCTCCAATTCATCTGGAAAGGATATCATGAATAAATGGGGTTATAAAAACGGCATTATCTACGGACTTTTACTAAGTTGCCTAGGTGCAGTTGTAATGTATCCTGCCGTTCAAGGTGCTAGTCCTGGCGATTCAGATGTATTTTACTATGTTCTTGGCGCTTTATTTATTGTCGGATTGGGTTTCTCCTTACAACAAACTGCGGCTAATCCATTTGCAGTTTCTTTAGGTATTCCTGAAAAAGGTGCGCACCGTTTGAATTTAGCTGGTGGTGTAAACTCATTAGGGACAACTATAGGACCTATTGTAGTGGCACTAATCTTATTTGGCTCAACGCCAAAGTCTGGGCCTGAATTAGACGCTATGATTGCCAATGGTGATATTAGTTTATCAACAATTCAGATGTTATACTTAGCAGTTGGAGGTTTGTTTTTAGCGGCGGCAGCCTTATTTTATTTCTCTAAAAAATTACCACAAGGAAAAGATGATTCTGAATTTTTAAAAGCGCCTAAAGCACAAAGAGCACTTTTATTTATGACTGTGGTACTAGTGGGTTGTTTTTATTTAATTTTTGACCAATATAAGGGTGAGCCAAACAATGAAACTATTCTAAACCTTACCATACTTAGTTTAGTCGCTGTGGTAGGGACTTTATTGGTTTCGAACAAATTAGCTGAAAAAGATAAAGACAGCTGGGGGGCTATGCAGTACCCACAATTAGTCTTGGGTATGTTGGCTATCTTCACCTATGTCGGTGTAGAAGTAACTATACAGTCTAATTTAGGAGAACTTTTAAAAGTAAATCTAGGCAATGGCTTAAACCCTATCGGTTTACCATCAATGAGTGATTCAGAAATTGCTCCTTTAATATCAATGTATTGGGGAGGTCTTATGATTGGTCGTTGGGCTGGTGCTATTGCAGTATTTAACCCTGTTGGAAAATTAAAGACGTGGTTATATATTTTAGTTCCTTATATTGCCTTTGGCGTAGTTTTGTTTGTTAACTTCATCTCAGGTTTTGATATTTCAATCTTGTTTTGGTTTGCTGTATGTGTAGCTATTCAAATAGCAGGATTCTTCGCAGGAAAGGAAAGACCAGCTTTAACACTCAAAATTTTCGGATTTTTAGGAATAGTAGCCATGCTTATAGGTTTATTTACTACTGGTAATATTGCATTGTTTGCTTTCTTAAGTGGTGGTCTTTGTTGTTCAATTATGTGGCCTTCGATCTTTGCTTTAAGTATTCAAGGTTTAGATAAATATACATCACAAGGCTCTTCTTTCTTAGTGATGATGATATTGGGTGGAGCTATTATCCCTCCTTTACAAGGTAAATTAGCAGATATTATGGGTATTCACGAATCATACTGGATTGCAGTAGTTTGTTTCGTCTACCTAGCGTTCTTCGCTCAAAAAGTCGGTAACATTTTAAATTCTAAATAATGATTAAGTACAGTATTATAATAACACTTTGTATTGCTTTAGTTTCATGCACTATTAATGGTAAACACGATTCGCTCAGTAGTGAAGCTATAAATTATGAAGCTAAAATTGATTCAATTCTAGCTCTTATGACTATAGAAGAAAAGATTGGTCAGATGACTCAAGTAGACCAACAATTTTTAGATACTATTCAAGATATCGCTGATCTTAGTATAGGTTCACTATTAAGTGGTGGAGGATCGAATCCTGACACTAATTTTTTCGATTCTTGGACAGATATGTATGATAATTTTCAAGAGGTTGCTCTTACATCTAGACTGGGCATTCCATTAATTTATGGAATTGATGCTGTTCATGGTCACAATAATGTTTATGGTGCTACTATTTTTCCACACAACGTTGGCTTGGGTTGTGCTAATGATTATGAATTAACTAGAAAAGTATCTGAAGCTACTGCTGTTGAAGTCGCTGCAACTGGAATAAATTGGAATTTTAGCCCATGTATTGCTATCCCTGAAGATGAACGTTGGGGGCGCCACTACGAAGGTTATTCAGAAGACCCAGAAATTGTTACTAATATGGGAGTTGCTTCGATTGAAGGATATCAAACTAAAACTTTAGGGAGCTCTAATATTTCTATAGTAGCCTGTGCTAAGCACCTAGTGGGTGATGGCGCAACAGAATGGGGTACTGGTATGGACAATAAGCCTGATAAAATTGATCGAGGAAATGCTCTAATCTCAGATTCTTTAATTCGTGCAAAATATTTACCACCATACATAGCAGCTATTGAGGCTGGAGTTGGTACTGTCATGGCGTCCTTTAATAGTATTTATGGATTGAAATGTCACGCTAATGGCTACCTTTTCAACGATCTTCTCAAGGGAGAGTTAGGTTTTGACGGGTTTGTTATTTCAGATTGGCAGGGGATAGATGAAATCCCTGGAGATTATAAATCAGACATTATTTTATCAATTAATGCTGGAATCGATATGGTAATGGTACCTGGAGCTGTTAAATGGGGAGGACAGCATTATAAAACATTTATCAGTTTATTCAAAGAAGCCTATGCCGAAGGACTAATTTCAGAAGAAAGAATTAATGACGCTGTAAGAAGAATTCTTAGAATTAAATTTCGTTCAGGATTGATGCATAATCCAATGGCTGATAGAAGTTTGTTAGAAAAAGCAGGGGGAGCAGAACACCGCGCAATAGCTAGAGAGGCAGTGCAAAAGTCTTTAGTTCTTTTGAAAAACAAAGAGATGTTACCTTTAGCTAAAGATAAAAACTATTTAGTTTGCGGATCTGGTGCCGATGATATAGGTAAACAATGTGGTGGCTGGTCGATTGAATGGCAGGGTAAATTAGGCGATATTACTCCGGGGACTACTATTTTAGAAGGTATTTCTGAGCAAGCTTCAGCCACATTCAGTACAAATGGACTAACTGATAGTTCTTTTGACGGAGCAATTGTAGTAGTGGGAGAAGATCCATACACTGAAATGGAAGGAGATTCAGATTCCTTATACTTATCAGATGTTGACAAACAAACTATTGCCAATGTACAAGCATTAAACATACCTTATACCGTAGTGCTAATTACAGGCCGCCCATTGATTGTTACTGAAGAAATTGAAGCTTCTGATGCCTTTATGGTCGCTTGGTTACCTGGAACTGAAGGCGATGGTGTTTCTGACGTACTTTTTGGTGATGTAGCCCCAACAGGTAAATTATCGTTCTCTTGGCCAAAAAGTATGGCAAATGTTCCTGTGAATTATGATGATGAAGATTATAACCCATTATTTAAATTAGGTTATGGGTTAACTTATTAAACAATTATCTTTATGCGTTTTGCCTTAATCATTTCATTTTTAATACTCACATCAAATTTAAAAGCTCAGAATTGGGAGCTTATATGGTCTGATGAATTTAACGGAAACTCTTTAAATTCAAATAATTGGACACATGAAGTTGGTACAGGAAATTGGGGCTGGGGCAATGGGGAGCTACAATATTATCAATCAAATAATTCAATTGTATCAAATGGTAAATTAACTATTGAAGCTAGAGAAGAACCTCAAGGGTTGTTAGGTCAATGGAATGTTCCATATTATTATTCTTCATCTAGAATTATAACTAGAAACAAATTTGACTTCAGATATGGTAAAGTTGAAGCTAGGATAAAGACAATAGATGGACAAGGTTTTTGGCCGGCTTTTTGGCTTTTACCTAACGGAGGATGTTGGCCTGAAAATGGTGAAATTGATATAATGGAACAGTGGGGTAGTGATGGCCCTACAAATACAACAACTGGAGCTGCACATGCTGGAAACGGCTGTCAAGGAAGTAGTATCTATCAATCTTGGAATGCCTCAACAGACGGTTCTTATGCTGACGATTATCATATTTATTCTATAATATGGTATGAAAATTATATTGGTTGGTATGTCGATAATGAGTTACAACATTTCATCACTCCTACTAGTTTTTCAGGAGGATTTCAATGGCCTTACAATTCAGACAATTGGTACATCATTTTAAATTTAGCCATTACCAATAGTGGACCCAATGAGAATACGGTTTTTCCTTCAAATATTATGGTAGATTATGTTAGAGTGTATCAGTCAACAGATATTATGGGTTGTACTAATCCTCAAGCATCAAATTATAATCCTAGCGCAGTTTTTGATGATGGTAGTTGCGTAGAAAATATTAATTTTAATGTAGACATGAATTGCTCTGGCGAAAACCCACAGACTGTTTATATTACAGGGCCTTTTAACAATTGGTGTTGCAGTTGCAACCCGATGAGTGATGAAGACGGTGATGGCATATGGTCTGCTACTTATTCTTTTGACAATAACGACGGACAATTGGAGTACAAGTATTGTATTGACGATTGGGCTGGTCAAGAAAATTTATTGGATGATGTTCAAAGTGGTAACGGTTCATGTGTTCAAGTGACAGATTATTATTCTTATGCAAATAGAAAATTATATTTTAACGGAAGTGATATCACTACAAATGACGTTTACGGACAATGTTCAGATTGTGTAGCTGGTTGTACAGACCCCAGCGCTCTTAATTTTGACCCTAATGCTGTTTATGATAATGGCTCATGTGAGTATGATTGTGTTCAGCCCCAGGTTAGTTTTAGTATTAACATGGATGGCCCTTTGCCTGATGGGTACTCTCAAGTAGTTATTAATGGCTCTTGGGACAGCTGGCAAGGCTGGGGTGTTACGCTTCAAGATGACGATAACGATTATGTATGGGAGGGCACCGTCGAATTATCTGCCGGTGAAAATCAATTTGTAGTAGCTATTACTGGAGTTGCTGACCAATGGTCTGGCTGGGGGGTTGTTGGTAATGCGCCTATCGGTTCATCTTGCGACTTTTATCCTTATGACACCTACGGTAACTATGGCATAGATTTAGAATGTGGTGACAATATTCAGTTGCCAACAGTTTGTTTTAATTCGTGTGATAATTGTTATGAGCCTATAAGTGGTTGTACAGATCCACAAGCGGATAATTATAATCCACAAGCTGAATCGGATGATGGTAGCTGTAGCTATTGTGGTGATTTTCAAGCCTATATTGTTGGCACATCTTCCGCAATGGCTCCAGATTATGATAATGGAAGTATTCAAGCAACAGGAATTAATGGCTCTGGAAACTATAGTGTTGAAGTCGTAAATAGTTTAAACGGAATAATACAAAATCCATTTGCCTTAATTGCTGGAAATTACACCTTAATCGTTACCGATGAAACCTCTAACTGCCAAGATATGGTTTCATTCATTATTGAAAACGAGTCTATTGATGAAAACCCTTGCGACATTACGCCAACAGGCTTATATGTTGACAATATCATTCATAATAGAATCGTATTCAATTGGTCAGCACCATCTGCTGCACCATCACACTATATGATACGTTACCGTGA
>Ga0115013_10001678_pt1 | contig 12672 bp, 10 predicted proteins | sample SouAtlMetagenome_2_FD_88686 | JGI IMG/M metagenome (GOLD analysis project Ga0115013, IMG submission 88686) | Marine eukaryotic phytoplankton communities from Atlantic Ocean - South Atlantic ANT15 Metagenome | ecosystem: Environmental > Aquatic > Marine > Oceanic | place: South Atlantic Ocean...
ATGCACTCTTAAACGGCATGGAAATTGATTTTCGAATGAGCAGCAAACCAAATTATAATTGGGGTTCTTCGGAAGAATCAATTCCATCTTCAATGTCAGAAAAAAATTGAATTAATTAAATAATTCCAAATCCTTTCTGAAATAGTTCGATTTTACTCCCTTTGGCTCCAATTATCTCCAAGAATAATAAATTATTTTGGAGATTTTTTCTTATATTCTAATTCAAAAATAATTCAAAATGAAAAGCTATAATTATCGCTGAATTATTGGAAGAATCGACAAATAAAGTTAAAAAGACTTCAAGAATTGTCAAAAATCTAATGTACTCTATTAAAGAAAAATGAAAATAAAACCATCCACAAAAGAGATTTATACTGACACTGGAAAGTTTGTAAAACGCTTGCACTGCCCTATTCATGTAAAATGGAACGCTTTGAAAAAAAATGGGGATAGAAGCAAAATATGTGTTGAATGCAACAAAACAATCCATGACACAGCTAATCTCAATGACACTGACATAGTAAAACTAATTAAGAATGATCCACAAGCTTGTTTGAGGGTAAATTTAAACCAAGATAACGTTAAAATAGTCCATTAATGCTGTTTAAAAGACTCCTAGAAATATTTGGTGCTAACGCTCAACCTAAAACAAAAAAGAGTGAGCTATGCTGTAAAGATTGTAATTTCATTTATGATAACACACTTGATGAGTGTCCTGACTGTAAGTACATGAAAATCCTTACAGATAAGTCTTTTGATGAGATGAATGATGGTCTTAGAGTGATTAGAACAATCCGTGGTGAGACAGCTATTAAAGCAGCTAAAGACATGGGTTTAAAATTAATTGAACTAAGAGCAGAAGTGAGTGATGAGTTCAAGGTTAAATATAAAAAGATGAAAAATTGGACAACAGGGCATATTGTAACCTTAGGAGATTTTAGGGACGACAATTATTATCATAATATGGGATACAAAACTCTAGTTAATTGGACTTCTAGGAACCCCTCAAAGTTCTTTAGTCCTTTTGCTGCTTACATAGTACCAAAAGACCTTAAATCTGGAGAGCGAGTCCTCATAAATGATGTCATAACAAACCATGTCTCAGGAAGATGGAATCAAGGAGATGTCTTCAGACTTTCAAAATCTGAAGCCATATGGACTGGCAGATATTTTAATATTGATTTTATCTCATATGGTATTGGTGAATTTGTAGGATAAAAACAATAAAAATTAGACTTTCAAAATAGCTAAATCCCCCAAAAAATAGTTCGATTTTACTCCCTTCTGCTCCACTTTTTATTTCCAGGAATAATTTTTATACTTGAAAATATTTTTTGGTTAAATTTGAATAATATCAAATATTATAACATTTCAAACAATTGTGGACCAAGTTGCTTATAGGTAAAATCGTAAAAATAAGTTCTAATCTGGGATTTATAGAATATGGTGAAGGAGAAAGAGTGTCTTATGTTTATAAGGATTATAAGGAATTCAAAATAGGTGATGTTATCAAATTTGATTTAAATTTAAAGTCAGTAGTTGGTACTGATCAAACCTATAACAGGGCTATTAATTTGAAATCAGTAGATACGCCCAAACCTAATTATATTAGGTTAAATAAAGCCTTAAGAGAATTAAATATTCCTTTAAAAAGAGCTATTGAATTCTTTGAAAAAATCAATGTGGATATCGAAAAGCGTCCAACTACAAAAATTTCAATTAAAAATTATAAGCTTCTTACCAATTATATCAATGGCATAGAGCTAGATTTTGATAACAAAGGGAATTCTGATGAGACTGAATCATCCCTTGTCTTAAATAGAGGGACAATAGTAGAGACAGATATTGTCGAAGTAATCCATCCATCATTAATTATTGTTGATTTTTTTCATAATCAAAAAGCTATTCTTCCTCTTCAAAATTTATCATGGAATATTTTCAATTCTCAAAGATTATTATCTTCATTCAAAGTAGGAGATAGAATAAAAGTGGTTGTTCTAGAAAATGAAGCAGGTAAAGAAGTTATAGTAAGTAGAAAACATCTGTTAAGTAGACCATCAGAATCTAAAAAGTGGCAAAATTTAAAATCTGGGCAAAAATTAAAAGGCGTAGTTCAAGAAATATTAATTAATAAACTAATTGTACAAACAGAATTAGACCTTTTTGGTGTTATAAATATTTCAGTAGATCATCGTTCATCCTTTAAAATTGGTGACTCATTAAATCTTGTCTTAACTGGTCGAGATGAAGTCAATCAATTTTTAAAATTAGGCATTGAAGAAACAATTGAGATTGATGATGTTGAAGAAATAGTAAAAGAAGATTTTCAAACGCAAGATTCGGATTTACAATCAATTAAAACCTTCAAGAAATCTATTTATTATTCAGTAGCGAACAAGGATGATAGAGAAAATGTTTTAAGCTGGTTTCAAAATGATAAAAAATTATTTTCAAGCGCTATTACTATCGACAACATTTTATATGTAAATTTTGGTTTCAACACTAAAGCTTGGGAAAACGATTTTAAGAACGCTTTATTACCTTACCTGGGTGAAAGTACAAAAGAAAAGGATGCGTTAAAATTTTTAGAAAACCAAAAATATTGGGTAAGAACAAATACCAGAGTAGATAATAATAAAGGGGTTGTAAAGCATGAATTTGTCTTATTTAATGAAAGAATATATTTATCAGGGAATGTATTTGTTGAAGAAGCCGAGTACAATTTTATCATATTTAATTTATCCCTAGATAGAACAAAAAAATGGCATTCATTAGATAAAACCAATACTCTAAATAAAGGAACTTTTCTTTTAAATAGTAAAATTCGATTTTTATCTCCTGATAGTTCAAGGCCACTAGAATTAGGTCAAAAAGAAGTTTTTATAAAGATTCAAAGTAAGGTATTAGCTTTTGAAACGCTTAATAGATTAAAAAAGGAATCTGGAGCTATTTTAAGGGAAGAAGGACATTCTATCGCAATTTTTGATAAATTTTTAGAATATCAGGAAGATATAGAAAGAAAGGGCAATGAAAACTTAAGGGTATTTGTAAATGGTCATAAGGTAGTTCCCAATACGATAACAGATATTGCTATTGAAATAGAAAAAGATGTTGAAGACTTATTTGGAGGTAATGGTGATGAAAATCAAATGGTATCTATTAGAACAAGGGAAGATTCTCATCGCGAAAACAAAGAAAAAGAATTTGTTATTTTTGGTGATGCACTAGTTGAAACAATTAATGATAAAACAAAATTGCATCTTAAAAATCTGAATAAACCTTTAGACGTTTTAGATGATGGCTTTTATATTGAACCCAAAGTTTCACTGCGACAGTATCAGGTTCAACGCGAAGTAATTAGAGATTTTTTTGATAAAAAGTTAAAACTAGATCATATTGAATCACTTTTGGTAAGACCAGAAAAAATAAAACCTCCAAAAGAAGATGATTTAGATTATATAAATAAACTACTAGAGGAAACTGAAAAAAGACAGCCTAATAATAATCAGGTAAAAGCTGTGAAAAAGGCAGTTGGTAATAATAATGTTTTTTTAATACAAGGACCACCAGGTACTGGAAAAACAACAGTTATAGCAGAGGTTGTTGAGCAGTTGATAGCAAAAGGAGAAAAAGTACTCGTGGCAAGTCAAACTCATATTGCAGTTGATAACGTGCTTGAAAAAGTTTCAAATAATAAAAATATATCATGTATTAGGCTTGGTAATAAGCAAAGAATCAAAGAAAATTTGAGACAGTATCAAATAGATAATTTGATTGAGGTTTATTCAGAAGATTTTGAAAAATTATTAATAACAAATATTAATCAAATAGATCACTTACTGGAACAAGATAATAATGATGAATTTAGTGATATAAGAGAAAGCCTTAATACTATAATTAAAGACAATAGTGTAAATTATAATGAAAGCTTCAAAGACGAATTATTAAATAAGAATTATGAGTTTTTAGAAATGCTGTCTAAGACTGCCTTTTCGGATTTAGATAGTTTAAAAATACTTTTAATTGAATGGAAAGATAATTTATCCCATGAAAAGGAAATATTAGTTAAACCTCTTTTATATAAATCCATTGACGTCGCATTTGCTACATGTATAGGTGTTAGGACAGATAAAGAATTAAATGAGTACAATTTAAAATTTGATACAGTCATAATAGATGAAGCTGGTAAGGCTAATATTTCAGAAACCCTAGCGGCAATCTCAATGGCAAAAAAGGTGATTCTTGTCGGAGATCAAATGCAATTACCTCCATATATTGATGGTAGCTTACTTGATGAAAAAGAAGCAACAAGCTTTCCTCGATCCAAATACGGCAAAAATTTCACAATTGATGATATTCAGCGTGCTTTAAAAACATCATTTTTTGAATTTCTTGTGAATAGAATAAAAAACAATCAATTTCCTGCAGATAATATGGAATTACTTAATTATCAACATAGAATGCATCCACATATAGGTAAATTTATTTCAGATTCTTTTTACGATGGAAAGGTGAAAATGGGTGAGCACACTTATAAAAATTCATTACCAATGCAAAGTCCTTTTGATAAAGAAGTTGTGTTTATTAATACATCAAGCGCGCAAAACCCTTATGAAAGTTTTGATGGGTTTTCTGCACAAAACGACTCCGAAGCATATTGTATAAGTAATCTAGTTATTCCTAAACTTCTTGAATCAGGGCTTACTACTAATGATTTTGCGGTAGTTGCTCCATATAAATCACAAGTAAAACATATAAAAAAATCACTTAAAGAGCATAATAATAACTCACATTTGATAGAAATTTCAACATTAGACTCGTTTCAGGGGATGGAATTTGATGTCATTGTTTTCAGTTTTACTAGAGCAGCATCCCCAAATCAAAGGAATAAAAAAGTAGGCTTTTTAGATGATGCGAGAAGATTGAATGTCGCCTTTTCAAGAGCGAAAAAGAAATTAATTCTAGTTGGAAACGCTGAAACTCTCACAGATCTTAGAAGTCACTATGATACATTGTTTAACTATACAACATTATTTTCAAGATTAGTTGATTTAAGTAAAGTTGATGAAATTGGAAATTTTGTGGAATTAACCGATTATACTGATTTAAAAACTCCTTTTGAGTTATTTGCTGAAAGGCATAAAAAGGGAACTATTGTAAGCGGTAGAATAAAATGGATTACGGATTATGGTGCTTTTGTTAACCTTGGTAGCATTGATGGATTAATTTATATAGCAGATTTAAGTTGGAATAGAATAAATCATCCAAATGAAATAGTTAAAGTGAATCAAGAAGTACAAGTGGAAATTTTAGATTTTAATTTTATAAAAAAGCAAATATCACTTGGATATAAGCAACTTCAATCTAATCCATGGGATTTAATTGAATTTCAAGAAGGAGATATTGTGGGAGGTAAAATTGTTAAATTATATAATCATGGCGTTTATGTTGAATTGTCAAATGGTATTGAAGGATTTTTACATATTTCAGAGATGCATTATGGAAATAGAAATAAACGAGTAGAACAATTATTTAATTTAAATGATAAAACTGAAGTTATGATTTTATCTATTGACACTACAAAATGTCAAATAAAATTAAGCAGGAAATCATTGTTAAATGATCCTTGGTCAAATATTGAATTAAAATATTTAACTAATAAAATATATACAGGCAAAATGATGAACAAAACAAACTTTGGGATTTTTATAGAATTAGAAGATGGAATAGAAGGTTTACTTCATGAATCAAAGTTAAATCACAATAAGTCAATTGATAGCCTGTACGAAGAAGACAAATTCGTAATGGTAAAAATAGAGTCGATTAATAAAATAAAAAGGCAAATCTCATTTTCTATTCCTGTTTAGTATGGCATTATTTAATTTAGATATAGAAAGGTATTATCAGACTAAAAAAGAGGAAGGTATTGAGCTAAAATCAATAGCTTACTTACAATATCCAATTTATTGTATTCATGCAACAATCCTAGATAGTACAACAGATCCGTTAGAAAAATTGGATAAAGCTATTGTAAAATGCATCCTTATAAATAGCAATATGTCAATTATAGATATTGCACAATTTTTAAGTGTACAAAAAAGAGGTGTAGAAATAAGAATTAAGCAAATGAAGTTGGAAGGTTTAATTGATGGAGAAAAAAAATTTAGATTAACTGAAGAGGGGAAGGAGGTTTTAATACATGGAACAGAAAAAAGGTTTCAAAAACGACAACATAATTTTTATTTGGATGGTATTAGTTTTAGGCCTTTGAGTAGCGAGTTGTATGCTCCTAAATATCTTAAATCCTTTTTCAATGAAAATGAATATACTTTTTATACCAATTCAAGAGGTGAAACAAAATCAGACAAACCATTCAAACCAAATATTGTTCATGAACCATTAATAAAAGAAAAAGTTCTTGAAAATATATTTGAAATACCAGAAAATGAAAGAGAAGCTTGGGCAATACCACCAGGGCTTGAAAATATTGAAACTATAGATTTTACAAAAATGTCAATGCCTATTTTAGTAGGATTAATGGTAAAGAATGAAAAATCATACAGAGAGCTTATTGATGGTTTTTCTAATGTAGGCGATTCTAAAAAAATAATGTCATTCAAGTCTAAAATTGAAAGTAAAATTAATAAGCTTGAATTAAGAATTGATACATGGAAAGACAAAAAAAATGAGACAGACAAGTTTGTATTCGCTTCTAATTGGGTGGAAATAGATAAGGAAAACGAAGAAGATAAACTTCAATTTATAACAAACGAAGATTTAAAATTAGCATTTAGCAAACTTTATGATGTGAAATTTTCATCTGAAGAAGAGATTATCAATTCAAAATTTGAAATAGGGATAAACGTTACGGAAGAGATGCTATTGAACCTAAAATCAAATAGGAGTCAATTATTAAGAAATTTAGAGAGAGGTAGAGATTATCAAATGACTTCAGCTAAAAATGGTGTTTGGGTAGTCTTTGTATCATTTAAAACGGATTCACCATTTGTTGAAAATTTATTAGAAATAAAAAGTTTTTTGAGTGATGCTAGAAAGAAAGAATTGGAAATGAAGCATATTACGGCAAGATTGTTTAGTTATATAAAATATAGAAATGCTTTAGTATTGCTTGAGAAGTATGAATTACTTGAAGAAATTGATATTAAACAACATATGAATGTAGAACAAGAAGCAAATGAATAATTCAATAATAATTAATGATAAGGGGAGTTTTAAAGAAGGGTACTTTATTCTAAATGAAAACAGGAATACGGATCCTTGGATAGAAAAAGATGATTTTTTTGTGACCTTGCCTAACCAAAATTCAATAAAAAGAGAAATTATTGATTTGATAAGAAACTCAAAATGTTCAATCAAATTGTGCTCATTTATTATAACCGATCTTGAAATTTTTAATGAAATTGAAAAAATCCTAAAAGATACTAATGTTGCAGTTTTTATATTAACCCAATTAGACGAATCAAAGTTTTCTACATCATTATTATCTGAAGAAGAAATGGTTAAAAATTTCAATCAGATACACCTTGACATAGTGAAAAAGTTATACTCTAATGGAGCTCATGTGAGAGCAACAAGAACAGCACATGCAAAGTTTCTTATTTCAGATAGAAAAAAGGCATTATTAACAAGTGCCAATATAACGACACCTTCTTTAACTAGTAACCCAGAAACTGGTATTTATGTAAGTGATACAAAAGCCTTAAATCATTTAGATAGGCTTTTTGATGAAATATTTCAGAATGGAACAGAATATACAAGATTCATAACAGCAAGCTCTAACAAACAATTTATAGTTTCTAGAAAACAAAGTATTTCTGAAAATGCTATAACCTTAAACGATAAAACAAAATTAAAATTCACTTTTGAAGATTATAAACAGTCTTTATATAAAGAAATAGTTGATACTATAGAGAATTCCACAGGTGATGTGTATTTATCAACTTATAGTATTGTCGGTCTTAATTCATTACCTGAATTTGTAAGTGCTGTCAATTCAAAAATAAAAAATGGTATTGATGTCTATATTTTTTCAAGAGGAATGAATTATAGATCTGATCACTTGGAAAGTTGTACCCAACTTGCAAAATTAGGTTGTAAAATTTATGGAGATGTTTATAATCATTCAAAAGGTGTTATAACACCTGAAAGTAGTATGATTTTTACTGCAAATATAGATGGTAATCATGGTTTGAAAAATGGATTTGAAGTTGGTGTAGTTTTAGAGAATAATCAAAAACTAAATATGGAGTCATTTATTAAGTGGCAAATTAAAACAGCACCTTATGTTTTTAAGTTATCTCCTCAAAAAAGTAGTTATTTTTCTTATTACATGTATCATTGTAAGGTAAAAGAAATCAGTCCGAAACAGTTACCAGATGACTTAATAATTAAGTTAAGTAAGTCTGCCAGTAATCTTGCTAATTTAATTGATGACACACCTTGTTATTTTAAGGTAAAGAATAATAATATATACCAATTACAAGTAGGTAAGTGTTCTTATCAAGCTACTTTAGAAAATAATATTTTGAATATTGGTAATAAAATAAACACAAGGGAGTATAATTTAAAGTCTTACCTTCTACAATATAAAAATGCTAAAATAATTTTAGAATAAAAATATGGAACCTAATTTAAAATATACAGATGAATGGTTGGCACTGGCTAAACATGGTAACTTTCAATTAGCTGAAAAGCTTTATTTCGATAAATTATTTCCAGAGATAATTGAAAACTTTCAAAGTAAATATAGTAATCTCTTCAATGAAGATGAAGTATTGATATCCATGTTGGGGTTTTCTCCAGAGCCTATAATTCTTACAGCAAATACAATTAAACCAATTAAGCATTATGTAATTACAACAGATCATAAAGAAGAGGTTATTAATAGAGTAGAAGAATTTGTTGAGAATGAATTTAATTTAAAAACAATTTCAGATACAAGTTTTAATACGATTTATAAGTCTTTAAAAGAAATATTATATGAAGTTGAATCTTCAAAAATAACGATTGATATAACTGGAGGTAAAAAATCCATGGTAGCCGTAGCAGCTATATTTGGCAAGGATTATAGATGTAAAATTACTTATGTAGATTTTGAAGGTTACATAAAGGAATTGCGAAAACCTGAACCTGGTACAGAAATTCTTCACGTAGTTTATAATCCAAATATTAATCAACCCGAATTATTTTTAAAATAATGACACATCAAATAACACTTTTAGGAGGACAAATTTTACCGGTATACACAGGCATTATTGAAAGACAACCTAATATTGTGCATATTCTTCACACAAAAGAAACAGTTAGATTAAAAAACAGATTGATAAAAAACGTTTCTGGATGTAAAATATTTAGTTACCAAGTAGAACCTTATGATTATGGATCCATCGAAGATACTGTCACACAAATAATATGTGATAATGAAAAAGCTTCGTTTGAGCTTAATTTGACGAGTGGAACTAAATTAATGGCATTAGCTAGTCAAGAAGTTTTCAAAACTTTGGAATGTTTTAGCTTTTATATAGACCAAAAAGGAAACCTTATAAATATTTCAAACGGTAAAAGTGAAAAATTAGAAAAAAATATATCTACAAAAAATTTTCTTTTACTTTCGAATCATAATACATTTTCATCCACATCTTTAAAAGCTTTCTCAAATGAAGATTTAAAATTAGCAAATCAAATATTAGAGTTAAGGAAAAGTAAATCTGGTATTTCAGAATTATTTAAGCTATTTAGAGCACTAGATGTAAAAAGTGAGCGTACAAGCTTTACTTATAAAAACAAAATAATTAGTATTGATTGGAACGGTACTCATCTAAAGGTTTCTGCACCTAAATTTAATATAGAATCAAATGGTACAAATGCCTTTAAAATATTATCATCAGGTCTTTGGTGGGAGCTAATTGTGGCTTCTGCGATATCTTCATGGAAATCTGCAAGAGAAGTTCACATGAGTTTAGCAATTAAATCGAATGCTGATAGCAAGCTAGATAAGAATGAAATAGACATATTAATTAATACGGGGCAAAAAATCTTATTTATAGAATGTAAATCTGGAAAGGTCACCCAATCTGATATAAATAAAATGAGAGCAATTGGTAAATTTTATGGTGGTATTAGTTCCAAGTCAATACTTGTTTCGTATTATAAGCCTAAACCAGGACTAATAGAAAAATGTCAAGATTTTGGTATTGAACTTTTTTTTGTACAAGAATTAAATAAAAAAGACGTTCATTTAAATACAATTTCAAAGAAATTAGATAATATTATTTCTAAAATAGAGATTTAAAAACAAGAAAAAAACTTCAATATTTGCCAAAAATCTAATGTCCCTAATTAAAGAAAAATGAATATAAAAAACCTTTTTGTAATTTTAATTTTAAGTGTGTCATTTGCCAATGCTCAGCAGAAATCTGAGATAATTTTTAAAGAAATAAAAAGCAAGGATTGCAGAGCCTGCTATGGAAGTTTAGTAGTAGAAAAAGGCAGCTTATCAGACACAATTTATGGAGGTCAATGGGGAAATGTTGTGAATTATAAGCTTATCAAAATAAAAGATAAAAAATATTTAAACACCTATTATCGCTATGGATATGCTGGAGGATCTGCTGTAATGGATTATAAAATTCATTCTATCGAACAAGACAACTTCTTGGAACCCATATTTGAAAAGAATTTCGAGCTGTATATAGAAACACATAGAGATTACAATAACTTGCCAGTGAATTATATTTATGAAAGAACAGTTGATGTAAAATTAAAAAACGGAATAGAATTTGATATAAACTTAAAAATAAGTTATTGCCCAGAAATTGAAGAAGAACAATGCGACATTCTATTCGAAGAATCGTATATCGACTTTTATAACATAAATTAAATTCAATGAAATTAAATCCAATTAAGCTAGCATTACATTTATTGTTAGGGCTTAGCCTAACACTCTCCGCACAACAACAATTTAGTCCAGAAAAAATTTCTGATGCGGCCTTAAAGTTGACCAATCAGCAGGTTATCTATGATGGTAGCTATTACAGTATTCCCTACCCAAACGGTGATGTCCCTGTTGGAATTGGGGTTTGTACAGATGTTGTGATTAGAACCTTTAGAGCAGTTGGGCTTGACTTACAAAAAGAAATCCACGAAGATATGGTAGCTAATTTTAATCTTTATCCGAACAACTGGGGCCTCAAAAAACCAGATGCAAATATTGACCACAGGAGAGTTCCCAATTTAATGACTTATTTTGAGCGTCAAGGTTCAAAATTACCCATCACAAACAATGGCGCTGATTACCTTCCAGGAGACGTAGTGGCATGGGATATAGGCGTTGGCACCACTCACATCGGAGTCGTTGTAGATACACTTTCAAGAGATAACGACCGCTATCAAATCGTTCATAATATTGGGGGTGGGCAAGTTCTTGAAGATTGCTTATTTGATTTTAAAATTATTGGACACTATAGATTTCTTAGTTTGAAGAACTAATATGCGTATAATCTCTGTTTTATTTGCGTGTTATTGTTTGTTTGGATGTCAAAATTTAAAGAATAATACTAATCAACAGGTTGATCATTTGAAAGATTCCATTTCAATACACAGCCATTCCATTCGAGATACATTTAAATTTTCAAAAGCGGAACTAAAATCGATTGTAGACGATCATCTAGAAATAAATTTATATCCTCCCCTCCATCCCGATATTGCTTACCAAAACAATAACAAAGGATTCAACTCAGAAACCGGCCAAGATGTATATCACACCATTTATGCCTATTATTTAGAAAAAAATAACCTTAACGCAGATCAATTTAGAACTAAATTAATCGAAGCTTTTCATAAAGTGAATAGCATCCACGGGGTTTATAAAAGAGGTGGCTCTTTTTTCGGCCATCAAAAAGCAAGAATTGCAGCTTACGCCGAATTTGTTGTTTATAGCTTCAGACATAGAAAGCCTACTTTAGAGTATTTTAAAAAAAATAAATCAAAATATATTGACAGTCTTAAAGTCAATTTTGAAAAAGGAATTGTGAAAATGGTCAATACTCCTGAAAAGGGTAAGATTTTGTTACTTAAAGATATTAATCTTGAAATATCACAGTTGGAAAAACTGATTGATAATGATATTATGCTGGAAGCTGTTCGAGACTTTGAACAAAAATATTACAACTATAAAAATGTTGATCTAATTTGGTGATGTAAATCTTAATCTTCAAGATAACTTTCGTTATTAATATATTCTGTATGTGATTTCATTCTTTCGAATTGGTCAGTAATATCTTCTGGTTCCATCCCAAGCACAAACTCTAAAAGGTACATATCTGGATTTTCAGCACAAAAATTAAAAATCTTTTCCGCAGCATAATACCCCATAGTTTCTAAAAGCATTATGGTTTTTGATTTAATGTCTTCTCCATCTGGAAATTTAACATATAATGCAGCTGAACTGTAATTGATCTTTCCACCATCAGCCAATTCAATCTGAACATGTGTAAATGTATTATAATCGTTTTCTGAAAGCAGAGAAGATATCTCTAAGTGGTGATCTTTTGTAATCCAAAAAGTCTCCTCATTTTCACGAAGTAAATTCACCTCTTTATCTTTCATTAGTCCAAAAAGTTCAACAACCCTAAAATCTCTATTTCTTAAAAA
>Ga0115013_10001681_pt1 | contig 12666 bp, 4 predicted proteins | sample SouAtlMetagenome_2_FD_88686 | JGI IMG/M metagenome (GOLD analysis project Ga0115013, IMG submission 88686) | Marine eukaryotic phytoplankton communities from Atlantic Ocean - South Atlantic ANT15 Metagenome | ecosystem: Environmental > Aquatic > Marine > Oceanic | place: South Atlantic Ocean...
ACTTTCTAAAGTTATAGAAAAGGGTTTTAGGCCTTATAGTGTACTATGTGATAATGACAGAGCGATTTGAAAGAATCGTGGGAACAATAAAGATAATATCTTTGAATCTTGAGTTTTACAACTAAAAGAATTAGATTATTCTTTAATTCAAGCATATTCCCGTAGGGGTGTTATTTCAATTACCCCAGATACTTTGAAAAATATTGAACATTTAATCGATAGATATAATTTCTTAGTATCGTTATTCTTAAAAGAAAATTGACCCAACAGTGGTCGTGTAACAAATAAAAATTTACCAAAAAATATTGAAAGGGTTCAACGTTTGTTTATTGAATCTTTTAGTATATTGATTTTTTGTGTTTTTGAAATAAAAAAAAAAAAAAGTAAAAAAAAAAATATTTCGGGTATTGATGGTGTTTCTTTTAAATTGTTTTAAGAAAAAAAGAAAAAGAAACAGATAAAACTTATTAAAAAAACTAGGTTTTACAAATCCTCAAAAAAAATTAGCGTGAAAAAAGATTTTCCTTTGAAAGGCCTTTTATCGGATTCTCTCGTCAAAACTATTAATAAAAATGTTAACAAATATAATAATAAACTAGCTGAAAAATTAATTAATACGTGTAGGTTAAAAACATTTCGTAAAAATTATGTGGGAAGTTCAATTAAACGTATTTGAATAGCCAAATCGGAACCTAATCAGTGAAGACCTATTGGTATTTCTACTCTAAAAGAACGTGTTTTACAAACTATTATTTATAAAGCTGTGCATCCAATCGTAGAGTATCAAGCGGACCCCTATTCTTTTGGGTCTCGCCTTAAACGATCTGGGTTGGATGCTATTAGTTTGATTACAAACCGTCTAACTTATCTAGGTCTGAATAATTCAAAAAGTGACATATTACCTTCAAAAGTAAGCTTTAAAATTTTTCAAAAATCTAAAGATTTAAAAATGAAAACACGTTCAAGAATGCAAGATACTTTTGCCAAAAAACGTCGAAGAGTTTATGATTATAATTATTGGATTTTAAAAAGAAAGAATAGTATTGTGAATAAATCAAACTCTAATAAAAAATTTTTTACGTATTTTAAATTCATTAATGTAGTTATAAAAAAATGTTTTGATAATATATCATTTACATCTATTTTAGAAAAGTACCCTTTATGTAATAAGTATAAATTTTTACTTAATGCTTGATTACGCGCAAGTGTAATTGGATCGCCGACAGCTGAATCAACTATTCATGAAAAATTTCAACCAAAATCGGGGATTCCACAAAGTTCTATTATCGGACCGCAAGTAATAAATTGTATTTTAGATGGGCTGGAAAATTTTTGTCTTGAAGGTTTGCCGAAATCATATAAGTTATCTAATTCACAAAAATTAAAAGCTTTAAAACTTGGTATACCAGTTCCTCATTCGCAAAAAAGAAAAATAATGATTATACGTTATGTTGATGATATTTTGATACTTGGAAAAAGTGATTTAGCGCATTTTAGGTTAATTCTGGATAGGTTAAAATCTTACTTAGATAATAAAGGCCTTAGTCTAAAAAATGAAAATAGAGTTGATGTTCAAGAATTTTCACCAGGAAAATCACTTGAATATCTTGGCTTTAAATTTTTGTATAAAAACTATAAAAATCCAAAGTTTGCGTTGTCAAAGTTTACTAAGATTCAACCAGACCCCTTTGTTATTCTTAAAAATAATTTTAGTAATTTTAGTCGTAGTGGTCTCTTGGTACTAATTCGACAAAAATCTTTCAAAAAAGCTATCTTTAAAATAAAAACCATTCTTTCACGAAAAAATACTCCATTACCAGTTAAAGTATTGATAGAGCGGGTAAACACAATGCTCAGAGGTACTGTTAACTATTATGGACACTTTCAATCAACGCGTGTTCAATTAAAACAGTTGGATCACTTAATATATAAGAAATTTTGAATGCTCTTGCAGAATAAGTATCAATCTAAACGTAAATTAAGAACTTTTCTTCGAAAAAAATTTTATAAAAAAGGTAGTCGCCTTCATTCTGAAAACTCTGATTTATTGCGAACCATTGATATTTTACGTTTTTGGGGAGTGCCTTTTCACCGATTAGCTAAAAATAGAGAGTTTTGAGAATCAAACATCTACTTAGATTCTAAAGTTATGGATTCCGTGTTAAAAGAAAAAACTATACTTACGATAAAGACAAAATATTTAAAAAGGCACGCTTTAACACCTTTAGAATATAAGATTTTATTACTTTATTCTCAAAAAGATAAATGCCCAATTTGTTTAAAACCAATTGATATAACGCTAATTAATAAGAGTAAATTTGTTGAAGTCGACCATAATCCGAGAGTACACGATCTTAAAAAGAATATTTGAGAAAAATTATCCTCAAAATATGGCTTTTGTGACGGCAGTAAAAAAATTACTCCAGAGTTACTAGTCTCTGAGTCTTTCACCTTTGATTTAAATAATTTTTTTGATAAAGAACTAGAAAATGTTTTTGTAAGACTTGTTCATAAAAATTGTAACACAAAAGACGCTGCTATAGCGAGAAAAGAATCCGCACAACAACGAAAATATATTGAATCTAAATTGAATAAACTAACTCTGGATTATTTTAAAACTTTTTTGAAAAAAACAAATACGTTGATTCGTGCTCGCACCCTTTTTTCAAAATATCAATATTCCCTAATTTTTAAAAAATAAAAACGTTACATTAAATTTTCATGTTCCTGGGAGCCGGAATCCGTAGAAATGCGTTCATCCGGTTCTGGGCACGGGCTTTTGTCTAGTGCACTCTTATACTTCCTGCCTTTGGACTTATTAGTCATATTGTATCAAATTTTTCATCAAAAGCTACTTTTGGTAGTTTAGGAATGATTTATGCGTGCGGCTTACTAACCTTGAGTACTTCTTTTATTGTCTTAAGTTATAAGATGGAAGAATACCTAAGCATGACCGATTTATCGGCTTCACAATTTGTGAAGGGGAGCGTTTGCTTTTTGGAGTTATGTCCTGTAACCAATCATCCTTACTCATACTATCTTTTTAAGCTACCTACCAGTGAAACCAGGCTCAGGTTGTCACTATTAACATGGCTAGGCGCGACTGAAAATAACGGGTGTGAAGGGGCTAAGAACAAAAAGACACCTTATATTACGCATGCTCAAGGATGAAGGAGCATCTCCTTATTTAGCGGTAAGTGTTCCGCAACAGATAAGGTTATAGATTCTATTAATACTAGAATAGAAGTACTACCCTCATCAAACGATAAAAAAAATCATGACTCTTGATTCAATTCAGTTGGTAATCATTTGGTGCCATCTGATAGGGTAAGTCTTGCTCTACATTTGAGTGTTTGATCTGAAATTTTTCTAAAAAAAAATGAATGACCCATGAATAATCAAGATTTTAAATTTTGAGCAAATTATCTTCATTCTATAGAAAATAATTTCGTGGGTACGTTGTCTTTAAATACTTTAAAGGCATTACAAAATAATAATTTAGATAATTCAATAAATTATCGGTCTCTTGTTACAAAGGAAGGGTCTTTTAAGAAATTGTTAATAGACAGTGGTTTAAAAGTAAAACAGACTATATGAAAAATATTAGCTGTAGAAATTCTTTCGAAAAATAGTGGTTCATACACTGCTGGTTGCGATGGGGTCTCTTTTAAAAGAAAATTAAAAGAGAGCCATATAAGTATTGACAAGCAACGCATTATTAAGATTATAAGAAATGCTAAAGGAAAACTTAACCAGTCAGTCGCAAGAAAAAAACTAAGAGGTATTGCGCTTTCGCAGCGTGAAAAAGACAGAAAATCTTTAAAAACTTTAGTGAGTAAACAAATTGTTTCGAATTTAAAAAAAAAAACTATTAAGGTATCCCACTTTTAAGGATCTTTCGCAAAATATTATAGACCACAATAATGCGTTAAAATTCAGTCTCTATAAATCATTAAACAACAACAATATAATGCGCTATAAGGCAAAATCTGTCCTTCGTACTTATATTCCAAAAGAAGGAGGTGGTTTCAGGCCTTTAGGTATTCCAACATTAAAAGATAGAGCTTTACAAATGTTATTAAAAGTAGTTATGGAACCCTATATGGAACCTCTCGGTGACAATTTTTCTTTTGGATTTCGTCCCGGGAGGGACGCTCATCTTGCGGTATCGGCGTTATATAGTAAAATACGTTGGTTTAGTAAACGAAGTTCTTTAAGAAAACGAAGCGCGGGTTTTAGGACAAAGCAAATATTATTTAAAGATTTGGCAAAAAACCATAAGCAACAATTTTACAATACACAATATATCTTAGACGCCGATATTGAAGGGTGTTTTGATAATATTTCACACGACTGATTATTGAACAATGTTCCCATGCCCTCAGATTTTGAGTTTTTACTACAAAGAATTTTGCAGGTGTCGATTGTTGGCCATTTATCTGATTTCACGTATCCTGTGGATGATCTTAAATATTACCGTGGACATAAACATAAATTTGCTATTATAAAATCTAAAGAGCAGAATTCCATTGGTGTACCACAAGGAGGAATTTTATCGCCTTTACTCGCTAACTGAACATTAGACGGGTTGCAGGGTTTAATAGAAAGTAATTTAAAAATACCTTCGAGTAGTTCTAAAAAAGGTTTTTTAAGAAAATTTGTTAATGAAGAAAAACTGAATACTTTACTGAATAAAACGACTGAAAAATCCGAAAAAGAAGTTTTTGTAAAAAAAGATTATAGGGTAAGTGTCGCTGCTGGTTTTGTACGCTACGCTGACGATTTTATTGTTGTTAGTAACAATATAGAAAATTTAAATTATTTAAAAAACCTTATTGATTCTTTTTTAGAAGATCGGGGGCTTAAATTAAATAATGATAAAACTACAATTTTAAAATGATCTGTAGGTGCTAAATTAGATTTTTTATCGTGACGTTTTCATATTATAAAACCTAAAAATAAAAATTTTTGATTAACAAAAACAATTCGTCAACGTGCGGGGAGGCTTTCAGACTGAATTGGATTATATATTTACCCGACACCCCAGTCTACTTTAAATCTTAGAAAGAACATTAAAAAGTGGACTTCCAAAAAAAATTCTATTTTAAGTTTGGACGTAATTATAAAAAAATTAAATCAGCTAATCACTGGTTGGTCTAATTATTATACACCAGCACCTAGACTTTTACATTTAAAAAGAAATTTGGATTGGTATATTTTTAGTAAATGTAAAACTTTTTTAATGAAAAAATATGGTTCTAATGGTTATGGACCAAGTTTTGGTAGGCATTTACAAAATGAATTCGGAAAACCCACGTCATTATATATTAAAGGTGTTAAAAGAAAACTACAGGTTTACAAACTTGCAAGTTTTAATACAAGCGCGTCTAACTGAGGTTTAATGAAGCCAACTAAGGAATTACTTAAAAATAGCTTTTTTACAAACCCTGTAGAATATTTAAAACGTCGAATATTGTTACTTTCGTTAAAAGACGATTTGCGAAGTAAAACGTTTACTATTCAAAAAAATATATGTCCTGTTTGTTCTAAAAATTTAATAGATTTAGATAAATATAAACGAAACGAAGTGTCTTTTGATGGGGACACGCTAAATTATGAAAATTTTTCTACAGATTGGTCTCTCTTAAATTCACAAGATCAGTATTTTCGATTAAGATCTTGAAGTAGTCATTTACAATTGGACCATATTATACCTAAAAGTTGAGGCACCTCCATCGAAAGTTTAGAGAAGCTATTGGACAAACCAATTAATCTTAGACTTACTCACAAGGAATGTCATCTATCGAAAACAGAGACCGATAGACGTTTATTAACTTCTTTCATGGCAACAAGACGATCTATTTTAAAGGATAAATGAAAAAATAAAAAATTATCCCAATTGAGTAGATCTCATCGGCAAGAACTACAAATTTTAGCATTACAACCGTTTAAAGATCAAAATTTTGATCTTTTTAATATTTATTTAGAAAACGAAGTCTTAAATCACAATGATAATAAAAGGAACGGTCAATTAAAACTTCTTATCAATGAATTCGTATCCATAATTAACAACTGGAATTCAGAAAATTCTTTGGTTAAAAAGTTACGTTCTAATAAAACGATTCTAAGAAAACGCTTTACTAACCGAAAAATTGTCGAAGCTAGAAGATCATTACGAATAAACACTTGAAAAAAATCTTAATATTATTATATATTGTAAAACTTCTAAAGAGCTGTATGCGGCGAGAGTTGCATGTACAGATCTGTGTTGGGGAGTGGGAAGGAAATGTTTCGCTTACCTACAACAATCATGTTATCAATTGGATTTTTAGGCTTCATTGTGTGGGCACATCACATGTACACGGTAGGTTTAGATGTTGACACACGAGCTTATTTTAGTGCTGCTACAATGGTAATTGCAATTCCAACAGGAATCAAAGTTTGGGCGTCCGTTCAAGTGTGTATGGAATTGTTACTAATAGTAACCCGCTGAGTTGAAACAGCAGAAAATTATAACGCTTACCCCATAACTGTGAAGGGAGGGGGACAAAAGCCTGCGTTAAAAAGAACCATGAGATCATATGTAGATTATTTATTTAAGATCAAGATAGGTTTTGAAATTAACAGTTATATAAGGAATAAACTGAATTGTTGAAAATTGAGTTATTTTGGGTTAGATTCAACCTCTTCTTGGTATCTACAGCCACAGGATTATATGTACTCATTTACGGTGAATTCTTACGGAAAATGCATTTCAAAAGGTCATACATTACCTATCGCATTAGGGACAGATAACAAAAAATTATCCTTATATAACGAGATTTTAATCAAAAAAAAAATTTTTCTATTATTAAAGTTAAAATCAAGTGTCATACACGCTACCGGAGAAATCTTTAAGAGGATATACCTTAAGAAAAATCTAATAAACCCTAAGAGTATTGAAATTAAAGATGGCAGAGGCTTTATAGTAGGAAACCATAGCTGGTTTATGAAGAAAGCTAAATACTTAGGTTGTAAAAGTCAATCTAGGTCATATTCCACGAGAAATGATAGATCAAAGTCCGTAATTGTACAGTTACAGGAAAAATTTCCAAAGGATTTTGAAATATTAATTAAACATTGAGTTAATTGTAAAAGTAACCCTGATCGTATTTTTAATGATTTGAAAGGTTACCTAAAGCTAGATAATATCTGATTCGCGGCATATCTGAAAATTAAGTCTAATAGAGGCTCTAAAACAGTTGGTCCTGATAACTTAGGGAAAAATTCACTGACCAGAAAAAGAATACTAGAGCTTAAAGATTATGTGTTGAGTAATAGATATGATTGGTCTGGTGTAAGAAGAATTATGATTTTAAAGCCTGGAAAATCTGGAAAGTTTAGACAGTTAGGAATTCCCAGTATTAATGATGGGCTAGTTCAAGAAGTCCTTAAAATGATTATGGAGCCTATATTCGAAACTACGTTTAATGAAAATTCATTCGGATTTAGACCTAATAGAGATTGTCAATTAGCATTAAAATTTATTAACACTAAAATGAAGGATTCTAATTGGTTTGTTGAAGGTGATATTAATAGTTATTTTGATACTATAGATCATAAAATTTTGATGTCTATTATTAATAAGAGGATTAAAGATCCTATCATATTAAAATTAATTAAAACGGGTTTGAAATCTAAAGTATTTGATGGTAAGGTAGTATCCGCGCCTGAAGTTGGAAGTCTGCAAGGCAGTATTCTAAGCCCGTTATTATCGAACATCTATTTGGATATTTTAGATAAATTTATGGATAAAATCTATGCCGAATATAAAGGAACTACTAAATCGACTAATAGGCGTAAAAACCCTGTTTATGATAAACTAATGAGGCAAGGTCAAAAAAAACTAGTATATTCAATGAAGTGTCCTAGAAATATGATCGACGAAAATTATAGGGAGGTTAAATATGTTAGATATGCTGATGACTTTTTAATTGGAATTACTGGATCAAGAAAACTAGCTTCGGAAATAAAGGGAAAAATCAAAGAATTTTTAAAAAATGAACTTAAATTGACTCTAAACGAAGAAAAAACTCATATTACTCATATTTCTAAAGGGATACCTTTTTTAGGTTATATTTTTGGCAGAAATACCTATGTAATTAAACAAAAGTACGGAAAGAAAATTGTTAATAGAAGAATGAGTATCCCTACGTTATATGTTAATATGAAGAAAGTTATAGAGAGATTAAAGGAAAAAGGTTTTTGTGACGGTAGTGGTAATCCTATACCATGTTTTAGATTTCTAAGATACCCCCAATCCGAAATTAATATGAAAGTTAACAGCATTATTAGAGGTTTATGTAACTGATGATCTATTGCTAGTAATAGAAAACAAGCTACGGCTAGAATAGCCTATATAATTAGATATTCAATTGCTAAGGTTTATGCGGCTAAATTTAAGTTGAAAACTGTTGCTAGAGTATTTAAAGTAGGGGGGAATGATCTAAGTAAAACTATCGGAAATACTAAAAAATCGGCTGTAGGAGTTGTTGATAAGGCGGATAAGAAAATACGTGGGATTTTATATGATAAATATCATAAAATACCTGATAGAAAAGAATCCAAATTTAAAAATAACTGAAAACCTGAATATTTGATCAGTTTAGAGAAAAATGATATTAAAAGCTTTTTAACGTATATTACAAGTAGTGATGTTACAAATCCTCTAAGAGGTATGGGTTGGAGATTAAGTAAAACTCTTTACCATCAGGGAGCTCCTTGTACAATCTGTGGTTCTTATGTTGACGTTCAAATGCACCATATTAAATCCATAAAAAATATGGTAAAATCTAAAAACGAATTAACTAACATTATAAGGGCTATAGAATCACCTCAGATAGCTTTATGTAGAAATCATCATCTCGAAATACACAAGGGAAATTGATCGACTACACCAATGAAACCACTTGGAATTAGAGAGCCTAGTGATGGGTAACTATCTCGCTGGGTTTGGGGAGAACTTTAGATTTTGTTAGTAAGTATTTTTTATTGTGAAAATAACTAACTTAATTTTAATTTTACTCCATTTTCATGAATTGCAACGATGTTTGGAGGTCATATAATTTTAACAACTCCAATGTTATTTGCTGTTGGTTTTATTTTCCTTTTTACTTTTGGAGGTTTAACGGGAATAATATTATCAAATTCTGGTATCGATATTGCACTTCACGATACGTATTATGTCGTGGGCCACTTGTACGATTCGACAGACGCTCTTTACGCTTTTCTTATTCTCCTGTTATTTGAACAGACCCTACCTATGAGAAAATATCCTTTAGGGGACCTTCTCAAAGAAGTAAGGTATGGGGGTCGACCAGCTTTACGATCTTATGATTATGCCAACCCTATTATCGACGGGGGGTCTAAACGTGCATTGCACGTAAGGGCTAGATGTTTTTCAACCGAAGGGAGCGGAGGAAGTGCCGCAAACGAGGAGACGGTAAACATCCATACTTCAGATACATCTGGAGATAAAAGCATTAAAGATCCGAAACTGGATATGCGTAAAGGGTGTGAGCGAAGCGAGGCTCCTGTTAGTACCATAGATAAAAGAACATCTCTTTTTATCTCGGATAACTGCGGGCTGAGTGAAACCAACCAAAATGACACTGATCTGGTTATAAAAAAAGGGGATCCACAAGATGGTGAACTTCCCAAGAATGAACCTGGAGGTTATCATTCTGAAGACAGTAAGTCTAATATGTTGGCTAGTTTGTCAAATAAAGAGAGAGAATATTTAATTACAAATAAGATTAGAGAACATTTTTCTACAAAAGAAAATAGTTTTTTGAACATACACAAACTAATATTCTCCAAAGAGATTCTAATACTTTCTTATTCCGAAGTAGCTAATGCTAAAGGCTCAACTACTAAGGCTGGAGATAATTCGACATTAGACGGCATTACGTTAAAAAAAATAGAGAAATTATCAGAGGATATTCTAAATGGAACTTGACAACCGGGTATTTCAAAGAGAGTAATGATCCCCAAGAAAACGACTGGAGAATTCAGACCATTAACAATTATTCCCCCTTATGACAAAATTGTATCTAATGCAATCAAAATCATATTCACCTTAATATATGAGCCAACAAAAAGCAATAATTACATTAGCAGGGATAAGCAATTTAGTAGTAGTAGCCATGGTTTTAGGCCAACAAAAGGATGTCACTCCGCACTAAATACCACGATAACTTGAGGACTCGTTCCTTGAATGATCCAGGGTGACATCTCCAAATGTTTTGATTTAGTTGATCAAAAAAGGCTATTTAATATTTTGAAGAAAGTCTTCCATGATCAACACCTGATAGACGTTATAATAAAAATTTTCTCTAGCCCTATAAAGGGTATAGAAAAAGGTGGACAAGATATTAGTAAAGGTAAAGGTTTACCGCAAGGCAACCCAATGAGCCCTATTTTGATAAACGTCTATTTGAACGAATTTGACAATTTTATAAGCGATTTAATGGAAAAGCATAATAAAGGCAAACCGGTATCTACTACTACTAAAGAATGAAGGAAAGCTACGTGGGTAACAGCTAGTGAACTGGCTAAAGCTAAAAGCAAAAAAGCAAAGAAAAACCTTAAAAGAGACTTATATCGAACTAAGGTTAAAGCGGCGCTAAAAGCTAATATACCCCGTAAGCCCCTAGTTGATAATAACCAAGAGCATATGGTATATCACAAAATTCACTACGTCCGATATGCTGATGATTATCTAATAGCTGTTAAAGGCCCTAAATCTTTAGCCCTAGAAGTTAAAAAGGTTACAGAAAATTTTCTTAAATCTTCATTACACTTTGACTTAAAAGGTGGAGAACTTGTGCATTCTAAAGATAGCAAAGTTTCTTTTTTGGGTTTTGATATCAAGGTTCCTGGCCGTTCGGGTCGTGAGGTTGTAGAAAACCGTCGAGTATTATCTTTTAAGAAGATAAGGAACCGTTTACTTAATCGTAAGAAGATGTTAGAGGAAAGATTTATTAAAGCATTATCAAAAACATACGACTTTAAGGTAAGACAAAAAATTTTGGCTTTAACTAGTAATAAAGACATTAACCTAAAGGATATAAGAAATGAGGTATATAATGAAGCGTTTATAGAAGCAAGTCAACTTAAAAAACTAGCTATAGACCGGGATATTGCATGAAAGCCTAATAGTGGCCCGTTCAAATCTTGGATAAAGAAAGAATTAAAACACCTACGTGAATCTTGGGTCCAGGAAGATGATCTAAAAGAGCTTAATCTACAAAACGTTATCGAAGCCTACAATCACTTCATATCAACCATGGAGACGGCCGTTAATACAGAAGGTTTGAATAAAATAAAACTGGAAGAAGTAGAAAAAATTAAAGCTAACCCCGAATATAAACAAATGCATGTAGATAGAATCATGCGAGGTCAACCACAAGGATTGAGTCCACGAATTTATACACCAATAAAGAGTCTAAAGGACAGGCTTAGAACATGAGGTATGATTTCCAAAGGTGGAAAACCAAAGGCAAGTGGCGCAGTTTTTAAGTACACGGACCACTCGATTATAGAATTCTATAAATCTAAAGCCTCAGGTATTTTAAACTATTACAAATGTTCCAATAACTTCCATGCCGTTAAAAAGCTGGTAGATTATCACATGAGGTGGTCATTGATACACACACTAGCAGGAAAACACTTAAAAAAAGTGCATCGCATAATAAGTCAATATGGTAAGAGCCCTGAAATAAAGGTGTTTCATAAAGGCAAATTAGAAACTCTAGTAAAATTCTTGACGCCCGGCAAGATTAGTAATATGAAAAGGGGATTTATAACGTCCTATGACCCACAAACTCACTACGATGGCTTAGATAAACCAATAGTAAGGCTTTCATTACCAAAGGCTCTATTCGAAGGCTGCGCCGTACAAGGATGCACTAACGATATTATAGAAGTACATCATGTGAGGGCGTTGAAAAGAATTCGTAAGGGTTTCACTATTGAATCGATCTCTAATAAAGGTAAGGCAATAAAAGGCTTATCAATGATCGAAAGCGCATTAACCCGCAAGCAAATACCTCTATGTAAAAAGCATCATGCTGAATGACATAGAATAGGGGAAAAACAATTTAAAAAAATATATATAATTAGGAAACCTTACTTTACTAATTAAGGTACTAATTAAGGAATCCAGACGGCATGGTCCGTTCTCTTTAACAAAAAAAAAATTTGACAAAGGAGCCCGATGCTATGAGAGTGGCACGTCGGGTTCTTAGGGGAGTCTTAGACTCAACCCACATCACTATGTTTTATCAATGGGTGCTGTTTTCGCTATTTTTGCTGGATGATACTATTGAATAGCTAAAATAACTGGGCTTGAATACCCTGAAATTTTAGGAAAAATTCATTTTTGAACAACATTCATAGGTGTTAATTTATGTTTCTTTCCTATGCATTTTTTAGGTTTAGCCGGTATGCCAAGACGTATACCTGATTTTCCTGATTCTTATAATGAGTGAAATTCAATCGCATCTTTTGGGAGTTTTATCACGATGTTTTCTACAATTTTTTTTGTTTATGTTATTTATGTGACATTTACTTCAAATAAAAGAGTAGGTTTCAATAATTGAAGAAAATATACAAACTTTGTTTTCT
>Ga0115013_10001682_pt1 | contig 12666 bp, 23 predicted proteins | sample SouAtlMetagenome_2_FD_88686 | JGI IMG/M metagenome (GOLD analysis project Ga0115013, IMG submission 88686) | Marine eukaryotic phytoplankton communities from Atlantic Ocean - South Atlantic ANT15 Metagenome | ecosystem: Environmental > Aquatic > Marine > Oceanic | place: South Atlantic Ocean...
CTCACCACCAATCGCCCCTGGAACACGTCGGCTCTGGAGATCGTTGAGCGAATCAATGGACGCACCGCAATGGTGGGATTTGCAGCCGCGATCATCGGAGAGTGGATCACCGGCCATGGTCCCGCCGGGCAGGTGGTGGCCCTGGTCCGTTGGTACCTCAGCTGAGCTTCAACACAACCGCCAACTCATCGTCCATCCGTCAGTTCATGAAGGGCGGAGTAGTCGCCAACATCAAGGTCCGTACCCGTAGCCCGTTCCAGCAAACTCGCGAGTCCGTCCAGAGCAGAAGCATTCACTCCCGCCAATCGCGCCTCCCGCAAAAAGAGCTTTAGATCTTTGCGCAGCAGACTGGTGCTGAAGTTTGGATCGCCGTAGTGGTGAGACATCATCCGCTCCAGCTTCTTGTCGACGGTGGGGGCATAAAGAGCTGAAGGACGCAGAACCTCCATGAAGCGATCGACGTCCAGACCGGAGGCTTGAACCAAACGCAGTGCCAGTGAATATCCATGGGTCAGGCTGGCGATCAGCTGATTGAGAGCCAGCTTCGAGGCAGCACCCGTGCCCACAGCACCCATCAATCGCGGCTCTGATGCCAGCTGGCGTAGGAGCGGCAACTGAGCTTCAAACACATCCTGCTCGCCGCCGGCCATCACCAACAAACTGCCCTTCAACGCTTCAGGACGACTGCCGAGCACCGGAGCTTCCAGATAAGAGCCTCCCTGCAGGCGTACCTGCTCAGCGAGGGAGACGCTCTCACTGATGCCCATGGTGCCCATCGGCACGATGCATCTCCCAGCCAGGGGTCCGAGGCTGCCGATGATCTCTGCGGTAACAGGACCATCACGCAGCACTGTGATCACAACGGATGAAGAGTCCAGCCCCTCGCCGGGAAGGTTCAGCTGCTGAGCCCCTGCCTGCACAAGCCCAGCACAGCGAGTGGGGTTGCGATTCCACACGTTCAGCGTGCAGCCCACATCAAGCAGCCGTTGTCCGATTGCAGCGCCTAGAAGGCCAGTGCCCAGCAAAGTAATGGTGGTCATCAGGCAGCCTGAAATCTCTTCCACCTTGCAACAGGCGACGGTCCAGCTCGATCTGCGCATGCACCTTGATGAGCTTGCGCCAGTCAGGTGCTGCGTCAGAGCTCGAACACATCAGTGGTCACCAAGGCCGGATTGAGCAACCAATGGGGAGATGTCTGGCTTTAAGTGATGGCGAGAAAAATCCAGCTCCCACTGTCCAAGCGCCCCAGTTCAATCACGACAGCGTTGGCCACGTTGACCTTCGCCTACATCGCAGCCTGGGCTCTTTGGGGATTGGCAAACGCTTATCCCAGCATTTGAGCCAAAAGAAGGCCTCCTTCTAACTGGAATGACGGCCTCTGAGGATTAGCTCGCGACAATCAATATGCCCGCTGACATTCATCTCTAACAGTTCTCAAATCAATCAAAACTGATCACTTGAAAACGAACTTTTCAAGTCGTCGTTGAGCCCTCTTCTTGCTTTGAACATGCAACGATCGGACTTGCGAACAAGTCATCGAGATAACGCTCCGTTACTGCCCTTTCGCTGCAACCGTTCTGGTACAAGAATCGCGCCAACGCCGAACTCATCAGCTGATATTGATCCCAGTTGGGATTGGCACCGATGAACCCCTTCATCGCGTTGAAAAGGACTTCAGGTATTTCAGATTCCAGACTCACAAACGGCGTCTCTTGTTCAGTGGCGACAGCCAGCGCGGGGTTGATGCAGCGTTCCAATTGGTTGCGATCCATTCAGTCTTCGGACGTCCGGCTTTCCGCCACCACAAAGCCATGAATCCGAAAGGACGTCAAAGCTCTCGCAGAATTACCAGCAATTGCTGATCTCAAATGAGACTCGCGTCGCAGCAAAGGCTTTGTGCTTGGCGACCGGGTCCAACAGTTCGCTTTCAGGCGAGCTCCCTTTTCTGTCAAGCGGCGAATGGCACTCGGATCAAAAACCACAGATTTTCTTTTTCCATCTGCTGTTTCGAGGATTTCCTGTGGAAAAGCTCGTGAGATCAGTGGAAAATCGTCCTTTTTTTCCACAGGAGAACCCGCCATCAGCAAGGCTTATCCCTCGAAGTCTCATAGGACGCGCCAAGAGCAAAGACATTTGAGAAATAAACTGGGGCAAGGTTGCTTGGGAAAGCGAGTAGCGCTTGCTACTTATTTTTTCTCCATGTCCGATGCGGATCAAACGCGATCCGCATCGATGTTCTGATCGCTCACAAGCTCAGCTGAATCCCAACGCCTGCAGGAACGGGTCCTGAAAGCGAACCTTCAAGGGCGGTCAGCCCCCATCCATGGGCAACGAAACGGCTTGGCTCCGTGTCCCACAACCCGGCACATCAACAAAAAAGACCCCACTGCTAGTGCAGCCGGGCCAGGGTGATGGGGATCCACATCTTGGGATCACTCATCAGGCTCGTCAACGCCACATATGGTGCATCGCTGCTGAAATTGATGACCAGGTATGCCTGAACACCTATTTCGCGTGTTGGATCCCTACTCTCCCGAAGAAGGCCGGGTGATGGGAATGATCCGAGCCAAGAGTCGAGCCACTGCCAAGGCGGTGGCTTTTTGATGGCAAGGGTCTCTCTCATCTTGTGGATCTAACGCCAGTTGCTGAGCCAATCCATCAGCTGTGATGGGTCAAAAAAGGCCTGGGATCCTGATCGAAACGATGCTCAAGCGGCAGTGCATCTGGATGCTGATCACCATCCAGTGCCGCAGTGGACTCCAGACACTTCCTCAGCAACCTGGCGCTCTCCAGCGGCATATCCCGGGGCACGGAAATCCGGTCTCGCAGATAACGCAATGCTGAGGCCGAACCTGTCTCCGGTGTCACGGGCTGGTCAAGAACCATTGCTGTGAGTGCAGCCCTCAGCGGTTGATCAAAGCGATCACCAAGAGGGTTTCTGGCCAGAAGAATGCTGCGATGCCTCAGCACCCTCTCCAAAGCGCGCGCCTTTGCAGACACCATCTCGCTTGACGAGCTCCAGCGACGTTCAAGCTCATTGAGTCCGGCTCCGCTATCCACCGCTAGAGCCATGCGTTGCTGTGCCTGGCTGCCATCAGCCCAGCAGCCGCCCATCTGCGGCGGTAGATCATGGGCATGGGTGTGCACATCGCTCTGGGTGCCTCGATAGGTCTCCAGGTGCTCAAGTGCCGTGAGCCAGCGATCGATTGCGGGATGCTCCTCGCGCAACGCAAAGCCCTTGAAATAAGCGAGTGAGGCGTTCATCCGTTCCACATAAGGAATGAACACCAGGTCTGCTGTGCCAGGGATCGGACCATCAGGTGCATCGGGATCCAACCAGCTGCCGCCGCCGCTGATGAGCGCCTGCTCCATTTGCTGGGCGACACGCTGAAACTGATCACGGGCCTGACGTTCTTGTCGCTCTCCCAGACCGGGAGTGCACAACCAGATGCACCAGGCCCTGAACAGCAGGCGTTCAAGATCCCGAAGCCGACGCACTCTGCGGTCGGCCATCGGAGCACCAACGGGCCCGAAGCTTCGCTCCAGAGCCTCCAAAATCCGATCACTTTCAGTGATCAGACGGCCATCAAGCTCCAGAGCCGGAAGCATCCCCGACGGAACGAGGGCAGTGAACCAGGGCTCCTTGGGGCCGTAGCAGCGCATGGTCACTTTGCGAATTCGGTACGGAATCCGGCGAAACTCAAGCCAAAGCCACACTTTCTGGCAGTACGGGCACCAGGCATGGTGATCGCGGAACAATGTGACCCGAATCGAGTCTTCGGGCTGACCAAACAGCCGCAAGGTGGCCTGGGAATTGGCAGGTCCTTCGATGCGCTCGGCTGCTGGCGCCGCCAGAGCATCCAGCTCAGACCAGCTGAGCGCATCAGCGCCAGGTTGGACTTCTGTCATGGCATCCTCGGAGCACCGCTGCATGATCATCGCCAGAGCGGATCACCCGTGGACATCGAACACAGCCATCTACTGGATCTCGAGAAGCAGGCTCGTCGCAGCGGTTCAGGACTGACCGCCGGAAACCTGATGGGGTACTGGCAACTCAAGACCGTGTGGCCCAAGGGTCAAACCGAAGCCAATGCCTTCAATGGCTGGCTGCTGCGCAGCATCGGAGCCTGCCTCGAAATCAGCGGCGGATCCACCGACGGGCTGCAACTGCGTAACGCCGTGAACCTCGCCGGACTCACCCTCCAGTTCACAGGTCCAGGCGAACTGAATGGCCGCCAACCACTGCTGAAGTTCCGCTTTGAGCAGGTGGAACTGCTGCTCGGCCGCTTCACGCTGTTGAAGAAGGAGTTGCCGCCACCGCAAGAAGGTCGAGAGCCGTTTTTTGCCCTGATCAGCCGCAGCCCAGAGGGGTGGATGGCCGCGCGGGGCAGAGGCGGCGGACTGGCGTTTTGGACTCTCAGGGGTTGAGACGTTGCTCATACCAGCCATCTCGGAGCTCCCAGCTGCGGCGAAGGTGGGGATGGGGTTTGAGATCGAGCTGCTCGACACGTTCCAGAGCAACACGCATGATCAGCAGATGCGAGGAGATCGGCTCGTCATCAGCCACCTCCTGGGGCCAGGGCCCTTGCGCATCAAAAGGTTCACCTGGAGACGGCCAGGCCCAGACCATGCGACCGGATGGGGACAGGCGTTGCCAATGATCGAGCAACGCCTCCGGTTCCTGCTCAGCAGTGACGAGAAGCGCCCTGCCCCTCAGTCGAAACTGCTCTTTAGCCTTGCGAAACAACCAGCACAGTTCAACCCTCGGCTGACTGAGCAGCTGAGAAGACTTTTCACTGCGCACATCGGTCAGCAGCTCCAAGTCCCCACGAGGGCTCCAACCCCGGAACACCAGCGTTCTCACTCGTGGTGTGCCGTCTTCTGCAGTCGTCGCCAACTGCAGCCAGGTGGCGCCGGGAGATCGCCCCTCCCGTTGACGAGCACTGCGCAGAAGTGATCGCCAAGGGGGAAGACTCATCGCCGTTTCGTGATCACTCGACATCATTCAGCCAGGGATCGAGAAACGCGAGCGGACGCTGCATGGTTGCCGAGAATCCAAGAATGCCACGATCGCGGTAGACGTAGAGGATTGAATCGTCGCGATCCAGCAGGAATGTGCCGCCACGCTGGGTGATGAAGCGATCATCCGGCACGTAAGTGCTCCAGTTGCGGAGCACCTCGTTCATGTTGCGCAGCCGCACGGTGGCCAATTCAAAGGGCCGCTGAAACCCATCGCCTCCAGCACGTCGGAACAAAGCAGCAGGTATCGGAGGCAGCACGCCGGTGGACACCGTTTCATCAGCATCGAAGCGTTGGGCCGCTGAACGGTCACCGGTGTAACCACGCAACACCTCGGCAAGGGTTCCTGGGGAACCGATGCCAGCGCACATCAGCAAAAGCGAAGGCCAGGGCCCTCCCGGTGCCTGCAGACCGGGGGACAAGCCAAGAGCCTGATGCAAGCCGGAATCAGGCTCGACCTCAAGCAACTCCCTTGGCAACCCAGTAAACGAGCAGAAGCGCTCTGCCCCGGCCTGATCGCCAATTGCAATGGCGAGGGGGCGGATCCCTGCTTGTTCGAGCCTGGGCAGCGCAGGCACCAGCGCCTGGGCATATTCCATCGAATCAAAGTCACCAAGCTGTGTCAGCAGCAGAACCAGACGTTTAAATCCCTGATCATGGCCTTGGCTCTCTCCAATCCGTGTCAGCAGTGCTTGTGGTGCGTTCATGACTGGGCTAACGACAGTGCCGACTCGGGGTCTGACCTGAACGACAGCATGGACTGTTTCAAGCGCAAACGGTGATCGATGACACCAGAGCTCTAAAGGATGAAGCTTGCCGACGAGCTGTGGTCAGTGCAGCGTGGGGACAGCACAGACAAATCTGAGCATGGGACGGGTCCAGAGGTTGGCAGCTCAAAGGCAGGTCACGCCTTACGAGCTGTCGCGCAACATTCTCCAGGAAGCCGGCTACCGGATCACTCGCAGAGAGGAGAAAACTCCCGCTGGGCATCGCGGCTATGACGTGATCTTTCCCTGCACAATTGATGGACAGCCACATCAGAAAATGATGCGACGAACATGGCTGATCGAACTCGCTGAATTGGTACTGGAAGGATTCAAGCCCGAGGAGATTGCCAGCAACTATTTCAAACGAGAATTCGACTCGTAGCGCGATGTTCAGTGAAACCCGAGAGGTCGATCAATGATGACAATCTGACAGGAGACGCCTCTCCCCTCAGCTCTGAAGGGAGAAGAAAGCGCTCAGAATTTCCATCATGCATCGAGGACAATCCCTCAAAGAGAAGTCCCATTGCAGAGCCTCACTCCCAGAGCACGTTTTTCTGAAAACGACATTTTCTCAACATTACTTTCACGAATCACCTCATCTACGCAGTGATTGAAATACCGCGCTTGATTCGCCAGCGGAGAGATCTGGATGGCTCCATAGATCACGGCAAAGATCAAAAGCACTGGGTAAAGGTGTGCATTAATCAGCTCACGAGCTTGAGACATTGACGGATCCATCACTGACTGCGCAGTAGCAATGAAGACACCACCGCGTCAAGCGAAAACGCCATCGAACAGGGCCTGCTCCAAGGCGGCAATGTGAGCAAACAGGAAAGCCTGGCTCAGGCCTCTTGTCTCTGGACGCAAAACTGGGTTTGATGGCGGTGTGTCACCCGGGAGCCCCCGCCGTGATCGGTCAAACCAGGATTTACTGCCATCAGGGAAAGGACTTCCTCCTTGTTGAGGTTCCATCCCAGGAAGCCCCATTGCAGATCCAAGAACTCACGGATCAAGGCTGGGAGATTGAGGCTGAAATCCCCGTCTGAACAGCTGAAATCTGCAGCAAAGCCTGCGATCACCCAGATCGGCCTCAATCGTCGTCGTCAAATTTCTGCACTGCCGAATCAATCAGCCCCTGGGTGTCCGTGTTTAGGGAAGCCACAACAAAAAACACCAATGACAACACCCCTGCAGCCGCAATCACCACAACGCTGAGATTGCTCATCTCAAGATTGCCGTAGCGGAAAGCCAGATAAATCATCGTTGTCGCAGCAGCTCGAACCTGAGGGACCGCAGTCCGTTCGCAGAACCATCAATGTACGCATTGACCAAAACGGGACGACACCAACAACGGCAGCAACCAAAAGACAACAAAGCCTTGCGTTGACACATCTGTACTACAGCACTAGAACAGATGTATTAGCAGAGGATCCATGGCTCCGAGCTCCCCCTATGCACCGTTCAAGGCTGAGGAGTGGATGCGTGCGTCCCTGATCACCCCACGGAAACGATGCCAAGCCATGGTTGGATCCAGGATCCCAGCACCCAGGACACGAAACGGTTCCATGCCGACGAAAAAAGCTGGAACCGCGATCCGAGGGTGTTCGTGGATTCAGGGCGACCTTTTCCAGACCAGGCACCACTGTTGACCACACGTGTGCATTTGAGTCAGGACACGGCTGAACGCCTCTGGGGTGAACTCCTACGTGTCGGTTGGCTTCCATGCAGGCCCCAGTGGGCCGCTGATGCTGAATTCTGAGCCGTCAACACTCGCCAGACGCAGCATCTGTCGTCAGCCGAACTGATAATGCTTTCGAACAGGTTGATGAACCTGCCAGGTGCACGACAGGCCTGCTGGGAATTCCACGAGATCGCCAGCACCGAATCGAACCGGCTCGCCGTCTTCTGGCGTCACCGTGACATCACCCTCAAGCAGCAGACAGGTTTCACGCTGGTCGTACTGCCAGGGGAAACAGCTGATTTCACAGGCCCAGACCGGCCAGTCGCGAACACCCAGGGCCAGGATCACACTCTCCGGGCAGTTGGAGGTCACACAGATCATCGCGGGGTTGGTCGCGGCATCAGCAAACCATGATTACTCGGCGCCGGCCCCACCCATCGACCCTTGGCCATTGGCCCCTTGGTTGGCCGGCGATGATCACAGCTGTGATCGAGTCTCTGCAAGAGCGGCCATGATCGAGTCTGGCGACTACGGCTATCCACCAAGCACCCGCAGACAGGACTACGTGCTTGTTGTGCTGCAGCTGCTCTGGCGCATGCGCTTCGACTTGCTGCTGCTGCTCTTGATCACCGTTCTCGTGCATAACGACTGGATCCCCCGCAGCTGGACCGCCAACGAAAGCGTGGTGAGGATCATGGGCATCGCGGCATCGATTTTTCTCGGCTTTCGCAACACCCAGGCAATCGGGCGCTGGTGGGAAGCCCGCAAACTCTGGGGAACCGTTGTGAACGTGAGCCGAAACTGGGCAGACACACTGCGGGCCCATCTCGACAGCAGCAGGCCGCCCGGACGTCAGGAACGCAAGTTGTTGCGTCTGCAGGTTGCCATCGTGTGGCAACTGAACTTTCAGCTACGCAACTTCTGGCAGCGAGACCTGCGGGAATTGCAAGATCAATTGCTGCAGGATCTGAGGCTGCCTAGCACCACCAACCTTCGCCAGCTGGGACAGCTACGCGGCGTCTGGATTGGGGATCTCCATCGCCAAGGCTTAACCGATGGATTTGGTCGTCTGCAGCTGATGCAAGTGGGCAACGCCTGCACCGATGCCATTGGCGGCTTGGAGCGAATCCGCAACACACCGCTTCCGGCCTCTTACGAAGTTTTCGTCAGACTTCTGAACTGGTTGTTCGTCCTGTTGCTGCTGCTGTACTTCCACGACCTTGGTCCCGATTCACACAGTCGTTTTGGAGGTGTGGTGATCGTGGTGCTGTTCCTGATGGCCGAACGAATCGGTGCCTATGTGGAAGGTCCGTTTGATGCAGATTGCAGCAGCTTTTCCCTGCCGCTGGACAGCATCTGCCTCACGATCAGTCACGACCTGCTCGATCACGCGACCGAGCACGTGCAACACCTGAAATCGGACGATCCCGTGCGCTGGACCTGATCAGAACAGGACCATCATGAAAGGCACAGTCAGCTGGCTCCCAGGTATTGATTCCTGAATTCCCAGGCCACAGAACAGCGATACTGATAATTCAGGCCAGCGATGCCAATTCTTTTGCACGATGCATCCGTCATTGCTGCGCCTTCAGGAACTTGTGACAGCAGTTTGTTCAGCGTGACTTCTCGGTTTCGCCCGCTAGCGGAGATCGATAAATCATTGGCAAAAGCTGTAGGCCCAAAACCCAACAGCAAGAAGCCGAGCAGAATTACAGTGAAAAATTTCATCATCAACGAGACCGCTTCCCCAGCAATAGCCACAAAGAGAAACCGTGGCCCAATGATTGACTCGTTCTGATCCTCAAGAAATTGCTCGGGAGCCACCAGACGATTGCAGGAGACCGCAGATTTAGTCTTCAGTTCAGATGACTGGGATCAAGGAATGATCGTTGATGAAGCCCCATAGGATGACTGCATGCCTGGACTGTTGATCAGCATGCCTGCGTTTCTGGTTCAGATCACCATCCCGGTTGTTCTGGCGCTGTTCCATGTTGTTGGACCCATGCCAACCGACCTGGCGACCGATGGCGGTCACCTGAGTCCCTGCCCAGGCCCTGAGCACTGTGCAAGCAGCCAATGGATCGTTAAAGATTCCTCTGCAGCTCTGAAACAGCTGTCTGAACGAATCAAAGCCACTCCTCGCACCGAGATTGTCGAGCAGAGGGCTAACTATCTGCATGCCACCTACAGCAGCAGGATCTTCGGTTTCGTCGACGACGTCGAACTCTCTGCAACCGATGCCGTCACTCTGAAGGCGCGTTCCATCTCGCGCCTTGGAGAGTCCGACCTCGGCGTGAATGCACAACGCCTGGAGAGCCTCGGCTCAACGATCGAAACTCCGGAAGCTTGAATCGAGGCCAGACAAACGTCTTCAACGAACACTGTTGTTACAGCTGGATGCCTGACGAGTCGCACAGGTGTTGACTGAACCCAACACCTGAGCAGTTCTCAGATGAGCTGCTCAACAGAGACAACGCCCTGCCTTGAATCCCTCCAGCATTCGCAGATTTATCTTCACTCTGATCACCGGATACCTAGCGATCTTTGGGGTTCAGAAACTTCCCTATGAGTTTGAGAATCAGTGGCTTGTTCTGATTCCAGTTCTGATCGTTGTTTACATCATCACCGTCTGGCTGGATGGAATCTTCTTCAAAGATTCTGCTGTGGAGGAGACAACTGCGCCCAAAGCAAAGAAAGCTCAAAAGCAATCATCAAATAAGGGTTTTGGCCAATAATCAACCAAAACTCAGAGCGAACAACTCAACTCATCAACTCCAGCTGCGCTATGAACGGATCCGCCGATTTGGTGTCCATGCACACGACCGCATTGCGGCGATGACGAGAAGGTTCGCGTGTCTCCCAGCCATGGGTGGCACGACGAGAAAACTCAGGGGCAGAGCTGGCACTCTGCCTCTTTTTTATGGGCGGCAGGCATACACGCTCAGCACCCTGCCTTCATCGGTACTGCGAGTTCCAACCCGATGGCAATGGGCATCAGCCGGTGGGGTTCTTGAACCCACGTGAATCGTGACATCGGCCTTGGCTCCGCTGGCCAAGACAACGACAAAGGCTGCCAGGGAGAGCAGAGCCGTGATCAACCATCGCATGGCCTGACGTCAAGGGAATCGATTCTGGCCAATGGCTGCTCTTGCGGCGGCTGCTCGTGCAGTGGCTGCTCGTGCAGTAGCTGCTTGCGGACGGGGATCTGGCCCAGAGCCGATCAGAAGCTTTTTGAAGGCACTTGACCCGGCGCCATTGGATGCATTAGTACATCAGTACCATTTATTAGCAGGCTATGGACGAGTGGGAGTACGTCGACGCAAGTGAGCTTCAGAACTGGAAGGGGGCTCGGATTTGCCTGACCTGCCAGCACTTCACCTATGGAGTGGATGCGTCCTGCCGAACGATGGTGGCCTGCAAGCTCAGACAGCAACAACTCCAGCAGGGAGACCATCTCACCAAGCGCTGCCGGCTCTGGTGTCCGACCTGGCAGGACCAGGCTGGATGGTGCCCCGAATACGGCTGATCAGCTCAGACGCTTGTCAAAGCCCTGGATCAACCTTCAAAGTCCAACCATGGAGACGTTTCTCCTCACCGGCAGGCGTAGACGGGGCGATGCGGCCCAGGCAACGGTTTGGTCTGAGTGACCATCTGGGTCAAACGACGACGTAGGGCCACACAGTCTTGGCACTGGCATGGCTCATCATCATGAACACTGGCATGAACCCGGACAGGCTGAAATCGGCTGCGCATGGGAGACGACCTTTTCTCTGTTGTGACGCGCTGCGCCGATTCCGGCCAGCAGTTATCACAATCCTGTGATTGTTTTGCATGAACCAACGACGGGTGATGCTTGAGCGACAAGCAGTCGCCATTCAGGACGCAATCAACTCGGCCAGATCGAGACCGCTCTGAAGGGCTCCCTCCGCCATGCCGAAACCGGGTCCCGCAATCCAGTCGCCACAGAAACCCACACGAGCTTTGCTGCACCACTGCAGCGCTTTTGGCATTCCTTGCTCCAAGGGTTGAGCAGCTCCCCAGCGCATCACGCCAAGCGAATGCGCATTGGACACCATCCTCTGCAGTGATGGCCAGGAGCCAAGAAGCTCTGGCAAAACACTCAGCAATCGCTGTTCCTGAATGATCAGAAGCTGTGGCTGCGTTTCAGGCGTGATCAACGAACCATCGTCAAGACCGTGGATCACCAGACCGAGACGCCCCTGCTGTTGTCGCTGCAGCACAAGACGTTCCACTCCGAATTGCTGCTGCGCCCGAGGCGTCAGCCAGATCTGCCGAGGCAAAGGATCAAGATCCATCGCCGGGAACTCCAGCATCAGATTCCAGCGAATGCTCGCGTTGAGGCCGGCAATCGAGGCCAGTGCCTGATCAAGAAGAAGATCGTGCCGCTCAGGAACGGCGTCACGCAAGGGCACATCGCTCCTGCCAAGCATGGCCAACGAACGGGGATGGGCAAGGAGCGTCCCGCTGAGCACGAGATTGCTGGCACAAGCCCCACCAGGAAGAACCCAGCTCTCACCATCTCTGGAAAGCGTCTGAATCCGCTCCCCAAAACAAACACCAACTTGATCAGAGCCATCAGACAGCAACGTCTCCGCAACCGAAGCCATGGTTGGGATGCCTCGCCAGCGCGGACCGCGCAGCAGAGGGTGATCGGGAGGTGCAACGACAGCACCGTGATGGTCCAGGCCAACAACAGGATCATCATCAACACGAATGACGCCGCGTTGTTCCAGCGACTGCATCAGCTCCAGCAAATGGCCTTGAGGCTCACTCTGAAAACTCAGGGTCGGAGATCCGTGATCCAGACGCCAGAGAGGGGCTTCGCGCCGCCGCCTGGTGGCACAGCGACCTCCGGGTCCTCGCCCAGCTTCCAGAATTTGAATGGTCCCGCGCCAGCCTTTGTTGCTCAGAGCTGCCACCAACGCGCAACCGGACAGCCCAGCACCGATCACAACAAGATCAACATCCTTGCCAGGCATGGAAACCGCTGGAAAAGCCTCGATTCTGAAGGAGCCAACAAAAAAGACGGGTGGCGGCCCGCCTTAACTCTCCCCAAGCGCTTTCCGGAGAAAAACTCCGTGCACACTCCTTATCGCGTGGCGAAGACCCACGCGCCCTAGGAATCGATACTCAAATCATTGAACGTGAAAGGTCCAATTCAACGTCTTGAATCAAGGC
>Ga0115013_10001686_pt1 | contig 12656 bp, 10 predicted proteins | sample SouAtlMetagenome_2_FD_88686 | JGI IMG/M metagenome (GOLD analysis project Ga0115013, IMG submission 88686) | Marine eukaryotic phytoplankton communities from Atlantic Ocean - South Atlantic ANT15 Metagenome | ecosystem: Environmental > Aquatic > Marine > Oceanic | place: South Atlantic Ocean...
CCCCTGGGGGGTGCCAGCGCTCGAGCCAGGGTGGGCAGCAGGGGAAGCACACCAGAGGCCACTGCCAAACAAAGAGCGAGCCACAGATGGGCCACCACAACAAGCAAGCACCCCACAAGTGGAGGTGGCCTGCACCCTCTTGCCCCCAGGCTGAGCCTGGGCCTCCCCCAGCAGGCCAACAAGGAGCCCAGCCATGGGGTCATGCTTGCTGGGAGGCCCACACTGGCTCCTCTCCCCCATGAGGGGGGGGACTTTTGTGAAGGCCATGCGCAACTCTAGATCCAAGCCCACAATGATTGCTCACTTTCTTGGCGACCCGCAGAGAGGCCAACAAAGGGACCACAAAGGTCATCACCATGCTGCATAAGGGATGTTTTTGTCGCTTGCTCGCCCCCAATCATCCTACTTCACACACGTAATCGTAACACGTTGCGCCATGTCCTTGGTTCTTTTGTTGAATCATCATGTGCCCCTTCTTGTTTTTTGAGACCGAAAATTGCCTAGTTGTCTTGAGACGAAAATTACTCGCGGTTAAAATTTCTTGGGAAATAATGTGCTGTTTTGAGACCGAAAATTACTCGCTTAAAATTTCTTGGGAAATAATGTGCTTGCTTAAAGGTGAACGCCAATAATAGAAAATTCTCGTGCACTATTCACAAGAAGCAACACGAGCGGTTATCGGTTCGCTCAGTTCGGCATCGTTGTCCGGGATAAACCCAAGGTAATGTCATGCTTATGTAAGGAAACAAAATTTCGATTGCACAATCATCTCGAGCAGTGCTGTTCCCGTAAACAAACCCATGTTTTGAACTGCCCATCGGGAGCTAATAGTAATACCGAATCACAAGCGTCTAGTATATATGAAGTAGTTTTCCTTGCTAACTGCACAGGCGTCGTAAGGGATTCACCGGGATTCGTCTCTTTGCAGCTCATGCATCATTTTCATGTTCTGACACGACAAAATTCAAGATTTTAAACTCGTATGTTACCAAACTTTGAACCGTTGCCTTTTTGTCGTCATTGCAAATCACATAATTTCTAAATTGCAACTCTTTGCAATTCCTTCCCCAAAACACATCCACAACCATCCACTACAAATCCACAATGACCTATCATTCCATGTTGGACGATACCTGCAGCGTCGCTTCGAGCTCTTCTGAGTTCAGCTTCTTCGAAGACCTCAACGACATGGATATTGCAACCAAACACGAGACCCTGAAAATACTAAGGGAAAACTCAATGGATTTCAAGGATTTCCTGAACGAGATGAAACAAGAACGAGACGAAAGTCTACGAAAAAACTGCCAAAGTTTTAACGACTTTGACGAGAGCACCGATAGCATCGTCAAGCTCAACGACGAGACGGAACACCAACGCTCTCATTTGCAGCTGGATATCGGTAGTGACTTGAAATTTACCGACCTCCCATCCAGCAGCGAGTGGAGCAGCATGAACTGGGGGTACTTCAATGGTAGTTCTAATTTACGCATTGGTATGGACGGAAGCCGAGTCAGCCGACCTCGCCGCAAGAACAACATGAAACGGATGTCAGCTCCAATCATGGCACGCAGCAAGGAAAGATTAGAGGCCTCACTGGAAGTCAATGATTTTCTCGATGACATAAAAAGCGATAGAGATGAAACCCATCGAACAAGAGACGAGACCACCCACCATTGCAGCGACGACGATATTTCCTCTAAAAGTAGCCTAGAGGAATCTTATCGGTATCTCATTAGCGAAAAGAACGATCTAGACTATGACGAGAATCTCAAGCCACGTCGTGGAAGCTTGAGTGGTTTCCGGGAAAGTTGGAATCGCAGTAGCTTACGGAGCACTTTGAATCGCAGTAGCCATCACCGAGGCAGTATTTGGACCAACAGTAGCCACCACCGAAGAACAAGCCGGGGGAGTTACAACTGGGGAAAAGGCATTCTTAAAAAAAGTAGTAATATTCGTATCAAGCGGCGGAAGAGCACCGGGTCACCCAAACAGCAAAGTAAAAAGAACGTGCGGTTCATGAAAATTGACTGGCTGTCCCTTCTCCGTCGGTCATCACATTAATGTGGTTTTGGAAGCTTTGTTCCGAAATTAAATCATCAAGAATATCACTGCTACTGATTAGATTATTAAAAAGTCTTAATATTTAGCAATTTTATCTTCTCCCAAAGTGTGCAAATGGATGATACTGATAGAAAAAATCTAGTGTTGACGTTCTATAATTTTCTAGCTTTTTCTTCAAAACCGGAAAAAACCAACATTTTAGGGTTGGGGTTTACGTTGATCAGAATTCCCTCTGCGATCTTTGAGCAATCAATTTTTCAATCAACATCATCATTACAAAAAGCACAGCGATCAGAATACTAGTCTGACACGATCCTTAAGATCGACCATATGGGGCAATGACAGTTGGAATTGCGACATCATTCAAAATATTTTATCGCCTTTGTTGCCTTTGTCAATTCGTCTCTTGAATTGAGTTTCTTTACAACTTTCTTTGAGGGCGTTCTTTGGGAGTATAGTGTACGAAATATCAAACAGGTCGCCAATCTCGCAGTAGCTAGCGGATGCTGTTTCTAGAATCATCCATTGAAGTTTTTCTTTTCCTTTTAGAAAATGAAGGGAACACGTATTCTCTCGAAAGATCCCGAACGATCGATGGGTAAATCAACGGTTGACGACGCAACTAATCGCAGGCAGGCACTCGACAAGAATAACAGCAAGAGCAATTCCAATCGCGCTGTAGTGGCCTCTCTGGCTGTGGATCGATCCCTTGTGTCTCGTCAGTCTCATCCGTTTTCATCCCTTGCACTATCACCAGGAGGAAGATATGCTCTGGTTGCTGGGAAGGGAACTATTCAGCTGGTAGCACTTGGTGGTGATCCTTTGGTGGAGGATGGTGGTGCTGGTGAACTCAAAACCATCCGATCCCTGAATATTGCCCACCAGTTCTCCAATACTACAACAGCCACTTCAGCACAAGCTTCCCGTGGTGTTGTGGCCAACAGCATGAATCTGACGCACCAGCAATACGAAAACATAGTGGTGACCAAAATCGCTTGGAGCAACAAGAACTTGCGCAATAACAATTTGCCGTCAACACAGCTTCGAAAACAAAAGAGCATCGGAAGGTCATCTCCAGCAACACATCAGGACCTCATGGACGATTCTATCAGATCGTATGAGTCACTAGGCAACAAGAAGAAAAACAGAAGACAACAACGTTCAAAGAGCATAGATGATACCATAAATGCGGATGCCAGGATGGAAAATTTTAATTTTGGAAATGATAAAGACACTAAAGATAAGGGCGACAGCTTTGTTGCTGCTGCTGGATCCAACGGAGTTGTGCTCGTCTGGAGTGCCAAGAAACTCTTGTTTTCCGACGATGAAACAAAGCGCGGAAAAAAGCTATCCAACAACCGACAGAGCGGCATTAATCTATTGGCAAAACAACAACGGGCTCAACAACCAGAGGGAATACTAACCCAGCACACCCGATCGATCAACGGAATGGCTTGGCATCCAACGTTGTCGGGACTATTACTGACAGCGAGTCAGGACGGAACCATCAAGCTATGGGAACGAAAAGCTTTTGAACACGAGCAGCAGCAGCAGTCCAAGACAGAGCAAAGTACAAAAAAATCGTCGTTGTTGTCTGAACATCAAAAACAACACAGCAATAACAAGTCGTGGTTTTCCATGATGGGAGGTGTCGTGGGTGGGGGATTGAGAAGTGGTAACGCCGCAAAAGAGGAGAAAAATTATTTCTGGAGCTGCAAGACGACGTATTTTCTTGGGGAGCAAGACGCGGTTCGAGATATACGTTGGAACAAGTACATTCCAGAACTTTTTGGGGTCGTGACATCCAACGGAAATCTAGTGGTATACAATATGCATGTGTCAAGTAAGGCTTTGGTCAAGATTGCGGCCCACACGGGAGACGCTGCGTCGCTGGATTGGCATCCCCGGTGGCCCTATGTGGTGGCTACGGGTGGATCTTCCGACCGCTTTGTGAAGATATGGGACTTGGAAATATTACTCGATTCCACAGCGAGTAATACAAGTCATGCTCCGCGGAGGGAAGCTCTATCAAACGACAAACGAAACACTCAAGACATTTTTAAATCTGACACAATGAGCGTAAGCTCGAATGAGACACTGTGAGTTGAATTTTAAACCCAGAGAGATGGGACTCGAAATGAACCGATTATTGGGTCTCTTACAGTGGTTGTTTTTCTATATTTCTTGTTTTCAATAGCATATCCAGCGCTTCATCCCCCGGGAACTCCTCAATCAGGGAAACAATCATTCGCAGCACTACTAATAATGCAAATACTTCTACCATCTGGGTGGCAGCTGGCAATGAAAAGAAGTCATCCAAAACAAATCGTTCTCCAAAGCACGTTCTTTCGATATCTGCATCGGTTACGCAAGTACGCTGGAGACCACCATCTAATGATTATATGTTTTCTTCGGCCACTTCCGAAAAAGAGATTGTGGTCGACCGCCACGATACAATGTTAGCTGTAGCAACCGCTAGGCAGACCAGTGCAGGAGGATCTGGAACATTAAGTTTGTGGTCCTTCCATCGACCATTCATGTCGTTGAGTATCGTAGAAGGACACGAAGAAGGTGCTGTTTCGGATTTTGTTTGGGTGAAGACACCTATAGCACAAACGAATTCAAATATATCTCGAAAGAGATCAGGGTCATCAAACACGGACAACTCTGAGAAATCAGGTGACTTATCTCATGTCTCCTATGTTTGGCAAAATATTTTGAGTGTTGGGCGAGACGGCAAATGTATAATACAAAGTTTTGCCAGGGGAGAACGCCGGATCCACAGGGTACCATCCTCTTGCTTCACAATGGCAAATTTGTCCCCATTTCAACAAGGGTATGGTTCGCTCCAATTTTGCAGTGTGTATCAAGATGTGCCAAATCGTCCCGAAGACGACTTTATGCTGACGGGTTTGCGACAAGACAATCCCAAAGACATAGCACCCGGTGTCGTTAATAGAGACTTTGGTGCCATGGAAAGTAGAGAGAAAGAAGAGCGACGGGGGGTCGAAAATTATCGTTTCCCACGCGCAATACCAAAATTGCGTTTTTCGATAGTTGATCAGGGTAGCTTGGATGCGAAAGGAATGCCAATCGTGAATAACGAAGATGTTCTTTATATCGCTCCCGAAGTGCTTCACATGTCGAGGTTTGCTCGTCTGTATAAACTATACCCCGACAAATATCACTCTTCCCGCGTCGAACTATGCCTTTATAATAGCAAGGTTGCAGAGGATCTAAAGTGCAGGTCCCTGGCACGAATGTGGAAAAAGGTTTCAAATTTACTTCATTCTTCTGGTTTGGACGAACTTACCTCTTTTGATCCTTCCAAACCCACAAATGCATTTCAATTCGTTATCTTTCGCACCATCAAGTCGCTGTTATTGGAGAGAGCTGAAGCTGGAGACGTACAAACCAATGTTGCCTTGTGTGAGGTCCTTCAAGTGGTTGACGCCGAAGGGGAAGAAACCAGAATTCCTGGTCTACGCAAAACTTTGGTACGGGAATGGTACTTGTACTATATTGATCTGTTGCATCAGATGTCTTTATTTTCGGCTGCTGCTTTTCTCATCAAGCATAGCAAGGATCCTGCTATAGGGGCTTTGAGCCAACAGTCTACAACGTAAGTATTATGTCTGAGAGTTTTGGGGGCTGCAACTAAAATTTTTAGAGATATGCGCTCACAATCAATACTTTGGCTTTATCGTTACTGGTCTGCTGAACATCCCTTCTCAGTATTCATGAATCCTGTCCACGATGTGGCAAACCTATTGACTCCACGGCCATTCCCTTCAATGATGGAACAAACGATAATGATGTGACTTTCAACTCCAACCGGCAGGTATGCAAGAACTGCAGAGTCCGTGTAGGAATGTGTTTCATTTGCCATGAGCCTGTCACGGGGATATTCGTTTGGTGTCCTGGATGTGGGCATGGGGGTCATCTCGAACATGCCCTACAGTGGTTTGGAGGTTTGAACAATGGTAAAGCGATCCGTAGGGCATGCCCCACCGGCTGTGGCCATAAATGTAATTTGGTCCAGATCAAGGCAACTGCCTTTCCCCGGACGGATAGCATGGTGGTTCACAATGATGCTTCCTTGACTGACAATATCCTTTCAATTAAGGGTCACCAACCCAAGTGCATGCTGGCTACTACCTAGAGTATTGTCTGAACCAAGAGCCGTCAAATCGATTTGGACTTCTTCGGCCTTCGGAATCTGGTATACTTGAGAGCACTAAGACTATCGCTATTGATATTTTACGTAGTTTTGGTTCAGTAATAGGAATGGTTTAATATTATACAATTTAGAAGCACATTATATACAAATGCCCAAAAGGCATTCCGCAAACACTGCCGAATGATAGGATTATTGTTGGACAGCACTGTAGTTGCCGCTCATTCAAAAGGCCTTAACCTCATTGTGCTCGTCTTTAAAGGGGGCAGAAAATTCCAGTGACTGACTAGCCTCAAGAATAGCAGAAGAAAACGTTGTAGCGCTCGACCGACGATTTTTTACAGGACTGTTGCACAAGAACGAATTCAATTCGTTAATTATTGATTTTCGCGATGGATTCAGGTTCTTTTTCTGTGGAGCGGACTTGTGTTTTCGTGGCACCAGTTTCGATAAAAACTTGCCCTTGGATGGCTGCTTGTTGGAGCGCGTTCTTGTACGCTCTGAATCATCTAACGAGTCCTTCTTGTGAAAGGAATATCCGCTTAATAAATTCCGCAACGATTTGGAATCCCTGTTTTTCTTTAGCTTTCGGCTGGATGTTCTACTGCGTCTTTTTCTAGCGCTGTGATCGCTGTTTTGATCGACATCGCTGCTTGGCTCCACATCTAAGGGATCAATATCATCTTTCGAGGTGTCATCTTTCGAGGAAGCAAACGGCCCCTTCAAAGATCGATCTTTGGGACCCCTTCGAGGACCTAGGCCTAGGTTAGATAAAGAACTCGATCCGTTGCAAAGAAAGGCGCTGTTGTCGGGATCGATATCGTCATCGAAGGCGTTATTTGTCTTGACCTTCGAAAGCTTGACAGTCTTGCGGACCTCATAAATTAGTAGATCATTAATTGCCGCCATTGTTATATTGAAGAGCTAGTAGTGGTGACTGGTTTCTTTGATATTGTGTCCGAAACCATAGATCAATACGAGCGATGCTTAGAGGATCACGATCAAGAAAATTCAATTTTCTGCAAAAAATGCACAGGTTGGAGCTCTTCTCGATTCTCAAATTCTTGTTACTGCAAAATCGCGAATTTTGGTGGCACGAACACTGCATGCCCTTATATCCCCAATATTCAAGTGTTAGAACTGAACGCTTTGGGGACGATTTTAGTTCTTTCGATTTCGATAATGGCTTTCGAATTTTAATATTATATGCCCTATTAGTCACCCGTCTTTGAAGTTCGTTGGGAATGAAATTGCATGGGGGTCCAGTGAAGGAACAAGTTCTCCCTAACTTCAAGTATTGACAATGGTTTTAGTGGTATGACGATAAAGCAAATAGCCCTATTGTACTCATGCCTTTCACGCGCATAAAGAGAACAAATATTACATACCTTACTTCAGTGACATTTTGCTAGGAAGGATTAACAATTCCATTCCGAAATCGATGCAAAAAAGAGAGGGGCAATTCTCAATCACCGTAACACATTTCTAAATTTCAGTTCATCCCGTACGGCATGCAGTTTCGGTGTAGTCCCGTATGGCATGCAGGATTCAGTCACAATTCTCTTCACATCTCATCGCTCTGCGTCACAGTCATCAAACAGCCCAACTTTTTGTACTTATAGCGATCGCTTTTACAATATATTGGATCGAAAAATGTTTCTGTGTAGAAGTTATAGCAGCCCTATTTCTATGCTGCTACTCATAGACTTACTCGATCGAGAATTAGAAAGTTGGCAATCCATTCAAGGTTTTATGACATATACGTGCTAGCCTTCATACCTACTGTTATCAAAGCTTCAGTTGTTTTCGTTGTTTTAACGCGTTGTTCTTTTGGTTTTGTGACCAAGACTGATTCACACTGAACCTCTTTGTGTCGCCATGGAAAACCCTCAGCAGAGTACCAAGGGCACGCACTGTCTATGATCTATTTTAGCGCCTCTTGGAATCCAAAAAGATGTCAAGGTGCATCTCTAATCTATCCTTCAGAAATGCATCATGCCTATAGCCTGTTATTGCATCTTTAGAATCCAAGAAGGTGTTGGGATGTATGTGTTAAAGTACAGCAGAAACTTCAGTAATTCTATTAGACAGTTTGGAATGCATCGGTGTCTGGACTTTGACCGTGATCTGAAACACGACTTAAAATCTTTCTTTTCTCTGTTCCGAAACATCAACAACTATGACATGATCCGAAACATGAACGAGACATAGCCTTCTTCTCTTGGTGACATTCAACTACAATCATAACATCCATCTATTAAGAGTTCTCAGCAAAGAAAGCAATAATCAAGAAGAAAATACAAGCATGGTTTACTATAGATTCGACGAAGACAAGTTCAGGAATAGCGTCTTGCGGGCCATGGAGTCGGTCCGGCGTGTCTTGGAAGTCGATCGCGCCCCTAGCATCCGTCTAGCGGAAGATGTCGATCACAAGTATACCGACAAGTACCAACTCGCAAACCTCTTGACTAATACTAGTATTGTGGCTTATATGGCCGTCTTGGAGCAGCTCGGTGTGACCAAAAAGGTCCTCCAGAGTCTGGGAGAGGACCGATCGAAAGAGACGACCCTACGTTTTGCCGCCCGTGAGTCGTGTACATTAGTAAAGGAGGAAATCGTGGACGAGCCACTGTTCACAAAGGAAACGGAAGTTGTCACAACCGAATCGAAGGAGCAATCTGACGTTGTCTTCGATGTTGAGGGCAACGAAACTAGGAGCAGGAAAACGACCATCGAAAAGATCATGAAACGTTTGAAGAAGGAAACATTCTGTATCGAAGTCGAATGGTCGCTATCTGTATATTCAGGAACGGACGTAGAAAATGGTACTGTCATTTTGAAACGTGCGTCAAGCAGCCAGTATGTGCGAAGCCATCCATACGATGCTACCGAGGATGACTCTAGAAAAAGAAAATATCCTCCCTTCCCACCAATCACAGAACGCGGACCGAGAGAATTGTCCCTGACTTGGTTGTTGCAACAAATCGACACAAATGAACTCAAATCTCATTTTTCAATCGACGAATCAAACCCCAAAACCAAAACACCAACTCGCAATGGTCAGATGGAGCAGGCACTTCTATTTTTCCAGTCCGTATCCTCGTGGGCTGTTTTTGTCGCGAATGTCACTGGTTACTTTCGTAAATTCGGAGATTATAAGGAAACTGCAAGCAACTTCGCGAATCAGATTTTTGTTCCGGTGATTCCATTAATGGTAGATCCAACGATGCAGATGATGAAACCACAAGATGTGGAAATAAAATCTAACGCCATGATCTCATTGTCAACAACCAATGATATGAGCATTGATGGAGATTCTCAAGGGTCTCTGTCAGCGATGCTATCGGTTGCGGACATAACACGTTTTCTAAAGGAACAAGCCAGATCATTGCTAGAATTCAATGCAACACTACAAAGCGAACATGCCGATAAGGAGGTTACAACAAATATTTATTCCTCGGAAGAAGCAAGACTTTTAGGGCTTTCAATGTACACTGGGAAATTGGCCAGTCAGTTTCAGGAAGGGATTTATTTCATCGAGTCCATGCTTGAAAAGCAACTCGTTACTGCCATTGGTAAACGAGTCAGTAGCGCCGATCTTGACAAGTTTATGAAATACCACAACGAAAAGTTCTTGAATCCCTGCCCCAAGCCATTTTGTTACTCAATTCGACGGCCCGAACACTACCCAGATGGAATTTTGAGCATTGAACAAAGTTTGGATCACGGAGACAAGTCAGAAATGGAATCCATCTCGACTCACGTCCGAGAAGTAACTTCGATTGAACCCATTAAAGTCCCTTTGAATTCTGTTACAACACTTGCGCTCACTGGGAAGACCTATTTACATGGGTGGTTGAATCACTGTTTTGGAAACACGTCATCAGATGGTTCGACTCGTCTGAATGCTAGAGCCCGACAATTCTCGTCCTTTGTTCTCTTGGTTGGAACCATGACGAACAAGAACCATATGCAGCCCAAGGATGCAATTATTCTTCGAAACACGGATGAGATTCATATCCCGTTGCTCCTGAATTTAATCCCAACCGCAAGAGAGTTCAAGGATGCGATCGGATCTCTCTCCCCAGAGCAGCAACGATTTGCCAAATCGTTTCGATCGATGCAACTCGAATCCTCGGTCTTGGGAGTGTCCATCGTTCAGATCAAGCCACAGCTCGAAAATCTTTTGGGATTGCCGGAAGATTCTCTAACCAAGGAAATCAAACTCACTGAGGACCTCGTGGAGCTATTTGTGGAATACCAGGTACCATCTGATTTGCTATCGTGTGATTCTTGTATTGAAGCTGATGGCAAGACCCGGGTCGAAAATGTTCGAAAGCACGTCACTTCCGTCCTAGAAGTCATCGCCGCTCAAAAGTCTGAGCAACTCGAGGCGCAGAAACAAAAGACGGAAATGGAAAAACTCAAGAGGGTCGAGCGGAAGAAGGCTAATGATCCCATCGCGCGACAAATGATGTGTGGGGCATCTAGGCGGGCATCTAGGCCATTGAGAATGAGAATGTCGGCCAGTCACGTCGGTCGCGTCAGTAACCTGTGCGAGAGTATGGATCTTTACGGTTGTAGTTCAACTGTAGGTGAACCATTCGACACCAGTATCCAAAGTACGTCAATTGAGAACAATAGCGGGATAGATTCTTTACAAAACAACCATACGATGGAAACTGAGGCAGCAACTGAAACCAATCAATCATGTCCTTCGAACCAGAACGCCTTGGTCTTTGCTTCTATACCCAAGATCTTGGATGCAGCCATCGAGAAGCACGACCGAAATGCTGCCCTTCGCTCGACAACGATCAAGACTTCGGATACGAACTGGACCAGGAGCCGAAAGGAAAATCTCTTGTCGAAAACTCCAAAAACAATTCGGCTCACTGAGGACCAGATTGCTTCCGAAAAGCAAAAGGCATTCGATTTACTCGATGCACTCTCTCGGAGCGGGTCCCTCGAAGTCCCATTTTCGGAACTCCACGTGTTGATATGTGCCACGCTTAGTTTCGAAAAGAGCGTGATGGAAACCGTCATCCAGGACAACATCAATCCTATTGAGAAACTCGAAATGTCCACTCTCCTTATGGGGTCAACAGTTTTGGACACACCAGCCTATAACTTGATAGGCAGCGAAACGAATCGCAAGCGACTGAAAGGTTCCTATCCGCAACTAGTCTGTCGCCCCGATGATTCGATCGAAACGTCAAGCAAAATGGATGATAATCTTGAACTCGAAGACTGCTGAGCACTTTATATTTACATTTGCTCATAAAAATAGTGGAGTATAGAAATTAAAATACTCTAGAAAAACGTTTCCTAAAATGTCATTATACCAAATAGGTTCATTCTATAATTCATGATGATCTGCACACGATACAACAAACTGGCACACCACTGGTGGGCCTCACAGGGTGAGCTGAGGACAGGGCATCCCAGTTTGCCCACCATACTTTGTTTTGATCTCACCAACAGAAATGGTTATGCTGCCTTGATAGCAAACTCCAACATCAATTGTGGATTCTCTCAGCTGTAACACAATTTTGTGGAGGCCTCCACTGCTGAGCATGCCTCTCTTAGCTAGCACAGTTGCTTGCCACATGTGCTCAAAGGACACAGCAAATGGATTTTCAATCTTGCTGTCTAATGCAGACATGATGAAGTTCTGGTTCGTGTACTGCTCCACACATTCTCAACATTTTCCTATGACATCAATGTTGATAGCTTGGATTCCTCCCATTGGGAATGTCACACATTGGGGCAGCACTGTTGCTGATGACGAGCAAACTAGAGGAGAATCGCGTGTCACTAATGCGCGCTCAATCTCGCGCTATTTCGCCGATGCGAACAACAAACGGAACTACTTGTTGACGTGAAGCTGATGACGAATAGCCAATCTGTTCCGAACAAATCCACGAGCCAAGATCTTTCACTCCTTGCTCTTGGAAATGGGTCATAAACAAAACAAAATGATAATGAAATCGATTTCTGATTGATACCAGCAACTATTTTATCATAAGCAACGACATCAAAGTGAGAGTTGAATTTCCAACCCATCATCGACAGAAATTGAAGAAAAACATCGAAAATGACATCATCAAATCGGACATCGTCAGGGTTGCTGACGACGCTTCTTGCACCAGTTCGACTGATCTTATCCATTTGGTTATCATTGGTAATGAAATGTGTTGCCGCAGGAAACGCAATTCGAAGCCATTTCGCCATGTAAGTATTCATCAGTTTTCTTTCACTCGTTGACAAGACTGATCCTGCACACGCGTGAAGTTGTGTGCAAGACTAGGCGCCCTCACGACTGAATCATTTTCCCCATCAATATTGTCTCATAAAAAATACTATTCCAAAAACATAAATCAAATGTACAGCATAACGAAACAGAAAATGAAGGTCACGA
>Ga0115013_10001688_pt1 | contig 12639 bp, 11 predicted proteins | sample SouAtlMetagenome_2_FD_88686 | JGI IMG/M metagenome (GOLD analysis project Ga0115013, IMG submission 88686) | Marine eukaryotic phytoplankton communities from Atlantic Ocean - South Atlantic ANT15 Metagenome | ecosystem: Environmental > Aquatic > Marine > Oceanic | place: South Atlantic Ocean...
AAGATGTTGGGGAATAATTTTTAATGACCGTTTAACTCTATTAATTAAGCGGCGGGAGTCATTTTTGATCGTGTGCCTTTTTTCAATTATGGTTGGTTTGAACTTTGAGCTCTTAATATGAAAACGAAGAGTCTTGTTTTTCCTGCCCAAAGCGACTTTCACCAGAAGCAACAATTCAAGTGGTAGACCTGTTATCAATTACAGAGACAATCGTTTCACATTACCATCAGGAAAAGAATTGAGCCAATTTTGACGTTGGCTTTCGACATTTTCGCAGCAAAGACAAAAAGAAATCTCCAGCAAAGTGAAATTAGAAATGAAGTTCATTGTGGCTAGGACGAACATTGCGTTCTGGCTCTGCATAGTCGTCGTCCTCCTTCAGATATTGAGTACGTCTTTAAGCTGTATTCGCACGGCTATTTCAAAGATGTGTCAATGTTAATAGTTAGCGGATATATCAATTGTTTATTTTGGTGTTCTGGAACTCGTACACCCCGACTTATCAATTTTCATCTTTGTACTTTTCTCCATTACTAGATTCTCACGGCGACGAACTCACGCAAGAAGAAATACAAGAAGAAGCAGAAAAGGAATTTCAAGAAAAGAAGGAGAAAGAGAACCAGATCGATCAAGAATTAGGAACAGGAATTCACTCAGAAAAAGATCTAATGGATGTCTGTGAAAATGCAGCAGGCCCTCGACCCATCAACAAGGTGTTTTCCCCGGGACGTACCACTTATGCCACAGTCGATGACGTTAATGGTGGCTTTTGTGGCGTCACTATCGATAGTCCAGGAATTTGGTGGTGGTAAGATATTATTTGTTCTAGCAATTCCTAAATGAATCAATGTAGAAGTGTCAAGAGATGTAAGCAATAATCTCTTCTTCTGCTCGTGCGTCTAATGAATGATTCTTTTACATGGTTTAAATTGTATTCACAGGATTGAAGGTACAGGAGACCCGGTTAGAGTGTCTTCTTGTCACTTGCAGACTGACAGTAAAGTCAAATTTAGTGTTTTTAGTGGTTCTTGCGATGACCTCCAGTGCATTGGGGGTAGTGCCGAGCCAGATTTTGAATGCCCTTTGTTGAGACGAGACAATGAATTAGGAGAATGGAATACATTTGCAACCGCTTATACGTTCGAAACAAAGAAAGACACCAATTATTATGTTTTGGTACAAACAATGGGATTATATGGGATTGGTGCTAACACTACCGTTTACAACCAAAGAAACAACACAGTCTATGAACGTGACGATCAACGTAGTGAAAATATTACGTGGACAAGAGGCTCGGTGTGGTTGAATTTTGAAGAGCCAGAAGTACCACAAAACGACAATTGTCCCGATGCAATAGGTCCTGTTCCAAGAGATATGACCCGAATTGAGAATTCAAATGTTTTCGCGACAGTATCCAAAGTGTTTGACTATTGTGGCGGAAATGATGTCCCATCGTTGTATCCCGGAACTTGGTTTCAAAGTAAGTTTTTGTTGTATTTTCTGGAAGACCACTTTCGCAAGATCGCTCTAGAAGGATAACTTACCAAACTCAAAATGTTTTTAATACAATATTTACACCTTGACTTCGTAAAAAGTCATGGGCACTGGTGAGCCGGTGACAGTTATGGCTTGCGGCCAATATAATCTTGATGGTTACGCATTTAGTGTATACCATGGAGCCTATTGCGATGGTATGGAATGTGTAGAGGGTAGATACGAAATCAATGTTGAGGATGCTGGAAAATGTACATTTGGAGCAAGCCGGGTACTGCGTCCGTTGACGAAGTACACGTTTGAAACTCGCGATCGGGATAGATATTGGATATACGTCCACTACGCAAGAACTCGCGCCGAAAAACCTACGGCAGACTTTCGTTTCTACGTTGACGACGGAAAGGAAGGCGAGGAAGGCACGAGTGGCGCACATATGATTGAGGTCGGGGATGTTGAAGCTGTTGTTGCGAATCGTGGAGATCGCGTATCCAGGAAAGACGGCGAAAAGAAGGGACCAACTTCCGGTGGTGCTGGAGGTTTCTATCGCGGCGGACTTTCGTTTGTTGTTCTCGTTGTATCTTGGATGATTCAGAATAGCATTCTATGAGCAAAACTTTGATTCATTGTGGCGTACAATTAGCATCATCATTCACCATGAACGTAATAATAATTATGTATCATGTACAAGTATATCCATAAAATTATAAAACTTCTTCCAATTATTTGGTTTTATCGAGATTCAATGATTGTAAGAAGAACCTTATATATTATCCTGGCGGCCATGCCATTTGGCGACCTCCCATTACGTGCTTTTGAACGAAAAATTCCACGAAATAGTTGTCAGAAATTGTTTTTATCAACACAGAATAAACCACCACTTCTAAAAGACTTCGGCACACCAAGCACTTACAATATGAAGATGATAGACACTCTGAGCTCCATCGCTGCCGTCGTTCACGACGACTCGAAATCCACCAGGACATTCTTCCTTGCCAAGCATCTGGGCCACATACATCATGTGACCAAGCAATTCCTTTTGGTCTTCACGCGCTTTGGAGAGTTGTGTCAGCCCGTCGCGGTTTTTAGGAATCACCAGAAAATGCACTGGCGCCTGTGGGTTGACGTCTCGAAAGGCGATACACAAATCGTCGTCGTGGATTTTATTTGCAGGGATATCTCCCGACAAGATCTTGTCAAAAATCGTGGGTGGTGCTCCATCCCCGCCGGCGTTGCTGGCAGCGGCCTCTTTGGCCTTTTGTACTTCATCCGATGCCATTGAAATAGCGGTAGTAGACGAATAAGAACGAGAAAGATTGGTTTGTGGGGGTCCCGAGAATGCACTAACAAGGAAAGTGCTTTTTGGGTTGCAAGGTGTCAAATATTTTCCAGAAAAGAAGGCGGAACAAGATAAAATCCTTGTGATGGCAAAACTCGCTCCACGTCGTCCCGGCAGGCTAGATATCCAAATAGTGAAAAGTGAAAATGTTATGTTAAAACCGTGAGTGATATTGTGGCGTCATGGAAAATGGCAAGGTCATCTCGATAAAACGAAAACTCTAAACATTAATATCCATTCTAAATCATCAAACCTCACCGCATTCCTATGAGTAGTTTAAACAATAGAGTTGTGCACCGAGATGGTTGTCTTGGTCGATTTACAAGTTACCTGTTGGTCTCTATTGGAAATAGAATTGTGATGTGCAAACTTGGAGAGACATGACAGTTCTGAAGCTGAAAAATCTCGTGGGATGCGCCAAAAAGATTTTTTCAGGAGGTAGGCAGATCTTACATAGTACAGGTATACCGTACGTAAATACGTAGTGAATATTTAATGGATGACAGCAGCCATCTGCCATCCAATCGCATTGATTCGCCTGACAGCACATCAGAATCAAATTACTTTCATTAACCCACACAAAGTATCAGAATCGACCTATTACCTAACCATGATGCTATTCCGTTCTATGGCTTTATTGACCGCGCTTTTCACTAGCGCGAATGCTTTCGTTGTCCCAGGTGGCAATCGCCTTCAGGACGTTTCACTGTACGCCAAGAGTGATGCCGAATCACTACGAAAGAAGGAATTCGTAGCAATAATGGCAGAAGAATTGGGAAGTACAAAAACGGATGCCGAAGCCGCTCTAAGCTGTGCGTTGGATATCATTTCGGAAGTGAGTAACGTCTGTAGTTGTGCCTTATAGCACGATTTGCAAACTGTGATGACCCCGTCAAAGGATTGATTAAAAACATAACATTACCTCACCAAGTCTTCCATTTTTCTGATCTCGTTCATGTGCGTCATCGAAAATCTATCGGTATTGAGTAGTCCCTGGTTGACGGTAAAAAGGTTGTTTTCCCGGGTTTTGGTACCTTCGAACCAAGAGCAAGAAGTGCAAGGAAGGGTAGAAACCCAAAGACGGGGGAGGAGATCCAAATCAAGGCATCTGTCGGAGCGGGTTTCAGCGCTGCTAAGGGGTTGAAAGACAAACTCAATGGAAGAGATTGAAGAAAATGATATAGGCAACGAAAACTCGTCAGGTGTTAAAGATCAGAAGAAATGTTGTATGAACCCAGGCATTTGGGCTCATCTTTTTTTGTATAAAACCTCAATTTTAAGTCATCTAAGTTTGGATACATAAAGAATAAGTTAGTAAATCATACAATTCAGAATCATTTGCTTCAAGATTTAATTTACTAGTATTGGTTCTTAGTTATTCTTTAAATTTCATTTAGTCTATTCTCAACAAAAATCAAAATTTAGAAAACTGTATCGGTGATATTTTTTCGTCTATTCTAAAGCTATTTGTCTTTCTATAATTATCGATATCACCGATTTTTCGTAATCTGTGTCGACCGACGAACAACTGTTTTTCGTCGTCTAAGCTCTGGGCGTTCCGTTGACACAAGAGGCTCGTCGTGATCTGCATTGTACTCTTGTTCCAAGTAAAACATCAGTGATGACACCAGCGTGAAGAGTATAGTTCCAATCGCACTATAGAATGTGAACGCGCATGATTAGAAATGGAATTCAATAGTGCAGCATAGCGCAATACGACGAATCACGACGATGACACTACGTACCGTGGGACAGCGTTGATACCACCCCATCCCAGTTGCGTCTGGAGACCCCCCGCGGTAAAACCAAGAACTCCTCCAGTAGCGATCAAAGTTATCTCGTCTTCCTGAAAGACAGGGTGCAACAGATCTTCGAACTCTGTTGGACTCAGCGTTTTGAGTCGTCGAGAAAGAGTTTCCCTGATGTCGAGTCTATCGTGAACATATAGATGGACATCTGCATATTTGACAGGGTCAGCGGCAATTTTGGCAATTCCGTCGACAGCAGCCGTAAGAATCTCGGAAGGAATCGGATATGGTAGATGCCGCCGGAGAAACTTATATAAATCTCCATCTTCTCCACCCAATGCCATGTCTTGCAGTAAGTCGGCTGCTGTCAAAACCCTCTTTTGCATAAAATCACCGAACTCGTCGCTTACCTCTACCTGTCTACTTTCAAACATACCCTGAATCTCGACAAGACCTCCAAGAATCTCTACTGGCTCGGCTGGTTCGAAGATCATATGGATTGCAATCCAGTTGGTAACATACCCTACAAGCGCACCGGCGGCGGGTAATGTCCATGCGGCGGGGTGTGCGGCCCAGCACACCATCTGACCGAGCCCCAACAGAAAGCCAAGCCCAAATCCACTATTGACTAGAAAATCTAACTCTACCCGACCTACCTTCTGAAAGAGATCAACCAGGGTTGCTTTGTCACGCACAAACGCGGATAAGACAACTTTTTCGAGATCGAGGACTTGGTCAATCTCTCGCTTCAAGCTGGTGACCAGATGTGGCATCAACCATTGTAGAGCTTGATTCACCGCCCAAGCATAACATCTTCCGGTCAAACTTTCCTGTCCTCCGAGAGCAGCAGCAACAGAATCTTCGATGCCAGGTAGAAGTAACGTTGAGAGTTGGTTGGGATCTAGTCTATCGAATGCTTCGTCCAGCGACAAGAGTTTTTCTGTGATGATCGTAACGAGGCGTTTCGCCATTAGATCCGTCTTAGTAGGGACTACACCCTGCCATCCGAACAATCCGTAAGGTGTTTTTTCCCATCGTTTCAGTTCTAAGCCATGGTAATCCACAGGATAGAACAGCATTTTTACTCCCATCCAGTTTGTCAAAATCCCAACGAAAGCAGCAACGCATGGAACTGAAAGGAACTCGATGGGACGACTTGAAATTTCGTTCCATACTCTACGTCGGAATCCTCCTGTTGATACTGTAAATGTTCTTATCGGTATATGGACATGGCTTGTGTTCATTGGTGTATGGTAAAATTTACCCGGGTGGTGTAGAGAATAGGGTGTCGACACCGGCAGCTGACGACGTCTTCGTATTGTTGTCTTTAGTCTCGAGTGTGGCAACCATGAAGAAGACAGTCGATTGCACGAATGTTGTTTCGTCTGTGATAACAAGATACTATTCGGTACACGAAGATGACATGATGTATTCCTTGTGTGCGAAGCAACAAGCATTGTCATCGAACGAAGGTTCTTGTTTTTCGTTCTTGTAAGAAATTGATGTCTCATCGCCACTCTCTTGTTTACACTTGCTAACATTGGGAACATTTGGGAATATCTAGCGAAAATATTTCAATCTAATTCAATTGATCCGGCGTGGCCAAGCTTGTTCATGGACAGCCGTAGCGAGAATTGAAAAAAATTATGTTATTATTGAAAGTCGTAGCTGATGTGATGGTGGGTTTATTGAGGGTAAAGTGCTGGTCGATCTGCTGCCACACGAAAATAACCGTTGCTATGAGGGGTTAGGGTTAAGGCTAGGGCCTTCTCTCCACAACAGTAACCTTTTTTTTGGCTGAGTATGCTGTGAAGGTAGAGCCCAATGAGCCTCTTCTGAGGCGAAGTTGGTGATGTGCAAGCAAGGCCCCTCCCCCAGTACCAACCACGCTGGGCAAAGCAGCCATCGCTGTGAGCAATTGGTGGGGCAAGGGCCATTGCTGGAGTCTCCGATGACAGCACAAATGTGATATGCATGAGTGAAAGTGATGAATTGCATTGGCATTGTTCACTCGCATGGTGTGTGTGGCCAAAAGAAAAAAACTTTTTGAGCCGTGAATTTAGAGGATCTTTTAAAATCAATTAAAAAGTTGATTTCTTAAAACTATTTTACCATAAAATTAAAAATACACCTTAGCTTCAGCACAAATAGAAGCTCGATATCATAGGCACAGGTGATGCCACTCGTGTCTCTATAGATATTTTCTTGATCGAATTCATATTTCTTGATGTGACAGTTCCAGACTATGTATATTGACTTTCTCGTTTCGCGAATGTCAAGACTTTAAGTACTATTAAGCGCTGGAAATCATCGTGGGCGTGGCTTTCTGTCCAACGGCGGAGTTGTCCTCTTGATGATCGTCATACACTAGAAGACAAGAAAAAAAAAAGATGATGATTTAGAGGAGATATGGCAAAAATTCAAATTTATTCGTCATAGTCAGCTGACAAACTCACGATAAGAGTCTTCGTCTATGTCATTTTCTTCCTCATAACTGTTAAATTCGTGGTCATATTCGTAATCGTAGTCATCGACATACACATCGCCATCGCCATAGGCACCCACATCAACCCCAATCCTAACCTTAAACCCCAACCCCAACCCTTCTCCAAAATCATAATAAAGTTGGATATGCTCATCATCATCATTGTCATAACCTTGGGTTCCAAAAGTTGATAGCGTGGGAATGCTCCGCACTGGAGATACGCACTCAACAATTTCATCGTGTCTCTCTTCGGTCCAGCTGCTCAACATCGATGTATTGTCGATAAGAGTGCCGTCGATAGCGTTATGTCCTCTTTCGTTCGTTTGAATTGCACCTCGTGCTTCTCGATTCTTCATATGTGCAGCCAAAGGAGGAGGCAATTCATTGACTGGTTTTTTGATCAATGTATCTGGAGTATCTCGATGGATCGCATTATCGCTTGGTTCAATCGTTTTTACGTGAGTCCCTTGCTTTTTGGTCGATGATGTCCATCCTTTCAAAAATCGTACTTTTCTTCTAGTCAATGCATATTTCTTCCTTAAGGCTCTACTTTCTCTTTTTGCTTGTCTAGCCTCTTTCTTGGACTGTCGCCACCTTTTAGTATTTACATGTCTCTTTGACCCCTTCGGCTTTTCGGACTTCTTGAATCCGACGACTTCAAGCCTTGGAATGAAGTCCATTGTCGAAACAGATGTGATCTGTCTTTCTGTCGTCAGTTCTTCTTTTTCTTTGCTCTCTTTGCTTTTAATTGTATCTCGTGAGATGTTTGGCAAAGTGTCCTCGTTTTGTGCCCCATTCGTCGACTTCTTCAGCCCAACAACTTCAAATCTAGGTATAAAATCCATTGTAGAAACGGTCTTGATTGCTTGCTCTTCAATTGCTTCAACTTGATCACTTCTTGAGGAGTTCGACGTTTCGATCCTAGCAACGACACATTCTACTTCTTTCTTTTCTGAATTATTTTCCATCAACGGCAAAATAGTCTCTATCTCTAACCTATCCAAATTTTCACATTCTAAATTTTCATCTGACATTTTGAATGATGTATCATTTTGTTCTCTTTCTTTCTCTTCGATCTCATCGTCAAATGTTTTCATCGATTCAATCTCGAAGATCGCACTTTCAGTCATCTCAATCTCACCAACGAGCTTTTCGACCTTTTCTGACAATTCCTTCCGCATATCTGGATGTAAATTATCCTCTTCAATGTTACATTCAGTCGTTTCTCTAACCGTTGGAAACTTCGACAAGATTTCCTTGCATGCTTCAATAGCTTGCAGGAGCTCAGTTCGGTCTCCTATTTCTACTTCGATACTTTGTTCGGAAACCGATAGCATTTCATCATCATCTCTCGATTCCATATTTAGATTGCCCGCTGCTGTAGCAAATGGCAAGTCCGTTTTGGTTCTCAATAATCTATCACTAAGATCATTGCAAATACTATGGAGCTTCTCTACTCTTTCTGTGAGATCTTCTCTCTTTTCCTCGGCGTTATTTGAAACAATCTTTCTCCTACCAAACCGACGGAGTCGTAATTTCTTGAATACAAGGGATTTTTTACTATTTTTCTCTTGGTTGTTTTCAAAATTTCGATTCAACTGCATGCGTCGGATTACAGATTCTATTTTCTGTAACTCATCTTTAAAATCACCTTTTCTAATCAACATGGACTGCTGCTCAGTGTCCTCGATTTGGCTGACAGCGTCGACTCCCAACATATTGAATTAATCCGCGATCCGATAGACTTTACTTTCAAAAATCGCTTGTCACTAGCACATTGGAGTAGCTTGTGGCAACGTTCTTGGGATAATGCGATTTGTAGCGGGAACCATCTGTGTATGACGGTTTGAAAGTGCATCCACAATGAAATTAGATGGAAAATTCCTCAGCATACCGATGTCAATAAACTGTGATACAACCGAGTATGCGCCACTACGACCAATATGTATGTTTCGTTTTAGAGAATCGCTGACAAACCAGGAATATTGGTCGCGCGAGTTTTCATATCGCTCGTAATATTATTTTAGTTTTCGGTCTGTCTGTCTGTTATTCCCAGTTGAGGATTTGTCAAAATTATCTTGTTGTTGTTTTACTTTTGGTGAGAACCGAATTTCTATGCATTGTCATTTTCATGTTGGGGAATGATCATCGCCCACACAGCAGCTGTGGCTAACCCAATGAGAGAAAATGAGTGCTGGGCAGACATTTTTTCGCACACTGTGTACTGTTCATCAATGTATTGCACTAAAATAAAATATGCGCATTTTTGGTTAATGAGGGCACATGGATTCTTTTTTAAAATCAACCCAGAATAGAATTATTATTTTCAAGTGGGTCTGTGAATGCTATTTTGATGGCAATGTAAAGCACGAATAAACTTATCAGTGCTATGGTGAGGGTGACTTGTTCTTTCGTGATGTCCGTGGATTCGGCCAGTATCATATCCTTGATGTAGTCAAGCTCTCCAACAACGTCACCCTTCTTGGCTCTTTCATAGCGATCTTTTTTCCGTACGTGTTCCGGATCATTTTCGTCAAAGATGGAAACCACAAAGCGGCCGTCTGTATCGAGTTTCATTCCAACCTGAATCGCTCGTTCTGATATCTTATCTAGCTGTAGGTCGGACAATTTTCTAAGAACAAATGAGAAGTCTTCCTTGTTTATCGGCTCATAGGTGTTCGGCCCCACTTTTTCAACAGCCCGAACCGTAACACCAGCTTGATGCTTCGTTGCTAGAATAAATGTGGCGGAGCCTGTCGCTGGTAGTAACGTATTGCGGGGGATGATTTCAACAAAACGGTTTTGTTGCGTCCTATCAATAGAAGTGAGCTCGACCCCAATGGCATGAGGAACACAATCTAACATCATAGCCGACTTGAGTTCATGCATAGGAACCTTCTTTGACAAAATAGCAGCTTGAATTGCTAAACCTTGCGCAACACTAGACATAGGATTAAGCGACGAGGAAAGCTCTAAGCCTGGGAATATACCCTGTATCATCCTACGTACTGCGGGAACACGTGTGGTACCACCAACCAAGATAACTTCGTCGATCACTAGGTCCGCCGTGGTGGTACTTTCTCTCAACTGATTCCGAGCTGTTATGATTAAATCACGAGCTTGTTGTAGCCATGGATCGAGAATGATTGTATTGAGGATTTCCTGTGTGATGACAACCTCTTGACTTTTAGTCTCAGTCGTGTCGTTGTTGCCACCATCATCATGGTTGAGGCAACCTATCAGAATTGTTTCGGAAAGACTGGGATCTTCGAGCCGGCACAGCGATTCCTTAGCCTTTCTACAAACCAGTTTTAATGACTCGCTTCGTGTCCTCCTCATTTCTTGGCCGTTTTGATTCTGACTCAAGCAATATTCCATTATAGCGTCATCAATGTCATCTCCACCTAAGTGGTCATCTCCCAGAGTCACCAAAACTTTATATGATGACGAGAGATCTTTTGCATTATCATTAGCACTGCATGGTACTGGGAGATTCGTTCTACTACTAGCGATGGTAATATCTGTTGTCCCTCCTCCCATGTCTACAACCATGATCGTGGGTCCTCCATTTTTAAGTTTTTTACTCGCGTTGCTCTTGTTTCGTTCTTGCAGCGTTAATCCATATGCGATGGCTGCTGCGGTTGATTCCAAACATGTGCCTACATACCCACAAAAGCCAGCTTCACGACAAGCTTCTTTCATCAAACCAATATGACGTTGGGAATAATGAGCAGGAACACCAACGACCACGTTGTTGACCATTGCATTACCGTTTTCCTCTCCTCCCGGGACTTTTAGATTTTTTTTAATTCGATATTTGTCAAGGTAAGTTTGGCATGCCTCTCGAATAGCTTTTAATTCGATGGCCAAGACTTCTTGGGGCGTCATGTTAACAGTTTCAGTTTTCGAATCAGTCCTCACCAACAATTGAAGATCATTTTCCAAATCACGCCTTTCTTCAGATTGACTTTGAACACCATAGTCAAGGCTTTCGATCCATGCTGGATCCAAATTCTCGAGTCGTTTTCCTAATAGACGTTTTACACTCCGCAAAAGGCTACTTTTTATTTTGACATTGGTTGTCTCGTGTGAATTTCGTAAAGCAGGAAAGCCAACGACTGGCTCACCTTTCTTTTTGTTCAATCGAACTACCGATGGCATGATTCGCCCAGCTTTTGTGGCCGTTGATTCTGTTACGCCACGCAAACGGATCCTGAAACCAACCCGAAGAAGTGTTGCGACGGTTAGAAAAATCACAATAGTTTATCATCGGACGAAATTGAACGAGAGTCAAAAGAAACCGGAATAATTTTTGTTACTTACCATTTTGGACCTCCGCGTGAGGAGTCCCAAACGGCACAAGTACTATTTGAAGTGCCCAAATCAATTCCAATCCAGATACCATCGTCATGCTGTTCTATTCTCCCCCTTTCATTTGAATCTCTCATGTTTTTCTTTTGCATCCGAGATATGCGATCACTCCAGGCAAAAACTAAAAAAGGCACGAGTTTTGACGTTTTGACGTTTTAAGACGAGCTTCGTAACGCGGGATTGCCCATTCGTTTTGCCACAAAACTTCAAGTTGCATGAGGACATGGAATTGATCTTGTGCAAGCGAATACACCATAAAATTAGTTTGCTAATACGTTGTTAATAGTCCCTCAGAAAATGTCGACGTTAAATCTCCAGCGCATTGTATCCTCTTTGATGGTTTTGTTGGTTCATTTGATTCTACTGTCGGTGTCTGCCAAAGGGTTCCAGAATCATCCCGTTCCCCATCCATCATCGATGGCAAGAGCTCGATGTGGTATTACGCAAATGACAGAAACTAAAAATAGTAGCAATGGAGATGGTGGTGATTGGGATGACGATGCATCGTTGCCCCTGCCAACTTCAAAACCAGTAACTACGTCCTCGCAATTGGAAGATGGAACATTTAATCCATTCAATTACCAGCGAAATAATAAATCCAGTCGTTCTTCTACGGGTGGACAAGTCGATCTTCGGTCACTACGAATGAGTTCTTTGACAAACGATCTACTCAACAATTTGGGTAACCAAGCCATGATGCGAGAAATTCTCGAGGACAATCGGGACTTTTTGCTGGAACCATTGGAAGTAGAGGACTCAGTGGCGGTAAGATTGATGCATTCTCTATAAAATATCTACGAACAATTGTTTGTGTATCTATGTGCTTGGTTGATCAGTGCTAATGAATCGCCTGCTTTCTCTTTCTGTGACACAAATGTGATACGCATGCAGGGATCTGCATCTATTTATGAACCAGGCATGTCAAGATCTGAACGCTATCAAGCTTACAAAAATTCAGGTAAATGAAGGGTGTATCAGAATCTACAGAATTGAAATACATTATTGCGCGTACTTTATTGCCCTATGATTGTTAGTTTAATCTATTCATTGTTTACTAACGGAAAGTTTATTATGATGTACCGTTTTGCCAGTGGAAGAACGATTGAGATCAAGTAGAAATGTACAAGCCAAAGCAGTGTTGACGGCGATGAAAGACTACGTTCTTGAATTTGAGAATGAGAGCCCTTACTCAGAAAGCATGTAGT
>Ga0115013_10001689_pt1 | contig 12639 bp, 8 predicted proteins | sample SouAtlMetagenome_2_FD_88686 | JGI IMG/M metagenome (GOLD analysis project Ga0115013, IMG submission 88686) | Marine eukaryotic phytoplankton communities from Atlantic Ocean - South Atlantic ANT15 Metagenome | ecosystem: Environmental > Aquatic > Marine > Oceanic | place: South Atlantic Ocean...
CGCAAGTATCTGCCTCGGATCCAGAATCTTACCCCATGGCCCCGTCGAGTGATCGTGCAATTCCGCCGCCGGCTTCCATTGTCCTCCCGGCGGCCGGGCCTGCCACGAGCCATCAGAAATCACCGCGACCTGCTTTCCTTCCCGAGTCATGATAAGCTCGCCAATAAAGCCCGCCGAGCCACCAAACATCTCGGCGTCCACTTCGATCAAATTATCACCCTTCCTCAAGGTCTTGGTCAGATCCGCCACCACCGGCTTCTGCCAGTCCCGCGAAGACGCCACCTTTACCCCATTCACCTTCATCACGAAGGCATTGTCGCAAGTCGCGATCAGCCTCGCTGCCACGGGAACCTCGGTGAGCTTGAGGATCTTTCGAAGCTGCGATTTTTTTCCGGTCTTCCCCTGGTGCCAAATCCACTTGGCCGAAATCGGCTGAGGCTTGATATTCGTCTTCGTCGATTTTTTCTTATCCGGAACCGTCCGGTCAACCTTTCCCGCCGCTTTACCCGGAGAAACCCCACTCACCTGCCAGATCGTATCGAGCAGTTGCTCGGCCGTCATCCGCTTCGCGATCGGGCCGCGATATTGATAATCCTCCCCAGGCTCCTTCTCTAATATCACACTCCGCGACTGATAAGCCCTCGAGTTCATGATAAAACGAACGAGCTTTTTTAAATCGTATCCATCCTCGGCAAATCGCACCGCCAGATAATCGAGCAAGTCCTCGTTCCACGGCTTGGAATCAAGAGCGTCAACCGGATGAGCAATCCCCCGCCCCATCAATCGCTCCCAGTATCGATTCACCAAGGTCCGCGTGAATCTGCCATTCTCCTCATGCGTCATAAGCCCGGCTAATTGCTTCAACCGCTTGTTCCTCGAAGCCTTTGGATCAACATCTCCCAATTCGGGAAAAATCCACTTCGCGGTCGCCATTTTCCCCGTCGGTTTGTCGCAACGATGCAACTCCAATTTCTTATCCGAAAAGATGGCCGCCAAATTATACGCTTCCTCCAATTTCCATCGATCAATGAAGCTGTCATGACAACTCGCGCACTTCATATTGATGCCAAGAAAGACCTGCGAGATGTTCTGCGAGAATTGAATCTCACGCGTCTGGCTCGAATTTACATCGCCCCGCCATTTGATCCCATTGATGAATCCCTCCGACGCTGCCGTCGGCGAAATCAATTCTCTCACAAACTGATCATACGCTTTGTTCTCCCGCAGCGATTGGTAAAGCCACCCCGTAATTTGCTTCCGCCCTCCGGTGATAAAGCCCGTCCCGGTGTAATCATTCCGCAACAAGTCATTCCACATCGTCAGCCAGTGATCGGCATAGGCAATGTCCCGAGCCAGCAAGCGATCAATCGCTTTGGCCTTCTTATCCGGATTCGAGTCCCTCAGGAATGACTCCAACTCCGCCGGCGTCGGCAGTAACCCCACAATATCCAAAGTAGCCCGACGCAGAAAAACCGCATCTGGAGCCAAGTCCCTAATAGTCACTTTCTGCTTCGCCATCCCGGCATCCAAAATCCGATCGATCGGATGATCCCGACCCTGGTGCGCCAAAGGCAATTTTACCTTCCGCGGTTTCAAGGGTGGCTCCCATGACGACTCACCCAGAGTAATCCCGTTCTCCCAAGGAAGGCCTTCATTGATCCATCTCTCTAAAATCTCAATTTCCGTCGCCTCCAGCCTCGGCCCTTTGGGAGGCATCCACTCATCATCATCCACTGAGTGAATCAACTTGATCATCAAGCTCTCCTTCGCCTTCCCCGAAATCGCGACCTCTCCAAATTCCGACCCAGCCAAAAGCTCCGCGCGCGTGCTGATCGACAGCCCGCCCTTCTTTTTGCTACCCGTATGACATTCCGTGCAATACTTCCGAAGCACCGGCATCACCTCGTGCACAAAGTCCACCTCTCCCCGCGCCAGCGACGACAGCCCAAGCAGAAAAACCCCTCTGACAAAAAAACCTCTCACTCTCTAAATCTTACGGGTGAATCCGGATTCTATTTCACTTCGCGAAACGGCATTTCACGTCCCTGATGGCGAAAGGCCAGCTCTTCGTCATTAATCCACCCTGAAAAAAGTCGAACATTCAATCGGATTCAATCCGAACAACCAGCCCTCTCTCAAGCAGGAACCCCTCTCAGTTGGTCCTATTCCTGACCAACAATCCCAGAAGAGCTCTCCCGGCCCGATTGATCATCGACAACCAGCATCCTTTGAGGCGGGCCTCATTTGTTAGTTCGCTCAGCTTCTTGTCCATCACCACACAAGTAGACAACAATCTGCCTCTTGAGATCGCGAATGAACGTAGGAGGGGGGTGATATCCCGAAGAAATTCCCTCGCCGGGGAGCTCCACCCCAGAACCTGAACGCGAGGAGGCAGGAAAAGACTGCTCTTATCCTCTTGCCGACATGGGTCTTTTTGCCGACTGAAGGTTTTCCCCATCCATTTTAAAGGGAGCACCCAATTGTGAGGGGGTCCCAAAACTGGATCGGTTTTTAGCTTGAAATTGATGAAACATAGATAAGCTTTCACAGCCATACTTCCTGCGGTTTCATTTCCTGAGAGGGGATAACGAAGCAACAGGAGTACTCAGGCGAATCTTGTCGTTTCTTGGACAACTTGGAGAAAGCGCAAGGGCTCCCCTTTGCCGCCCTCTGGTTTCTTGATGCGCCGGTATGCATGACTCCACAAATTTGAAGACAGTCCGCTCTGTATTTCAACATCCCCATGAGGACCAATCCAAATATCGATTCTCAAACCCCGCCTTCTGTTCACTCAACAGAGGAGGACTTGTCCAGCAGCGACCTCGAGGGAGTGGCAAGACTAGCTTGGCGTAACAACGCACAATGTATCGGACGTCTACTCTGGGAGACACTACATCTCCTTGACGCGCGGTCCGCAAAAAATCCTGACGAGGTGTTCGAGGCTTGTGTTCGTCACGTTAATTTCGCCACCAACAATGGATGCATACGCCCGACCATCACCGTGTTTGCTTCCGCCGAGCCGAATGAGAAAGGCATCCGCTTTTGGAACAGCCAACTCATCCGATACGCTGGCTACCGCGCTGCCGATGGAACAGTTCTCGGTGATCCGGCTGAGACCGAATTTACGGCTCGGGCAATTGAAATAGGATGGAAGCCGCCCCGCGACCGTTCCGCTTTCGACCTTCTGCCAATCGTGGTGGAATTCCCCGGCCATGCGCCACGCTGGTTTGAGCTCCCGAGGAAGGCCGTCATGGAGGTGCAGATTTCCCATCCCGAATTCAGTTGGTTTGCAGAGATGGGGCTGAGGTGGTACGCTCTACCCTCTGTTTGCGATTTGGCGCTCATCGGAAACGGGCAACGCTTCACCGCCGCCCCTTTCAGCGGCTTCTACATGGGCACCGAAATCGCTTCGCGAAACTTCGGTGATGAGGCACGTTACAACTTGCTCCCCGAGGTGGCAGACCGCATGAGAATCGATCGAACCAAGCGGTGCATGTTGTGGAAGGATCGAGCCCTTGTAGAACTCAACACGGCGGTGCTGCACTCCTTCCGCGAGGCGGGAGTGGCCATCGTGGATCACCACACTGCTTCGGCACAATTCATGCAGCATGTCCAGAGAGAGGAAAAGTGTGGGCGCCCGGTGCCCGGCGACTGGTCGTGGCTGGTGCCGCCAATGTCCAGTTCGGCCTGCCCGGTCTTCCATCGGTATTACGACGACAGCCGCCCAACGCCCTCATTTGTCAAACAGGACAAACCGTGGTAGGCAAACCAGCATCGTGATCAATTGGGCCATCGTCTATTCGAGACATAATGACACTTGGGCTGGCATTCCAACTCCGGAGCGAAAAAGTGCTGAAAAATATGGTCCGAAATGGGAATTCCTTGTGTGGTGTCAGCAGCCCATCAGGTGAGTGAGCATGAGCGGATTAAGGCGGTCGAGGAATACCACGCAAACGTTGAACAACGAATCGCTGAGCCGCCTGAGAGATCCCCTAATGATGAAATTGAAAATCGAAATATGCTAGACCTCAAAACATGTCGGATTAGCGTCTAATTTCTGACCACTTTAGGATGAAGATATTCAACAACTGGATCCTCGCCTTGCTCTTCCTTCAAAGCCTCGCCATCGCCGAGCCCGCGAAGCCGGCCGAAGAGAAAAAAGCTGCGACGCCCTTCGAGGTCTCTGACAACGAAGTCAAAATGCCCGGGGTCACGGTAAACCGCGAGACTCACGAGATTCGCATCGAAGCCGCGGTCTGCCTACAACAAGGAATTCTCGAATACGTCGTGTGCAAACCGGGTACTTTCGAACACGAAGCTATTTTCACAACCACGGCCAAGCCGGAACTCATCCATGCCGCGCTTTTGCTCAGCGGCATCAGGCCCACCCCTCTTCCCAGAAACTCGCCAGTCCTTTGGTGGGGAAGAGCGTTGAAACAGAAGGCCTCTCGAGTCAAAATCGAAGTGGAATGGAAGGAAGGCGAAAACACGAAACGAATCAACCTGATTAAAATGCTCCAGAGTCGCGAGGACATTGAGGAAGAAGACGCTCCCGCGAAAAAACTCCAGGACGCCTGGGTCTTCGCTGGCTCCTTCCTCCATCAGAATGAGCAATCAAAGAAGCCCATCTACGCCGCAAACCTCAGCGGGATCATCGTCGGCATCTGGCCCGATCCCAGCACCGTGATTCAATACGGAATCGAGAACGGCAATCCCTACGAAGGAAATCGGCTGGGAATTGAGATCAATGAGAATCTGGTCCCTGAGGTGGGCACCAAGGTAAATTTGATTTTCTCGAGGCTCGAAGCCTTGCCGAGAAAAGACGAAGAATGAGGCACAGCCGTCCGTATCGGAAAGAAAGCCGGAACCAGCGGCTTGGGAATTGGATACAGTGGCATCTTTCCGGGCGAATATTATCTCTCCACTGGTGACAAGCCGGTCCTGTCCGCGCTCAAGGAACGCTGTGATAAACTTAGCTCCAGCCAGTATTTCGGAGCTAGGGGACACGGAGCCTCCCACTGCGGCCCGGGTTACCTCACCGGCGGATCAATCAATGCCGCGGGCGACCAGGCTCTGACGAATTTGCTTCTCGTTGCCTTTCTTCGTCCGCTTCACTTAAGCCCGCGAGTGGCTTAAAACGAAAGCCCCTCAAGAGGAGTTCTCGTCTCTCCAAATTTCTCCAAGGAAAGGCCCATCCGCTGCAACAAGGCGAGATGTAATTGCGACATCGACGTTGATCGACGAGGTGCCAAATAGTGGCCCGTTTTGAGAGAGCCCGATCCACCCCCGGCGAGAAGAATGGGAAGGTTCTTCTCCTCGTGCGCGTGGCCATCAGCGATACTCGATCCGTAAACGACCATGGAGCTATCCAGAGCGCTGGTGCCGTCGGCATTCTTGAGTTCTTTTAATCGCCCGAGGAAATAGGCGAGCTGCGCATGATGCCAGCGGGTGACCGAATTATACATCCCGAGCTTTGACCTCGTACTATCCCATTTGGTCTTGCCGTCGTCGTCCTCCGTGCGGCCACTTGCATCCTTCCAATGTGAAAGCGCATGCCAAGTCCCTTTGACTCCGGGCACAAAATCGAAATAGCGATTGCTCTGTCCGTGATCGAGCATGAAAGTCGAGACACGTGTCGCCCCCGACCAAAATGACAAGGCCATCAATTCCAACATCTGTCGCACATACTCCTGATGATCAGCAGGAATCCCGGCGGCCGGACGGGTCAAGGTATCTGTGAGCGCCTTGTCATCCGCGATGCGCTGAGTTTGTTCCTCCGCAAATTCAAGACGCTTCTCAACCGCACGCACCGCATCGAGATATTCATCAATCTTGCGATTATCAGCCAGACTGGCCCGACGCTTTAGAGACTTCGATTGCTCGAGAACAAGGTCCAAAACACTCCGGTCTACGAAGCCCTCACTCGCGCGACGAAACAATTTATCAAAAACCGCGCGTGGCCTAGTCTCGCGGGCAGCCGGAACATCGCGCCGCGTCCAGGAAAGGCAATTCCGTGGCAGGCTCCCGGAAAAACTCCCCTCGCCTGCCGTGCTCAATTCCAACGAAGGCAGGGGCGTCGAGTCACTCAGGTTCTGCGCCACGAGTTGGTCAACGGAAGGCGCTCCCACATCATTCTTACGATGATCATACGAGCCACCAGTCAACCAGGTTGCGGTTCCCGCTCCGTGACCATTCCCCCGTGGAGTCCAAAGATTTTTGGTCACCACGAGATCTGATTTGAATTCCTCCAATGGCTCCATCCAGCGGTTAAGTTTCTGCAGCTCTCCAGCAGGGCCAACTTTTTCCGGCTCCCAACTCCCCTCGGCAGTGCCATTTGGAAAGTAGAGATAGGCGAGACGCGGAGGGACCCCGGTCTTGTCTGTAACCGAAACAGGAGCGCCAAAACTCTCCATCGCAGGAAGTGAGAGACAAGCTCCCATTCCTCTGAGGAAAGCACGGCGGTTCGGATTATTTTTCATCAGATTGCCCCGGTGATGCGGGTGGAAGGCGTTTCATTGTAAAAGGATAACTCTCAGTAATAGCGAGCACCAAATCGCCAAAACGATATCCCGTCGGCTTCAGCTTGGCCGCGATTTCTTTCACCGTGGCCTCATCATAAAACTCAAGCTGCCGACCCAGCGCGTAGACCAACATCTTGCGGATCGCCTGCGAGCCAAGATCATCGAGCCGTTCATCAATCAAGGCCAATTTGAGTCCGGCAGGCCCACGAAATTTGGCTCCGCTTGGCAAGGTCCCACGATCATCAATCCCACCCCGCCATTGCCCAAATTCATCGTATCTTTCCAAGCCAAAACCAAGCGGATCAATCTGGGCATGGCATCCGGCACAACGCGGCGATTCCCGGTGCACTTCGAGCTTCTGCCGCAAGCTCGTTGCGGCCCGACGCCCGCCACCTTTCACCTCGATCTCCGGCACATCGGGCGGAGCCGGCGGCGGAGGCGTGCCCAACAGAGTATCGAGAATCCATTTTCCCCGAACCACCGGGCTGGTGCGATCAGGAAACGAAGTCGTAGCCAGGACACTGGCCTGTCCGAAGACACCGCCGCGTTGATTCGTTTCAAGTTTGACCCTCCGCATCGCTGCCCCCTCGACTCCGTCGATCCGATAATGGCGCGCCAACTCCGCATTCAGAAAAGTATAATCGGCATCGATCAATCGCGCGACAGGTGCATTATCCATCACCAGGGAATGGAAAAAGTAAGCCGTCTCGGCACGCATCGCCGCCATCAGGCTCTCGGTGCACCAGGGATTGTCGATCGGATCTTTTCGAATACGAGGACCCACATCATCGGTGCTGAGCCACTCTGCCGCAAAGATTTCCCCAAGCGAAAGACTCCTGGGATCGGCGAGCATGCGTTTGATCTGAGCCTGACGACTTGCGGAATTGGAAAGCTTTCCGGCAGCAGCCGCATTGAGAAGTTCATCATCAGGAGTCGACGCCCACAGAAAATAGGAGAGGCGCGTCGCAAAATCAAAATCTGAAACGACTTGGTCTTTTCCATTCTCAGCTGCCTCCTCGACACGAAGCAGAAACTTCGGGGAAACGAGGATCATCTTAAAAGAAAGGGCCAGAGCATCCGACTGGAATTCTGTTGTTTTTAGCGCGACTTCATAGCGATCCGTGATCTCTTTAATCTCGGCATCAGTCGGCGGGCGCCGATAGGCACGGCGCATCAATTTCTCGACCGCTCCCACGGCATCTTCGGGATTGCCGGCCAAATCGCTCCACGCCTTTTTATCTGCCCGCACCTCATCAATCACCCCTTCGGCGGCGGTGAAATATCGATCAAGATGAGCCGTCTGCAAGAAGAGAGTATTCGCACTATTGGAAAATCCGCTGGTCCCGCTGAAATCCATGGGGAAATCATCCGCCGGCCGGAGATCAAGCCCGACAAGATCGCGGATCGTGCGATTGTACTCCTCCCGCGTGAGACGACGAACCGGAACATAACCCGGGTTGCGCACTTTGCTGTAATCAAAGCCCTCAATCTCCGCCGCCAACCAAGCTCGCAATTTCAAGCGATCGGCATCAGCCGGTTGCGGCTTCTTTTTAGGCGGCATATCGCCCATCTTTACCCGCTCTGCAACATTCTCCCAAAGCAGTCGATTGCGAACCAGCGGGATCTGTGTGAGTGCCGATTCCAAATCAATATCCCCCTTGGCACTGACATTGTCATGACAGTCAAGACAATGCTCCTCAAGTATTGGACGAATCTCTTTTTCAAAGTTGAAGGTGATGCCGTGAAGCTCATCGTTTCCCTCCCCGCCGTCTTTCGGAGCAGGCATATAAACCGGACCGGAAATCTCCTCAGCTTCCTTCTCTTCTTCCTCGTCTTCCTCCTCGACGAATCCAAAATCCTCCAGCGTTTCCCTAAATCGCTCGCGCAGCGCCACCTCGGGATTTTTGAGACGCCACTCTAATTCCTCTTCAATTCCTTCAGCCGCCTCAGGAAAAAGTTTCATCTCCAAGCGGTCCATTTTATTTTGCAACGCGATCTGCTTTTTCAACAAGCGAAGCAAACCCACCTCTCCTTCATCTTCGCCAATCTTATCCTCCCGGAATCGCCAGACCAGCACCTCGATCTCAGCCTCCACATTTTCCACGCCAACCAGAACCTCCGCCCACTCCTCGCCATGCTCCTCCTTCTCTTCAAGAAACACCTCCCGCAATTCAACACCACGTTCGTGAGCTTCTTCCAGCTCCTCGCCTTCATACATTTCAATCGCCGCCAACACGCCCGGAGCCCGTCGTTTGAGAAAGGTCTTCGTCGCTTCGTCAAGCAGATCAGCCCAAGAGGAAAGTCCCGACAGCAACACCACCATCCCAAGGATGATCCTGACGCCGGACTTGCTCTCATTCATCAACTGCAAGCTTAACAAATTATTCCCCTTTCAAAAACTCCAGGAGCAATTCCTGACTGAGCGCCTGGGTGGCATTATGCCCATGTTCGTTCACTTTGAAGTGCACCACGTCTCCATCGAGATAGGAAAAAATATCGATCTTCCCATTCACCTTGCTCGGCTTACTGAGCTTTTTCCCTTCGTACCCCATCTGCTTGGCCCAGAGGAAAATCGACTCTTCAGCATCCACAAAAGGGAGCTTCCCCTCTTTCGCCGGAATCGCTTTGGAAGGACCACCGCGATAGGGCACGAGCGGATCATTGGTTCCGGAAATATTCAGCAGCCGCTTTCCCACGAGAGGCTTCGCAACCTCCACATAGTCATTTTCTTCCCCGCGCGATTTAAAATTTTTTCCGTCATACTGAAAGCCGTTCAAGGGACTAACCGCACTAATGTAGTTCTTAATATTGGGAAGCCTCGTCTCAATCGCGATTTGATTGACCAATGCCGCTCCATTGGAAATCCCCATGATGGTGAAGTCATTTTTCTTCACGTCGTCCCGCTCGGCGAGTTCACGAATAATCGCCTCAACAAATGCCTGGTCATCTGCCTTCGATCGTTCCGAGACGATGTTCCAACTCTCCCGGTAGCCTTCGGGAAAAACCGTGATGAACTGGCTGGCAACCTTCGGATATCGGTTGAAAACCATTCCCTGCAAACCCCGGGCATTCCCACCATTCCCATGCAGGAAGATGATCACAGGCAATACTTCTCCATCATCAAGCTCCGGGATATTCACCCAATACGGACGCGCATAATTCTTTTCCTGAGACCAAGATTGCTTGATCGCATTCTCCCCATCGCCTTCCTCTTCCTGCTCTTCCCCTTCCTGCTCTTCCCCTTCCCGCTCTTCATCATCGGATAAAATTTCCCTGAGTTCTTCCACGATAATTTCCTCACGGCTTTCCTTCATCTCGGCAAGCTCTTCTCCAATCTCCTCAACTTCCTCTTTCAACTTCTTGAGCTCCCGATGTCCGTGCTCAATTTCGCGATCAATTTGCGCGCCAATAAGCTTTCCGATCTCTTTCCTAATCTCCCTTTTCCCTGCTTCATCGTCAGCCTCGTGCCAGGCTTCTACCAGGGACTCCATGTGAACTCCGGCTCGTTCCTCATCCAAAAAGTTTTCGGCAGCTTCCGCGCCCTCTTCGCGCTTGATCTGAAGATACTCCATTAAAAGATCAGCGGCACTTTCAACGACCTCCGCATAGCCCTCTTCACCCTCTTCCTCTCTCACGCGCTCGAGCAAGTCCAATGATTCAGGCATTTTCTCTTTCAAGAAATCAAGGACGTGTTCAACGGTCGGGCGTTCTTCTTCGGCGTGGAGAGGAGATCCGAAGGCCGAAAGAACGACAACGAAAGGAATCATCAAGGAATTCATTTTTAACATTTTCACGATTAGGAGTTGGGTAAGTGGTTGAGTTCGGTTCGTAGTTTGCGGGCCCGGTCACGGGCGATGGAAATTCGTTCCAGAGCGGGATCTTGAGGACGTGTAGAAAAGAGACGCTTTGAAAGTTTCGACCTCGTCGCAGGTTCACTTGAAGTTTTCTCTTCTTTGACAACGATCTCCTCGGCTTGGCTGGCTCCTTCATGAAACCACGACTTGGCGCCCACGGCAATCACTGCGATCACTGCTGCTGCAGCCGCGATCCAAGCAAGAGGGAATCGGGTTACCTTTCTCTCAGTCACCGCTTCAAGAGCGAAGGAACGTGAAGGGTTCATCGCCGGTAGATCTGCGAGTTCATCACGAAGAACATTAAGCTGATCCAACTCATTGAGGGATCGTTGAGCAGCCGGATCCTTTTCGAGAAGAGCCTCAATTTCGGCAGAGAGTTTGGAATCCGCTTCACCACTCCAATAGAGCAACAGATCATTTTCGGTCTTTGAGTCCATCGTCCTATTCGTTCGATTCAGATTCCAGGAGAGATTTCACCCGCTTTTTGGCGCGATGCATTCTGGCTAACACCGTTCCGAGCGGAACATCAATTACTTGAGCAATTTCCTTAAAAGGAAGGTCGCCCTGCAAACGCAGGGCCAGCACCTCCCGTTCAGCATCTGGAAGTTGGGCGATGGCCTTATCGAGAGACTGCAGGCGTTCTTTTTGCTCCATCACTTCCCTTGCTGCAGGCTGAAGATCGATTAAAGGATCAGTGCCGGGGCATTCCTCTGGTGCTTCAGCAACCACGGTGCGACGACGACGACGAATAATTTCGATAGCCTCATTACGACCAATTCGAAATAACCAACTCTTGAAGTGATTTTCCTCCCGATAGCGCGGTAGTGCCAGAAGAGCCTTGGAAAAAGTCTCCTGCATCGCATCTTCGCAATCTTGTGAGTGGTGTAGCATTTGCCAAATAAATTGATAGAGCGCCCGTTGATATTTCCCCAGCAACTCGACGGCAGCATCGCCATCCCCATCGCTGCAGAATTTTCGTATTAAGAGAGAGTCATCCACAGGGGTTCAGAGAGCACTAACGGAGATTCACCTACTTTATTGCCCAAATTTGAATCTTTTTTGTCTCCCAGCTATTTCAAAGAGGCGCTCGAGAGGTTTACGACAGCCACATCCGAGAAATATCCAAAGCGACACTCTGGAAATTGCGCCTAAGAAAGTGAAGCTTTGCTTCTTCCCTTCGAAACCAACCATCTCAACAAAACCGGAAAATCTACCACAATATTAAAGCGGGGGAAATTGACTCCCGGCCTTCGCCTGCTCTCCTCTGCAAGGAAGCACTTATTCAACCTCGATCAAGTCTGTTGGTCTTATCCTCTTGCTGAACGAATAGGCAAACTGCTAGTTACAAGGCCATCAACATGACTTCATTTCTCAAGTTCATCCTGGCCCTTGCTCTCACCGGTCTTGTTCACGGAGTGGATGCTTTCCGCTTTCAATCCAAAACCGTCGCAGAAAACTTCGCCCGCCCCATGGGATTCGATCTTGCGCACGACGGGTCGATCTTTCTTATCGAACTCCAAGGCAAGGTCAACCGCATCGATCCCACTACAGGAAGCCGGACTATCATCGCCGAGATCAAGGTCTTCGGCGAACAAGAGAACGGCCTTCTTGGGATCACGCTCGATCCAGATTTTGCAAACAACCAACACCTCTTTCTCCTTTACTCACCCGCCGATTTTGTAGGCCAACGCATCAGTCGCTTCACGCTCCAGGGCGACCAACTTACCGATGAAAAGAAAGTCCTCGAGTGGAGCATTCAACGACGCGAGTGTTGCCACCACGGCGGTATGCTTCAGTTCGGACCCAACGGCTGTCTCTACGCCTCTGCCGGGGACAACACCCATCCCTTTGGCGACTCCGCCTCCTACGCTCCTATTGATCGCCGCCCGGGGCGCGAACCTTGGAACGCCGAAAAATCCTCCGCCAATCCTAACGACTTTCGCGGCGGTATCATCCGCATCAAGGTCAATCCCGACGCCTCCTATTCCATCCCCGACGGCAACCTCTTCCCTCTGGGCACCTCAGGAACCAGACCGGAAATCTACATCATGGGATGCCGCAACCCGTGGAAGTTTTCCATCGATCCAAAGTCCGGACACCTCTACTGGGGCGACGTTGGACCCGACGCAGGAAAGGACGGCCCCCGTGGCCCGCGCGGGCACGACGAAATCAACCAGGCCCGCCAAGCCGGATTCTTTGGTTGGCCCTACTTCATTGCCGACAACAAACCCTATTCCTTCGTCGATTTCACCGATGGCAAGATC
>Ga0115013_10001691_pt1 | contig 12623 bp, 10 predicted proteins | sample SouAtlMetagenome_2_FD_88686 | JGI IMG/M metagenome (GOLD analysis project Ga0115013, IMG submission 88686) | Marine eukaryotic phytoplankton communities from Atlantic Ocean - South Atlantic ANT15 Metagenome | ecosystem: Environmental > Aquatic > Marine > Oceanic | place: South Atlantic Ocean...
TATCCTTCGCGTCGTTTGTGGGTGTTGTTCGAACCGCGATCAAATACCACGCGTCGGAGTATTTTTCAGGATGACTTGGCCGAGGCACTTCATAAAGCGGATCTTGTGGTTATTCCAAGTATCCCAGATCCCGAAAAATTTGCGGAGGATGATCGGCTTGACCCGGATAAACTTGTGGAGGAGATCAAATCCAAAGGGACCGAGGCCTGGTATCTTGGTGAGGTTGATGAGATTGTTTCCCATGTTTCAGGCATCGCACGAGAAGGTGATGTGATCGCGGTGTTGAGTAACGGTGGGTTTGGTGGGGTTCACACCAAGTTGCTCGAAGCTCTTGCAGAATAAGAACGGCGAAGCTCTGTGGGCGTCGCGATTGCTTTGCGGTCTAGAATGTTCCGTTCAATTTCCGTCCCATCCAGAAGAGGGATAAGAGAATAACGAGAATGGTCGGAGCCAGCCAGTGGGCCCAGAGTTTGATCGAATCAACAAGAGGCTGGGGTTCGGGAAGGGCGTTGATTTCTTTGACTAATTCCTCTAATTGGGCGGCGGTGACGAGTCGACCACGTGACACTTTGGTCATTTCTTCGAGAACTTCGAAGCGAGCGGGAAGGCCTGTTTTTTCGATGTCGTCGGTTTGGGAAATGATTTTCGTTTCGATGGAGGCTGAATCATCGCCGGCGATGAAGGCTTTGACGCCCCAGGTTCCCGGTTGGCTGATTTTAAACTGTCCGCTGAAGGAGCCCCAGGAGGCGTCGTCTTGGGCGAGTTCGATGCGTTGGCTGGTGCCGTTTGGAGCGGTGAGGTCAATTTGAACATTACCTTCGGTAAGTGGAGCGCCATTTTCTGAAAAAGCGTTAGCAGAAAGGAAAACCGGGTCGCCGGGTTTGGGGCGTTCGGGAGTGAAGAAAAGGCGAACGCGCTCTCCGGCGGCCATGTTTCGTTGGTAGGACATCCAACGAGCGACTTGTCCCCAAAAGCGATAGTGGTAAAGGTCTTCCACACCACGACGCCATCTCCAGGCGGAGTCGGTGGCCATGTAGAGAACCTTGCCGGCTCCGGCGCGCGAAGTGACGAGAATGGGGAGACGTCCGGAGGTATTGCTTCGATTGGCATTTACAGCGAGAACGGTAGTGCCCGCCTTGGCTTTCACGACGGGAGCCTGCCAGTAGAACCCGGGAAGATCCTGCCAGATCACTTCGTTCTCGGTTTCATCGTCTCCAAGCATCGTCAACAGCGACCTCTCACCTTCGGAAGTAAGTCGCATCGACGCATCGATGGAGTCACTGAGGCCCGTTGGATTGTCTTTGTCGAGGATGACCGGGATTAGGTCGTAGAGTTCCGTTTCTTCCAACTTGAATTGGTTTCCCTGTGCCCCCGGAATAAAAACTACACCGCTGGCCTGATTTTCGACGAGGCCCTTGACTAGATTGGCCTGCTCGGTGGTGAGTCCGGATTCACCGTCTTCACTGAGGCCGACATCACCGACAAAAACGACATCATATTTTTGGAGATCTTCGAGGTCTTCGGGAAATTCTTGAATGTAGTCGGGTCCGTCACCTTTACCGAGGTTGGGGTGAAGGAGTAGGCAATCAACATCGACACCCGGGTCACGGGAAAGGGCGTTGCGGATAAAGCGGTATTCCCAACGGGGAAGCGTTTCCACCACGAGGACTTTAATCGATTCTGGTTTTCCGCTGATAATAAAATCACGGCTATTGTTGCTTTGCACCAATTCACCATTGGTTGCCGGGATGCTTATGCTGAGAGAAGAAGCGCCTTCTTTTTCAATTCGCCACAAGATGGAATCATAATGCGTGGAGTTGGCGCGAATGGTGATATCCTTGGTGCGTTCTTTTCCGCTGTCGCTGCGAATGCGAACGATGGTACGGACATCGCGTCCCAAAGAGGACTGAATGGTAAATGGAATCTGCACGTTCTCACCAACAATGCCGTAGGTGGGAGCATTTACCGAATCCAGATCAAGATCGGGAAGGCGTTGCTGGGATCCGGTAGCCAAAGCGTATAGCGGGACATCTTTAAGACGGTATTGTTGGGCTGCCGCAACGGGTGACTTGCCAATGTTCCAGTCGCCGTCTCCAAGCATAACGACTGCGCGGAGATTGAGTCCTGCTTCGAGGATCTTCTGCAAGGCATCATTGATGTCCGTGCCGGCCATCGCGCGGAGAGCCGGGTCGGTGTCTTCAGGCGGGGCACCGAAAGTGGAAAGGGTGACGCGGTTTTTACTGTCCGATTCGAAGGGTTTCCAGAATTCCGAAGCGAGAAGGTTATCAACGAGATTCTCGCGGGTAATGACTTTTTCCTCACTCTCCATGGTCTCGGGAACACGGGCATCGGTCGTGCTCATTGAGAGAGATTCGTCGGTTACGATGACGATTTCCGGTTGCAGGTCGGATTCCTGAACGGTGCGCCATTCGGGTCCGAGAAGCATGATGGAAACGAAGAGAACACAGACGAAGCGAATGGTTTCCAAGGTTCCGGTTCGCCTGGGTCGGGCCGAGCGTCGGACCGCGGTGATGCAAAGACCCGCGGTTGCGATCAGGACGATCATGACGAAGAACAAGACGAAGATATTCGTCTGGAAGTGAAGAGGTCCTAGGTTGAAGTTGTTCACGACGCTGGTGACGGATTGGTGACAGGAACAACGCTGGGTCGCGGCTGCAAGCAGAGGATTGCTTCAGCAAGCATGAAGAGAAGAACGGCGACCAAAAATGCTTTCCAGGCTTCGCTGATGAGGTCGTCCTTGGTCTTGGTGTCTTCGAAAAGTGAGTAGGGCGTGTCCTCGAGAATTTTTTCGAGGCTTTCCTCGTTGATTCGTTCGAGTTCCCCCTCGCTGTTGGGCCGGTTGACGGCCACGGTGCGTTCGCCAAGGAGGTAGACGCCACTACGGTAAGGTCCGAGTGATGGTTCGTAGTCCTCGAAGCTGTCCAGGCGGGAGCGAACTTCGTCATCTTGCGTTTGCGACTTTTCGCTTCCAGCGATAGCGCGGTAACCGGCGTGAAGGCGGTCGGTGCCGAGTTCAATCATACGTTGGTTTGCGACGAGATGGAGCGCGGTGTATTCCATATTGGACCAACGGTCATCGGGAAGAGTTCCGACAAAAATGGCCGTGCCAGCACCATCGATATGACGAACGAGAAGAGGTGATTTGTCATCCCATTCAGCGAGAGTCGCGGCGTCGCCCTGAATGCTGCGGCGTTTAATGCTTCTGAGCTCTTTCACGGGGAGTGGCGTGCCGGTTTGACCGTCCTGCCACGGGCCGTCGTCGCGGGTCCATACCCCGTTGATAAAAAACTCGTCGTCCGGAGCGTTAATCACGGCCCCCCAGGAAATTCCAAAGATGGCCTCTGTGGATGGTTCTTCGGGCGGGTAAAAAATAGCGGACCCTCCGGACTTTACGAATTCAGCCATCTGTGAAGCGACGGCACCGGTGGGCAGTGGGGCCTGCCAAATAATGAGGGACGCGGTGCTCCAATTGATTTTGGTTGTTTGAACCGGTGAAACGATTTCGCAGCTGAAGCGTTCAAATCCGGTTGGGGCGGCTGATCTTTGAAGGTAGTCGGCGACTTCAATGGTGGGATCTTCTGCGACCAACCACGAATAGACCGGTTCTTTTTCACCGAAGGCAAAAAAGACGGCGTTGTCGCGCGGATTGTTGTCGGTTTGCAGTCCGACCCATCCGTATCCGCTCTTTTGAATCTCTCCCAGGGGAATACGTTTTTGTAAACGAAGTTCTTGTCCGCTGATGGTGACGCGTTTAGCGTCGATGCTTCGTGCGCCCATTAAAGAAAAAGTGAGTGGAATAGAGGCCTCGGACTCGCCTTCGCTACGGGAAATTTTGAGATCAAGAAGGAGGTCGTCTTCGATACGGCGGGAGGCCAGAAGTTCGAGTGAGTAGTTCGGGATGATTTCGGACCCAGAGGCAAGAATACGAAGGGAGGTTTTGGTGGGAAGCGCTTTGATGCCGCTTTGAATGGCGAGCCATCTCGAATCATCGGGACGCCAATCGCTTCTTTGTAGATCAGAGGCGACCCAAATTTCTGATTTCCCGGGCTTGGTCTCCTGAAGGTAGTCGATGGCCTTAGTGATCAAGACAGGGATGTCGGCTTGCGTGTCGGTGGCCTGGGTTGAAGTCAATTCAGGGAGGACATCAGGTGAAGGCACGTCTTGAATCTCTCCGGAGGCACTATCGATGATAACTAGGCGGGGGGAGCCCATGTTTTTGATAGCGTCGGCAATTCGATTGACGACGGCTTCGCGCCTGCTTGGTGAGCCGTCACCCTCGCGGGTTTCCATACTGGCTGATCGGTCGAGGACTAGGACAACTGTCTCTATCGAGCCTCCGCCCCAGCCCAGCCAGTTTCCGATGAGCGGACGCGCAACCGCAAAAATCAGCGCGGCGATGGCGAGGGTTCGGCAGACCAGAATGAGGATGTGTTTGAGTCGCTTTTTGCCCCGTGATTCCCGGGAGGCTTTTAGTAAGAAAGTTGTTGCCGCCCATTTTACGGTGCGGAAACGCCGCCGATTGAGCAGGTGAATGATCACCGGGATGGCGGCGGCAAAAAGCCCGAAGAGGGCGGCTGGAACGAGGAAATTCAACTGAGAGGGCTAGCGTTTTTTGGTCAGGCGGGAGGTGATGAAGTCGGAAACGACTTTTTCGTAGTTCGCGTTGGTTTGGAGAAAGTGGTAGTCGGCATGTACGTTGTGGCACTTGGTCTCCACGGTCTCGAGGAATTCGCGGAGAGCTTCGTGGTATTCGTCGACAATAAGATTCGGTTCGGCCACGACGACGGCTCCGTCTTCAAGGTCGACAAAGCGATGAGGTCGCTCGAAATGGAAATCCACTTCCTGCGGATCGAGAAGATGGAACATCGCGATGTCGTGTTTGCGGAAGCGAAGGTGCTGGAGAGCGTCGGCCAGTTTTTCGGTCTCGACGAAGAGGTCGGAGAGAATGATGACGAGAGCGCGTTGCTGGGTTTTTTCGGCGATTTGGTGGAGCGCGTGAACGAGTCCGGTTTCGCCGGTAGGCTCAATGTCTTTGAGGGTTTCGAAAATGTGCTGCAGCTGGGCGGCCCGTCGGCTCGGTGGGATTTCGAGGTGAAGTTTTTCGTTACAACACGAGAGCCCCGCGGAGTCGCCTTGGTTGACGATGAGGTAGGCCAAAGTGGCGGCAATCTTCTTGGCGAAGTCGATCTTGGAAGGGTTTTCTCCTGAGGTGAAATCCATCGATCCGGAAGTATCGATAACGAAATAGGCCCGCAGGTTGGTGTCGGCCTCGAACTCCTTAATGTAATAGCGGTCGGAGCGAGCGTAGGCCTTCCAGTCGAGACGGCGGGTGTCGTCACCGGGAACATACTTGCGGTATTCCGCGAATTCGACAGAAGATCCCCGGTGGGGAGAACGGTGACGGCCTGCGACATTTCCCACCATTGGAAAACGGGACTCCAACGGGATCGCTCCAAGTCGGGCGAGGACGTCAGTGTCAAGGAAGTCGTATTTCATACGGAAAGCCTGGGGAAGTCAGGAGGGAATCCGGCCAGATCTTAATAATCCTCCCGCATCTCTTCGACGAGACGGTTGACGATTATCTTGGAGGTCATTCCTTGGGACTCGGCGGCGAAGTTCGTGAGAACTCGGTGGCTGAGAACGGGCTTGGCGACGGCTTCGATGTCTTCGAGGGAGGCCATGTAGGTTCCACGAAGCGCAGCGCGGGCTTTGCAACCGAGAATGAGATATTGTACGGCGCGTGGTCCGGCACCCCAACCGACATATTCCTTGATCCACTCCGGGGCATCTTCGCCATCGGGACGGGTTCGGCGGACGATCTCAACAGCATAGTCGTAAATGTGATCGGGCACAGGAACGCGGCGGACGAGGCTTTGGTATTTGAGAACTTCTTCTCCGGTGAGGAGTGCTTTGAGGGGTTCCTTGTCAGCTCCGGTTGTTTCGCGGGCAATGCGCTTTTCCTCGGCGGCAGTCGGGTAGTCGACATCGATGAGGAACATGAAGCGGTCGAGCTGTGCCTCGGGAAGGGGGTAGGTTCCTTCTTGCTCGACAGGGTTCTGCGTCGCGAGGACGAAGAAAGGCGCATCGAGTTGGTAGGTTCGGCCAAGAACGGTGACGTGGCGTTCCTGCATCGCCTCGAGCATGGCGGATTGGGTCTTGGCGGGCGCCCGGTTAATCTCATCAGCGAGCACGACGTTGGAAAAGACAGGGCCTTTGACGAATTCGAAATGGCGTTTGCCGCCGTCGCCGTTGTCTTGGATAATGTCCGTTCCGGAAATGTCGGCGGGCATAAGGTCGGGCGTGAACTGAATTCGGTTGAAATTCAGATGGAGGGTTTCCGCGACCGAGGAAACGAGGAGGGTTTTGGCGAGACCAGGAACACCCATGAGGAGACCGTGGCCGCGGGCAAAGAGACAAATCGCGAGTTCTTCGATAACGTCTTCTTGGCCGATGATGGTCTTACCGAGTTCAGTTTTGAGGTCTTGGTAGACTTTACCGAGTTGATCAATGGCAGCGACGTCGTCGGCCTCGAGAATTTCCGGTGACGGAGCTGGCGCGGGCTTGCTTTTGGCTGGGGGTTCCTCGGCAGACGCAGGAGTGGACCCTTGTTTCTTCGCTTCGGGAGCGGGGAGAGTTTCGATCGAGATTTGATATTCAACTTTGGATCGCTCGATGGGGCGGGCCGGCGGTGCTTTACGGGAAGTGGTGGGAGAAGAGGAATCAAGCATGATGAGAATTGGAGTGGTCGTCGGTGGATCTGAAAACAATTTTTTTAATAGCGGATGGAAGGGGGAAACTTGTTTCTTGGATACGGAGCGGGGGCGCTTTTTTCTTCGATTAATAATAAGGACGCTTCCTCGTCTCCAATCTAGGGGGGAAGACTACAGGGGCGACCGACCTTGGCAAGCGATCTGGTGGGTTTCTCGCAAGAAATAGGGGGCGTTTCATGAGCAGGGAATTTTGGGCGAGACCGCACTGGATTTTTTGGGGCAAATCTGCCAAAGAAGGTTCGTCTCATGAGTGCTCCATTCGAGGTATTGCTTTACTACAAATATTGTCGGATCTCTGATCCGGACGCCTATGCTGACGAGCATCGAAAACTTTGTTGCCAGTTGGAGCTGAGAGGACGGATTCTCATCGCTGCGGAGGGGATTAATGGCACGGTTTCCGGCACGGTGGAAAATTGTAAGAAATACCGTAAGGCGCTGGATGAAGATCCCCTCACAGCGGAGATTGCCTGGAAAATTGACCCTTCGGAGGAGCATGTCTTTCCCAAGTTATCGGTCAAAGTACGGGATGAGGTGGTGACTTTGGGGCTGGGCGAAGAGGATTTCAGCCCCGAAGAACTCACGGCAACCCATTTGAAGCCAGCCGAGTGGAAGGAAGCGATTAAGGAAGATAATATCGTTTTAATCGATGCTCGAAATGATTACGAGTGGGAGGTGGGTCGATTTGAGGGGGCGATGCTTCCTCCGGTGGCGAGTTTTCGGGATATGCCCAAGTGGGTGCGCGACCATCGCGATGAATTGGAGGGGAAAAAAATTCTTACCTACTGCACGGGCGGAATTCGCTGTGAGAAATTCAGTGGCTTTCTTCTCAAAGAGGGACTGGAAGATGTCTACCAGCTGGATGGAGGGATCGTGACATACGGAAAGGATTCTGAAGCGAAGGGCGAGGGGTTTGAGGGGGAATGCTATGTCTTCGACGAACGCTTGACCGTGCCGGTGAATCGGACGGAGGGAGCGAAGTTGGTCTCCACGTGTGTTTCGTGTGGACTACCGTCGATTCGCTATCGCAACTGCCTTTGGCAGCCATGCAATGCGCAGTTTATCGTGTGCGAGGAATGCGAAGAGAGGTCGGGACGCTATTGCGATCCGATCTGCGAGGAAATTCACCAGATGGGAACGGCAGCGGAGTTTACTCCGTAGTGGCGGGTCTCAAGGTCACTGTCATGGGCTTTGGTTGGTCAAAGCTGACGTGGGCGGATTGGTAGCCGCGCTTGGTGACGGTAAGCCATTCGATCTTCGGGAAGTCTTGAAAGACCTTGGCTTCTCCCCGGGTGTCGGTTTGACTGGCCGGCTTGCTGTAGGAGCGGGTCATAGGAACGATAGTGGCTTCCTCGATAGGATTCCCCGAGGTGTCAACGACATGAACATTGGGTCCACCTCCACAGGAGACGCCAAGAAAGGCGAGACCAATGATGGAGAGGATGCCGGAGGGCTTCATTCAGACACTTGAAAGGAATTTCTCCTGCTCGATCCGTTCCTTCGATTTGAAGTTGTTATCTTCGGAGGTTTCCCCGACGAGTTCGTCGCGGAATTTATCGATCATCGCTTCGACCGGCCAGGAGGAGGCTTCTCCAAAGGCGCAAACGGTCTTGCCGTCGATCTGGTAGGCAATTTGTTCGAGGGTGTCGACGTCGGTCGGAGTGGCGGTGCCGCCCTCGATACGATCGGAAACCTTCTTCATCCAAGTAGAGCCTTCACGACATGGCGTGCACTGTCCGCAGGACTCGTGGGCGTAGAAATGGGTGATGTTGTTGAGAACCCAGGACATGCGTCGTGAGTCGTCCATGACAATCACGCCGCCGGAGCCAGCCATTGAGCCGGCCGCGGCGAGGGTGTCGAAATCGAGCGGGATGTCCCAGAAGTCCATGTCCTTGGCATCGTCACCGCGTCCAATTTTGAAAGTTTCGTTGCAGCGAAGAATTTTGGAAGAAGAACCACCGGGAATGACTGCTTTGAATTCGCGTCCGTCTTTCGGTCCGCCGCACATGTCGTAGAGGAGCTCGCGGAAGGTGATCTTGCCGACTTCTACTTCAAAATAGCCGGGTTTCTCGACGTCGCCGGATACGCAGAGAATACGGGTGCCCGAGTTCCGTGGCGTGCCAAGTTTGACGTATTCATCGCCGCCCATGCGCATGATGTGGACGACGTGACAGAGGGACTCGACGTTGTTGACGATAGTCGGTGCCATGTAGAGGCCGATGGCAGCCGGGAAATACGGTGGCTTGATTCGCGGGTAAGGGCGTTTACCTTCAAGTGATTCGATAAGGCCGGTTTCCTCACCGCAAATGTAGGCCGCGGCACCACGGTGGACGTAGATTTCAAGATCGAACCCGGATCCGAGGATGTTTTCGCCGAGGAAGCTGTTTTCTTTGGCTTCTTGGATCGCCTTTTCGAGGGTGATGGCTGCTTCGGGGAATTCTTCGCGAATATAAATGTAAGCGGTGTGCGCTCCGACTGCGTGTGCGGAGATAATCATGCCCTCGATCAATTGGTGCGGGTCCTGGTGAACGATATAGCGATCTTTGAATGTGCCGGGCTCGGATTCGTCGCAGTTGCAGATAAGGTAGACCGGCTTGGTGTTGTCGGGTGGGATGAAACCCCATTTGATGCCGGTTGGGAATCCCGCGCCTCCACGACCACGAAGGCCGGAAGTTTTGACCTCGTTGATAACATCCTTCGGATCCATCCTGAGAGCTTTCTTGAGCATTTCGTATCCGTCCTCTTTGAGGTAACGCTTGATGGAGGGGTTCCATCCACGACGATCAACGTTTTTGAAGATGAGCCGGTGCTCGTTGGGATGAGGTTTTTTGCCTTGTTCGTAGGTAATGCTCATTGGACTTAGCAGTTAGGCGTTTTGATAGCTGTTGAGGAGTTCCTTGGCCTTGTCGCAAGTGACGCCCTCATGGAAATCATCGTTGACGAGGCAAACCGGAGCAGTCCCGCAGGAAGCCAGGCATTCGGCAAATTCCACAGAGTAATTTCCGCAAGGCGATACTGCGATGGGATCCTTGTGAGGGTCGGAGGCGTTGCGATCGATTCGGGCGATCTCGCAAAGCTTGTCCATGAGTTCATAGGATCCTCCCATGGCGCACGACAGGGTCCGGCAAACGCGGATGTGGAGTTTGCCCGGAGCTTTTTGGCGGAAGCCTGGATAAAACGTGACAACCTCGACGACCTTCATGGGTTCGATATCGAGCTTATCCGCAACCCAGTCGATCGACTCGGGGCTGATGTATCCGAAGCGATGTTGGACTTCGTGAAGAAGAGGAAGGACGGCGGAGCGTTTCTGATCTTCTGGATACTGCGCGATGCGTTCATTCGCCTTTTCTTCGAGCCCCTCTGTGACGGCAAAGCTAGGGAAGAATTTTTCGCCCGGGGTCTTTGCTGAATGGATGTTTTGTTCAAGAACCGACAAGGTAGGTGGAAGATATTCGACCGCAGTCCGGTCAACGGGGCGAGGAAGAGGAGTATTGATTCCGTCGGCTGGAGGGGCTGGCTGCTCGGAGTCGTCCGCGTTTTGATCGGCGGGGATTTCTGGGACTTCAGGATAAGAGCTCACCTTGAAAAAGAGAATCGGTTGGAAAACAATTAGCGGTCGCACTCTCCCATGACGAAGTCGAGAGAGCCAAGAATGGCCGGAATATCGGAGACCATGTGGCCTTTGAGGAGGTCGGCGCAGATACCGAGATTGACGAAGGACGGCGCGCGAATCTTCAGGCGATACGGCACGCCGCCGCCTTTGGAATTAATGTAAAAGCCAAGTTCCCCTTTGGGGTTCTCGGCGGCAAAGTAAACTTCACCCTCTGGAGCTTCGATGCCCTGTGTGGCCACGATGAAGTGGTGAATGAGTTCCTCCATACTCATCATGACGCGCTCTTTCTCGGGGAGCGTCGACTTGGAATTGACGACGTTGATGTCGCCTTCGGGCATGGTTTCGATCACCTGACGGATGATTTTGATGGATTGGCGAATCTCTACCATCCGGACGAGATAGCGGTCGTAGCAATCACCGTTTTCCGCAATTGGGACATCGAACTCGTAATTCTCGTAACCGAGATACGGGCTGTCCCGGCGAAGGTCACGGTCGACGCCACAGGCGCGCAAATTTGGCCCGGTCATGCCGTAGCTGATGGCGTCTTCTTTGCTAATCACTCCGACATCGCACATGCGCTCGAGATAGATCTTGTTCTTGTCAAGAAGTCCGGAAATTTCGTCCACTGTCGCTTCGCATTCGTCGAGGAACTTAAGAATGTCCTGATCGAGTCCTTCGGGAAGGTCGCGGATTTGGCCGCCGATTCGGGTGTAGGACGTGGTGAACCGGGCTCCGGTGATTTTTTCACAGAAGTTGTAGATCTTTTCGCGCTCGGTGAAAGTGTAGAGGAAAACGGTCATCGCGCCGACGTCCATGGCGCAAACGCCCACTCCCAGCATGTGGGAGGATATGCGGGCCAGCTCGCAGCAAAGAACGCGCAGGGCTTGTCCACGGGGCGGGAGATCCCAGCCCATAAGTTTTTCCACGGCGCAGGCGTAGGCTACATTGTTAGCAAGAGGTGCGAGGTAATCGAGACGGTCGGTGTAGGGCACAAACTGGTTGTAGTGCATATTCTCCGCAATCTTCTCGTCACCACGATGCAGGTAGCCGATGTGGGGCTCGGCTTTCTCAATGATTTCACCATTTAGCTCAAGAACCAGGCGCAAGACGCCGTGGGTGGCAGGGTGGGATGGCCCCATGTTCAGCACCATTTTCTCACCGAGCACATCGTCGGTCTCGGCCTGATAATCATTCGCAGCTTTCGCCGCTACTGCGGCAGCGTCGGGGGCCTCGTAAGTCGTCGTTTCGCTCATAGTGCGCCTGCCTTATAAAAGTCTGGTTAGACGGGGCTCGCAAGGACTTTGTGAAATTTTTCACAAAGTCTGGAAATGGGGATATTCACCAGTTTTGCGCGGGTTTAGAAATGCGCTCCTCGAATTCGAAGATTTCCAAGGAAACGAGAGGGATTGCGAGCGGTATTGAACACGAAAGTTTCTCTTTCGATGCAGAATCCTCGATTTCCAAAATCTGTTGGGGAATACCTGAAGCACCGCCTTTGGATACTCTACGGCAGGAGTGTCAGGCGCACCGGGCTGTAGAAGTCGTTGGGTGAGAAGAGCCAACCTGGGTTTTGGTCCAAGAGTTGGTAGTTCGTGAGGAGGAATTCGGGAAGAAATTGGTTGCTGTTGGGCTCGTAGAGAGTGCGGCCGGTATACCGCCCGTAGATCTTGTATTCGTAATTCTGGTCGAATCCGTAGAGTTTACGTGCTCCGGCTTCGGGGAGACGGTCAGGATTGCGTTTTATGGCCTCGTTGAAGATGACGAGGCGTGCTTTTTTGGCGGATTGGCCGGGTTTGCGGAGATAGCCCCAAAAACGGGTCTTTTCGACGTAGTAGCGTCTGCCGTAGAAGAAGTCCCCGCGCTCTTCGACCGCGATTTTTGCTTTGCGCTCAGAGGGAGAGGGGGTCGTCCCAAGATTCCCGGGTAGGTAGTTCTCTCCTCTGCCATATCCTATATAGGAGCAGGATGGGAGGGGCATTGCGAGGAGAGAGAGGCAAAGAAGGCGTAACATTGGGGACTTTCTCTCTTTTTGTGTCCCGCGGGTCAAGCTTCAGGGCGGGGTGTATTACTCTTGTATCTTGCGAGCAGGCACTCTAGCAGGATTGCCCCGAACGATCCGAATTGTGCTGATTGTTTCTTATGATGAATTTTCGGCATTTGATCTCGCCCGAGTGCATTATCCTCCAGCTTGATAAAACCGAGCACGAGGAAGTCGTTCTCGA
>Ga0115013_10001692_pt1 | contig 12620 bp, 10 predicted proteins | sample SouAtlMetagenome_2_FD_88686 | JGI IMG/M metagenome (GOLD analysis project Ga0115013, IMG submission 88686) | Marine eukaryotic phytoplankton communities from Atlantic Ocean - South Atlantic ANT15 Metagenome | ecosystem: Environmental > Aquatic > Marine > Oceanic | place: South Atlantic Ocean...
TGAAGCGCCAGCAGACCGCGATCAAGCACATCGATTTGATGAGTGTTACCAAGATTAGCGCGCAAATGGGCAATATCTTGGTCTTTGCATGCCGCGTTCACCACCAGATAGAAGTGATCGCCAGCATTCACCACCATCAAATCATCAATAATACCGCCATCGGTGCTGGTAAAAAGGCCATAACGCTGCTGGCCTTTTTGCAAGCCTACCAAGTCCGCTGGGATAAGACTTTCCAGCGCTTCAGCGACCTTTTCTCCGGAGACCAGAATCTGTCCCATATGCGATACATCGAACAAGCCACACCGCTCGCGGGTATGCTCATGCTCTTTTTTAACACCCAGCGGGTATTGCACCGGCATATCGTACCCGGCAAAAGGCACCATCTTGGCCCCTAGCTGCGTGTGAAGCGCATGAAGTGGCGTGTGTTTCAGATCAGTCATGGCATTTCCTCTGTCAAAAAAGAGAAACGGGAAGCCTTACTAGGCTTCCCGGCTCTATTACATCGTGCATTACCTGCTTACAGGCAGGCCTTATTTATCATGATCCAGGGCTTCACCCGGCAGCACGTCCTTACCAGCGAAATAATCCCGAGTGAGCTTAAAGACAACCGGAGACAGCAGCGCCAGGGCAATGAGGTTAGGAATCGCCATCATCGCGTTGAAGGTGTCTGCCATCAGCCAGATAAAGCCCAATTGCGCAATTGCACCCAGCGGAATAGCCAGTACGAACAGCACTCGGTACAGCATAATAGAGCGCGTACCGAGCAGGAACTGGCAGCATTTCTCACCGTAAAACGACCAGCCAAGAATGGTGGTAAAAGCAAAGATTGCTAGCGCAATGGCCACGATCTGATTACCAAAGCCAGGCAGCGCCGCATCAAAGGAGAGCGCGGTGAGCGAAGCGCCCGCTTCGCCTTCCATCCATACGGTAGAGGTCAAGATCACCAGCGCCGTGATGGTACACACGATGATGGTATCAATGAACGTACCCAGCATGGCAATCAAGCCCTGACGAACCGGGTTTTTCGTCTGCGCAGCAGCGTGAGCAATCGGTGCACTGCCCAGACCTGCTTCATTGGAGAAAATACCCCGCGCCACGCCAAAGCGGATGGCGGCCATTACCGCAGCACCGGCAAAGCCACCGGCTGCTGCCATGGGGTTGAAGGCGTAGTAGAAGATCAGCCCAAAGGCGTCACCGATTTGGCCCGCATTAACGATCAGCACCAGCAAGCCCGCAATCACATAAGCAATGCCCATCACCGGTACCAGCTTACCAGCCACCTTAGCAATACGCTTGATGCCACCCAATATCACTGCACCGGCCAGTACCATGATGATAACGCCGGTTAACCAGTGAGGAACACCAAAGGTGGCATCCATGGCGTCAGCCACGGAGTTAGACTGTACGGTATTACCAATCCCGAAGGCCGCCACCGCGCCAAAGAACGAGAACAGACCGCCCAGCCACAGCCACTTACGGCCCAGACCATTTTTGATGTAGAACATCGGCCCACCCACGTGATAGCCGGTGCTATCGGTTTCCCGGTAGCGTACTGCCAGCACTGCCTCGGCAAACTTGGTCGCCATACCCACCAGTGCGGTAATCCACATCCAGAACACAGCACCTGGGCCACCTAATGCGATGGCCGTTGCCACACCGGCAATATTACCGGTACCAATCGTCGCAGACAGTGCTGTCATCAACGCGTTAAAGGGAGAAATTTCCCCTTCATCGCTGGGTTTTGCAGGGGTTTTATCGGATGGCTTGGCATCGCGGCCTTGCCACATTAGCTTGAAACCCATGCCGAGTTTACGTATCGGCATCAGTTTCAAGCCAATCTGCAGGTAGATACCCACCCCCAATAGCAGGATCAGCATTAACGGGCCCCACACCACGCCGTTAATGGCCCCTAATAGGCTTGTTAACGTTTCCACACGACTCTCCTTACCCAATTGATTAATGCATTTGTTATGAAGGTTAGGTTGTTCACCCGCTCCATCCGATAGCAGATGGAATCACCAAGCGTTCCCACCATAGCGCTTAATTAACGCTGGAAAAACGGATGATGGGTATGTTTTACACCATTTTCTTAGTGCGCTTCCATGCCAATGTCGCCTGCTGATAGAGAAAGCTGCTCTTTTTGAAACTGGCTGGCGCACTGAAACAACAGAAAAAGAGCATCCATTTTTAGCCTTTTGGAGGCAATGAAGAAATTTGTTTCCGATAAGAAACACGGTACCATATACCCACTTACGCTCACTGCGAGCTGGCCACAGTCGCCAAGGCGAACGACAAGCGCTAGTATGCTTTCGTTCTGTCCACTGATTTTATAAGGGAATCACTATGAGCAATCTTCCTGCCAATCTTCGTTACGCTGCCAGCCATGAATGGGTGCTTGATCATCAAGATGGCACCGTCACCATCGGCATCACCGACCACGCGCAAGAAGCGCTAGGCGATGTGGTATTTGTTGAACTGCCCGAAGTTGGCCAATCCCTAAGCAAAGGGAAAGAGTTTGGCGTCATTGAATCCGTGAAAGCGGCCTCTGACCTTTACTCGCCGGTCAATGGCGAAGTAATTGAAGTGAACGAAGCCCTCGAAGACGCTCCCGAAACGGTGAACGACGCCCCCTATGAAGGCGGCTGGATTATGAAAGTGCGTGTTACCGACCAAGCCTTTGAAGATCTCTTAGACGCCGATGCGTATCAAGCGACGCTGAGCGCCGACGCCTAAGTCATGTAGCCAAAGCGCCTGCCCCTGCGGCAGGCGCTTTATTATCGCCTCTGCACGGTTTTCTCATTACGTCCGGAATCTCCCCCATGCCTTTTGAATCACGCCGATTGGCCGAACTGGCCGACCACGATGCTTTTATCAAACGCCATAACGGGCCCAGCCCCGATGATGTCGCCACCATGTTAAAAGCGCTCAATATGCAGCGCATGGAAGACCTGATTGAGCAAACCGTGCCTAGCGATATTCGCCTAGGTCGCGAACTTGCCCTTGACGACCCCCGCAGTGAAGCGGAAGCCCTTGAATATTTGAGCCAGTTAGCGCGCCAGAACCGCGTCAGCAAAAGCTATATTGGCCAGGGTTACTACAACACCCACATGCCCGCAGTGATTCAGCGCAACGTGCTGGAAAACCCCGGTTGGTATACCGCTTACACGCCTTACCAGCCCGAAATTTCCCAGGGCCGTCTGGAGGGATTGCTAAACTTCCAGCAGGTGATTATGGATTTAACCGGCATGGAGCTTGCCAACGCCTCCCTGCTGGATGAGGCCACCGCCGCCGCAGAAGCCATGGCACTGTGTAAGCGCGGCAATAAAAAGAGCAAGTCGAACGCGTTCTTCGTGGCTGACGACCTCTTTCCGCAAACGTTAGATGTCGTCAAAACCCGTGCCGAGTTCTTTGGCTTTGAGCTGATCACCGGCCCCGCCGAAAGCCTTGCCGAACACGATGTGTTTGGCGCTCTGGTTCAGTACCCCTCTGCCAGCGGCAGCGTCAGCGACTTAGCCCCGATGCTAAAGGCGGCTCAAGAGCGCGGCATTATGACCTGCGTGGCCACCGACCTGCTTAGCCTGGTGCTGCTGAAAGAGCCGGGCGCGATGGGTGCGGATATTGTCGTAGGTAACTCGCAGCGCTTTGGTGTGCCCATGGGCTTTGGCGGCCCGCATGCGGCGTTCTTCGCTACCTCCGACAAACTCAAGCGTTCGATCCCAGGACGGATTATCGGCGTCTCTAAAGACAGCCGTGGCAAAACCGCGCTGCGCATGGCCATGCAAACCCGCGAGCAGCACATTCGCCGTGAGAAAGCGACGTCGAATATCTGTACCGCACAAGCGCTACTAGCCAATATTGCCGGTTTCTACGCCACCTATCATGGCGCAGAAGGCCTACGCAAAATTGCCGGTCGCGTTCACCGCCTGACTACTGTGCTGGCTACCGGCTTACAGCAAGCCGGCGTTCAACTAGCGAATAACACCTGGTTCGATACGCTACGCCTTACCCAGGTAGACGCGGGCAAGATTCACGGCCGCGCCATGACCCACGACATCAACCTGCACTACTTCGCCAATGGCGATGTGGGTATCAGCCTGGATGAAACGACCACCGCTCACGATGTCGCCGCCCTATTCGACGTCCTGCTGGGCGATGAGCATGGTCTGGCCGTGGCAGTGTTGGATGACCAGGTAGTGACCGATAAGCTGAGCGGTATTCCGGCCGCCTACCAGCGGGAAAGCGATTTTCTTGAACATCCGACCTTCAATCGCTACCGCAGCGAAACCGAAATGCTGCGCTACCTGAAGCGTCTTGAGAACAAAGACCTATCGCTGGCCCATGCCATGATCCCGCTGGGTTCCTGCACCATGAAGCTCAACGCGACTAGCGAGATGATTCCTGTCTCATGGCCTGCGTTTTCCAACCTGCACCCATTTGCGCCGCGTGATCAGGTGGCGGGCTACCATCAGATGATTGATGAGCTGGCAGCGTTCTTAGTCGAAGTCACCGGCTATGACCATATCTCGATGCAGCCTAACTCAGGCGCGCAGGGTGAATACGCGGGCTTGCTGGCGATTCGCCGCTATCAGGCAGCGCAAGGTGAAGCTCACCGTGATGTGTGCTTGATTCCCAGCTCCGCCCACGGCACTAACCCGGCCTCTGCCGCCATGCTGAGCATGGAAGTGGTGGTGGTGGAGTGCGATGCCAACGGCAACATAGATTTAGAGGATTTGACCCGCAAAGCTGAGCAGCACAGCGAGCGGCTTTCAGCGGTGATGATTACCTACCCGTCCACCCACGGCGTCTTTGAGTCGCACGTTCGCAAAGTATGCGAAGTGGTGCACCAGCATGGCGGCCAAGTTTACGTCGATGGCGCTAACATGAATGCTCAGGTTGGCCTCACTCGCCCTGGCGACTTCGGCGGCGACGTGTCTCATCTGAACTTGCACAAAACATTCTGCATCCCCCACGGAGGCGGTGGTCCAGGTATGGGCCCGATCGGCGTTAAAGCGCACCTTGCCCCGTTTGTGCCTAACCATGTGGTGACGCCCATCAACGGCGTTAACCCGGAGAGCGGCGCGGTGTCGGCGGCAGCCTTTGGTAGCGCTTCCATTCTGCCGATCTCGTGGGCGTACATTAAGATGATGGGTGCCCGTGGCCTGCGTGAAGCCACCGAGCTGGCCATTCTTAACGCCAACTATATTGCTAAGCGTTTAGAAGCGTCCTATCCGATTCTCTATCGCGGCCAGAACGGCAATGTCGCCCATGAGTGCATCATTGATATTCGTCCGCTGAAGAGCGCGTCTGGTATTAGTGAAGAAGATATCGCCAAACGTTTGATGGATTACGGCTTCCATGCCCCCACCATGTCGTTCCCGGTGCCGGGTACGCTGATGATTGAGCCCACGGAATCTGAATCACTCTACGAAATTGACCGCTTCTGCGATGCAATGATTGCAATTCGTGAAGAGATTGCACGGGTAGAGAGCGGCGAGTGGCCGCTGGATAATAACCCGCTGGTGAATGCGCCACACACACAAGCCGACCTAATGGATAGCGCATGGGAGCGGCCTTATGACCGCCAGCTAGGTGCCTTCCCCACCGAAGCAGTGATGGCGTCGAAATACTGGCCCTCAGTGAATCGCGTCGATAACGTCTTTGGTGATAGGCAGTTGATCTGCTCTTGCCCCAGCATTGACGAGTATCGCCGTTAAGCAGAACCCATAGCGCGATAGGAAACGCCTCTGGCCCGTTTACTCGGGTATCAGGGGCGTTTTTTCTTGGAGACGCTGATCATGAAAGCCGTTCAACAGCTTTTCATAGCGTTTAGGTAGGACAGAATCTTGGCGACGAAGAAGATAGAGCACTTCGTTAATCGCTTGGGGAAGCGCTAACGCCTTCACCTGCCGCTGCCACGGCGATGTTTCGAGCACTAAGCGCGAGACCACCGTAAAGCCAAGCCCCCTCGCCACTGCGTCCAGCACCATGCTCACTTCATTGGTGAACCCTTGATGACGGAAATGAGTCATGGAGCGAAATTCATCGGGATAGTTCGCCCGCAGCAGCGCGTTGGCGTGGTTAATCCCATCGTAGTAGTTGATAAAACCGATACCCATTAACTCTGACAGCGTACTGCCTGCAAAATCGGCAGGTACGACCAAGCAGAGCGGCTCTTTGTGCCATACCGTGCAAGTGAGCTCAGGGTGGTTAACCTGCTCGGTCACAATGCCGATATCGTAGCGGCCTTCGAGCAGGTCGTTGACAATCTCGTGGTTAAACGCAAAGCTATAGTTAACGGTCAGGTTAGGGTGCATCTGCTGTTGACCGAGAATATACGGGTAAAACATCAGCCCTACGCTGCCTGGGGATGCAATCCGGCATTCGCCGCTATCCAGCGAGTCATCATCCAAGCCATGCCGGAACTGCTCATGTTCGGCAAACAGCTTAAGTGCGTAATCATAGGCACGGCGGCCCGATTCGGTCAGGGTAAAACTTCTGCCACGGCGCTCTAACAGCGTTTTGCCAAGATAGCTCTCCAACTTACGAATATGCTGGCTAACCCCAGGCTGCGTCATCTCTAAACGACGCGCCGTTCGTGTGAAACTACCGGTTTCCACTAACGTTATAAACGTCCGAAAGTATTGGGCATTAAACATAGGGTTTAAGCAACATCCTCATTATCCATCATCGTAAGGCGCTGACGTGAAGCACTATTGTGACGTGCTATCGCACCCGCTGCCGCGTGCGCTTGCAGGCTCCTAGCGTAGCACAAACGCTGCTAAGACGGGCGCTTAGCCGCATTGCTGAACAGCGCCAAGCGCCGTGCTAGTATGCAGGTTCGTTACTAACACTCTTAGGGACAGCCAGACTAATGACGCAAACCCCAGCGCCTCGTGCCACGATTTCCAGCATTATTTCTCCTGAAGGAAGCCTTGAAGTCCTCTCGCAGCATGAGGTTAATCGGCTCAAGAGCACGTCTAAAAGTGGTTTGCACGATTTACTGCGCCGCTGCGCGCTTGCCGTACTTAATTGCGGTAGCGCTACTGATGACAGCTTGGCCATTCTCGAAGCCTATAAAGATTTCGACATTGAAGTACTGCAGCAAGATCGCGGCATTCGCCTAAAGCTGACTAACGCGCCCGCAGAAGCGTTTGTAGATGGACGCATGATTCGCGGTATCCGCGAACATCTCTCATCCATCATTCGCGACATTGTGTATGTTTATAACGAAATTCAGCACCACAAGCGCTTTGATCTCAGTACGGGCGAAGGCACCACCAATGCGGTGTTTCATATCCTGCGCAAGGCGGGCACTCTTAAACCTGGTCGTGACCCTAGTTTAGTGGTGTGCTGGGGCGGGCACTCTATTTCCCGCGAAGAGTACGAGTACACCAAGGATGTGGGCTACCACTTGGGCTTGCGCGATTTAGATATCTGCACCGGCTGTGGGCCTGGGGCTATGAAAGGCCCGATGAAAGGAGCCAACGTAGCGCATGCCAAACAGCGCCGTAAAGATGGCCGTTACCTGGGCATCTCGGAGCCCGGTATTATCGCTGCCGAAGCACCTAACCCCATCGTTAACGAGCTCGTCGTCATGCCGGATATCGAGAAACGTCTAGAAGCGTTTGTGCGTCTAGGCCACGGCATTATTGTCTTCCCCGGTGGCGTGGGCACCGCAGAAGAGATTCTCTATTTGCTGGGTATTCTGTTGCACCCCAGCAACCGGGAGATCCCCTTCCCCCTCATCTTTACCGGCCCTGCCAACTCCGCGGCTTACTTTCAGAAAATCGATGAATTCCTGGTATACACCCTCGGTGAAGAGATTCGCCGCTACTACACCATTATTACGGGCGACCCGGTGGCCGTTGCTCGCACAATGCGCGAAGGCATTGACCAAATTGCCGATTTCCGCCGCCAACATCAAGACGCCTTCTACTACAACTGGCGCTTAACCATCGCCCGTGAGTTTCAAGCACCCTTTGAGCCCACCCACGAAGCGATGCGCGGCCTGGCCCTTCACCGCCAGCAGCCCACCCACGAGCTGGCCGCCAACCTAAGGCGCGCTTTCTCCGGCATTGTGGCGGGTAACGTGAAAGAGCCGGGCATTCGCGCCATTGAAGCTCATGGCCCCTTCGAGCTCACCGCTGAGCCAGAATTGATGCAGCGTTTAGACGCGTTGCTTAGCTCCTTTGTTGCCCAAGGGCGCATGAAGCTTGATGGACAACCCTATACGCCCTGCTACGTGCTTAGATAGGCCCTTAGCGCTTCACCCATAGCAGGTATCGCCCATGATGCCTGCTCAAGGAAACTCGCCGTGATTATTGCACTGCTCACTTTCGCCATTGCGGGGATTATTAAGGGAGCAATTGGCTCGGGAGTGCCGGTGGTCGTTGTACCTGTATTGACCATGCTTTATGACGTTAAGCTGGCCATTGCAGTGTTGGTAGCTCCCAATCTTTTTAGCAATGCGCTTCAGGTATGGCAGTACCGCCAGCACCTTCTCCCCCTGCGCTTTCTACTCTCATTTGCCGTAGCCGGTGGCGCTGGCATTGTACTTGGCACCTGGGGGCTAGTAGTGCTCTCACCAACACTGCTATCGCTAGGCGTCGCTGCAGCAATCCTTCTGTATCTCATCATCAAGCTGGCCAAGCGTACCGCAACGCTACCCTTTACGGTCGCAAAGCGAATTGTACTCCCCGTCGGTTTGTTGGCGGGTGTGCTTCAAGGCGCTGCGGGCATGTCAGCCCCTGCCTCAGTCACTTTTCTGAATGCCATGCAGCTTGAGCGTCGCGTTTTTATTGGCTCAATTTCGGTATTTTTCGTTGCCATTACCCTCGTGCAAATACCTGCACTACTCAGTGCTGGCATTCTTACGGGTGAGCGCACGCTCTACAGCCTGGGCGCATTGCTTGTAATACTCGCCGCCATGCCTATTGGTGCACAACTTGGCAGGCGGTTACCCCACCGCTGGTTTGATAATCTCATTATGTGTTTGTTGGCGAGCATCGCACTGAAAATCATCTTGGATGCCCTGCTGACATAACATCATTGCGTTAACACTCTGCACAATGATGCGAGAGCCGCTACACTGAAGCCTGCAATAACCGCGCAGTCACTCGCGATTATTGGCAGATTCTTATCAAGGAAAGGAGTCATACATGGAAATGATTAACCAGTTGCAAGATGGCAAAACCAAAGCTTTTGCGAAGCACTGTTTTGAGCGCTACTCCGCAGAAGAGCTCAATAGCGCTGCGGAAGGTTCACCCGACCAAGCGGAAATGGAGCATTGGGGAATTACCGCAGGCCAATGGGAAGAAGCGGTGGCTACAGCACTCGCCGACCATAAAGCGCAAGGTTAATGGCCCTTCCCCAACGGAGCACATGGGTAAACAGCATTCCTCGAGCGAGGTAACTGGGAGTAATTAGTACTACAGTCCCAAACACGCCTTGGCCCCTATCGCTGGGGGCCAATTTTTGAGCCGAAATAACAGGCATAAAAAAACGGCCGCTGCGATAAACGCAAGCGACCGTTTTAGTATTGGTCGGAGTGACAGGATTCGAACCTGCGACCTTTGCAACCCCATTGCGTTTACCCGGTATATTAGCAGAAACAAGCATCAACAAAAGAAAGCAAATATACTCTTCAAATACAGCCACTTATCACTCAGTCATTAGTTTACGCTTGTTGCTGAATGTGCCTAGATATATCCTCTAAGTGTCACCTATTTGTCACCTAGAAAATGAGGCGCACCATGGCAGGCACGGAAACCCGTATAAAGCTGACCGCCAAAAGCATTGAAAGGCTGGCGCGTGAACAGCCTTCTGGTGATGTATGGGATACCGAGCTAGGCGGCTTTCATGTGCGCTATGGTAAACGCGGCCTTACCTTTCGACTCTACTACCGCACCAAAACAGGTAAGCGCCGTATGATGACGCTAGGCACCTATGGCGCATTGACGCTGGCCCAAGCTCGCCGGGATGCTGCCGAAGCGCTGGGTATCGTGGCACAAGGTGGCGACCCACGCGCCGCGATTGAAGCCGCCAAAGTAGAAAGCCAACGCCAGCAGCAGCAAACGCTCCGCGCTTACCTTAATGGCCCCTACACTGCCTACCAGAAGCGCCGCAAGGATGGTGCGGGCACCTTACGCCGTATTGAGAAGGATTTTTCTAGCTGGCTGGAAAAGCCAATGGGCGATATTACCCGTGCAGATGTGGAGCGCTGGCAGGCCGAGCAGGAGAGCGCCGACAAGCCACGCGCTTTTAGCACGCTAAAGCGCTCCTTTGATGCGTTGTGCGGCCTTCTCGCCCATGCCGCTGAACGTGACGTGATTCCCACCAACCCGCTGGCGCGTGTGAACTTACAGCGCCCAGCCCTGAATGATGACGACTTAGCCGAGCAGGCAAGCCAACGTCGCTACTTAGAACCGGATGAAGTGAAAGCGCTGTTTGCTGGCCTTGAAGCCTATCAACAGGAAAAGCGCGAGCAGCGCCGCAGCAGTCGCGCCCATGGCAAAGCCTACCTGCCCGACCTGGATCACGTTACGTATGTGGATCATGTGATGCCATGGGTGCTTACCATGTACTACACCGGGTTTCGACCGGGTGATATTACGGGCCTGCGTTGGGAGCACGTCAACTTGGCGTTTAAGACGATCCGCAAGACCATAGAGAAAACCGCGCACCACCATGCTGAGCCTATGACCTTTCCGCTTTCTAGCGCTGCCGCTTATGTGCTGAATGTTTGGCATGAACAGCAAGGCAAGCCCAAGAGCGGCTTAGTATTCCCCAACCCGCAATCAGGAAAGCGCTTTGATAGAACAGCCATGCAAAAGCCATGGGCCAGAGTGCGCACGCTTGCCGGGCTACCTGATGAATTGGTGCTTTATACCCTGCGCCACAACTTCGCTTCTCAACTGGTGATGGCGGGAGCTGACTTACTCGCCGTTTCTAAACTCATGGCCCACAGCGATATACAGACCACCATTCAGCATTACGCCCACCTGCGCCCGGATCACACCCGCGACATTGTAGAAACACTGGTAAAGCAGACGCCGAACGCTACACAAGAAACACTGCCAGCGCTTGCCGTTGTCTCAACCAACGCCTAAACTTATAAAACCTTATGACCTATCAAGTGCAATGGACGCTCAAAGCGGCCAAACAAGCCAAGAAGTTACATGCGTCTGACCGCGCCATGGTCATTAAACGGGTGGGCAGCCTAACCACTTGGCCAGAGTGTAAAGAGACCCACGACATCAAGCCCCTCACCCGCCACCAGTACCAATACCGCCTACGTGTAGGCCGCTATCGTGTGCTGTTCGATGTGGAAACGGGCCTTCAAGTGGTCTCTATCGAGGAGGTGAAAAAACGCGATGAACGCACTTATTGATTACCAAATTAGCGAGCAGGCAGGCCGCCGCTATGCCGTGCTGCCATTAGAGCAGTTTACTGCCCTGGTGGAGCGTGCTGGAGAGGTTGACGCGCTGACGCTGCCGCATGAGATCGTAAGCCGCCACCTGGTCGATGACGTGCCGCTAACACGCTGCTGGCGCGAGTACCTTGATATCACCCAGGCTGAGCTTGCGCGCCGCCTGAGCGTCTCCCAGGCGCAGGTAGCACAGTGGGAAAGCGCCAGCGCCAAGCCTCGCCATACCACCTTGAAGAAGCTGGCCACCGCCATGGGCATTCATATTCGCCAGCTCACGCTAGAAGATTAACGCGGCACATGCCGCCCGCTTTGGCTGGCTAGGGCCGATCACCTGAAAGCGCGGATAACTCCACCGTGTTAGCCAGCCAATCTACTTGGAGTGCGTTAGGAGTAGCGCATGAATTCCGACTTCATGAACCTTGCCAGAAAAAGTCAGTGCGAAAGCCACAACCAACCATCCGATGACTTGTTCTGGCTGGCCCGTCCATCAATACGAGCACAAGACGCTTTATATCTTCTGGCCAATATCCAGCCAAGCAGCTTTATAAACACCCTTGAGAGGCTGCACCCATGGCAGGTAGACGCTCTGGAAGTGGTTTTTAGGCTGATGCAGGAAGAGGGTATTGAGAAACACGAAAAGCCATACCTTCAATGGCTGAAATGGGCGGATAACCACACTGAGCTAGACTTCCCCATGATGACGAAGCGCATCAAGAAGATACTTCGGGCCATAGACGCAAACATTCAACACGAAGCCGATAGCGCTATGCCTGAAGAGCTAGCCATAGCGCTAGATGCCTGGCGATCTGTTAGCCCCCACCTTCCTGCCGGAAAGGCTGTTAAGGCGGCGCTAGATGAGTGGCTGGTTCGCCATCAACCCGGCCTTTCAAAGGAGGCGAGGAGTCGGATTGCCATAATCGCAAACTGGAACAAGCGTGGTGGCGCGACATCAGTAGGAAAATAACCTACCCACCTATAAAAGCCCCTATTAACGGGGCTTTAAAATAACCTACCCACCCTTTTTCCACGAAACCTACCCAACTGTTCTATCTGTTTTGGGCTTAATTCACAGCTCACCATTGTCAGCGTCCATTATGAACAGAGAGACGCTGCAATGACTGACAGAACGCAAACCCCTACCACCCTGCTAGAGGGTGCCCTTGAGCGCTATCGTGCAGGTTTCGACCCTGCA
>Ga0115013_10001695_pt1 | contig 12607 bp, 8 predicted proteins | sample SouAtlMetagenome_2_FD_88686 | JGI IMG/M metagenome (GOLD analysis project Ga0115013, IMG submission 88686) | Marine eukaryotic phytoplankton communities from Atlantic Ocean - South Atlantic ANT15 Metagenome | ecosystem: Environmental > Aquatic > Marine > Oceanic | place: South Atlantic Ocean...
TCACAACGGTGATTGTGTACTAGTAGGGTTCGGGTTGTGAGGAAGTAAGGAAGGACGCAGACGATTGGAAGTTTTTGCTTTCACGATGCTTCATCACCAACACCACCCCAAGCCGCAGCGCCAAATGACATTGGGGAAACCAAGCCAACGAAGTTGCCATCCGTGATACACACACTTATAGCTCAAGACCAAAGCCTCTATCGTCATGCCCTCTTGCAGTCGACCACAACGCTTCTTGGTAGTATGTGGTGTGTATTTCGCAGTATCTGCTCTGACAGAGTTGCCACTCTCGTCGTCCCTGCGGATAAGCCCGAATCTTTGTAACAATAATAGCCATCATTATCATCCGTATCGTCGAATTCGTCACCATCGATATTCCTGCTGCTATCACTCTGGATTTAAATTGGAGGAATCGAACAAGCGAATAGGCTGCCACCATCCCCAGCAACCACGCTATTCTCGGAGGATAACGCACTTGACTTCCAGAAAAAATCCCGAGGACAATAACGACGAGAAGAAGACAATTTCGACATTTCTTCTTCCAGATCGTGGAGTTTACGTTGCGGACGGTTTGGCATTGGTATTGGCATCGCAACTCATTGGTCTTTTGAACATTATCAACAATCCCGAATGGATCCGCAAGGGTGGCTGGTTTCAACCCATTGGTGTCCCTAAAACCTTGGATGAGTTGGTCATACGGATATCCTTCTTTGCTGTGGTGTGGGCGATTTCTTCGGTGCTTGTGGTCGCCACAACAACTGTCAGTACCAACGCTGCAAACGACCCCAACAAGAATGACGATTCTACTTCTACTACGACCACGACGCTACTGAAAAACAATCTCCAGACCTTGGTGGTCTTTGGTGTCCTACAACTTTTGGGATATGGGACTGTTGGGAGCCTCGGATTGATCACAGATGGATATGGACAATCATCGATACTGCTCTCACAAATTCCGTGGTTGGAAATCTTGCGAAATTCGTACTACGTAGGATTGTCCACGTTTGGTTTACGGTTTCTGTACGGCCAATACTTTTTGTGGTTGTCCGAATAGAGGAGAGAACGCGAGTCTAGGTAGTATGGAGTAACACTGCCTGTCCAATGCAGTAGTTCCTAGGATTAAAACACATCCCTTGCGTGTTTGCTATTGGGCAAAAAGCATATTCAATGGAAAATATTGAGTAATGAATTCTACTATAGTCACTCTATTTATCTATGAGCAAATACACGTAATAAGTGGGAAGTAGGGAGCCATGAAACTCTATTTAACAAATCATCATAGACTCCCATCCACTAGGCTCCGTTTCACAGTCTCATGACGAGCGTTGGCGAACAAAGATATTGTTCTTCTTGGCTTTCACGTTGTACATATCGGAAGCGGTGTACAGCGGATGGCTGCCTTCCGACTCTACGGGATCGACGACACTCTTTCGGTTGGGAATGACGTAATCGAGATCTTCTTCTGTCACTTCCTTGTCAAACCCTTCGACATACCATCCAACGATCCCGTTAAAGACGTGCTCCCACGATGTGGTGGGCATGAAACGGACGCGGCTATTTTTGGAAGCATTCAAGCGGCTCGTGGGCGTAAAATCATCGGGATACTTTCCCAGAACCCGACCACCCCGTAAGCCCCCACCCAAGACCATGTAGTTCCCACCCCAGCCGTGATCGGCCCCATCATTGGAATTGAAAGATATGGTTCTTCCAAATTCGGACTGTACAACAATTGTCACATGCTCCCACAGTCCCTCTTTTACCAGCTGCTCTTTCAGGCGTCGAAGATTCAAATTGAGAGCAGGGAGCTTCTCTTTGAGGCTGGCCTTCAGCTGCGCGTGGTGGTCGAAACCTCCTATATTGATGGAGAATGTATCACGGTCGACGCCGCGATCTTCGCGGGTTTGGATCATTTCGGCGAGTGTCTGGAACTTAAGTTTGGTTTGGTTGTCCTCGTCGGGTTCCGAAGCCCAGATCTCGCTATCCAATCCCTCAATATTGTTTGCGATAAATTCCGACAAGCGTTCCCCATCAAAAATACCGGTCACAAATGTATCTGACCAGGTTTCGCCAAAAATACTTGAGAAGACATCCTGTTCCGAATTGATCTTGAGGGCTGCTTCTTCAATGTCGAACAACGGCTCTTCATCACGACGGCCTGTTTTAAACTGGATGGGTCCATTTTTACCGACGACAAGAATAGGAGCCCCTTCGGTTTCATATCCACGGAGGGTATTGGAATTATCGCTTATGCCAATGGAGTTGGCTGTACCATTGAATTTATTGATGAGCATATCATTCAGCCGGCCTAGAACACCACTGCCCGGCAATTTCTCGTAGGTATCAAGTTTAATTGCCTCCTGTTGCATCGATGAGTGACTGAAAAGACGGGCTCTTGTTTTATCTTCCCAATTTTCCCTGTTCATCTTGTTATTGTTGACGACTCCAACATTGGCGAAAAATAGTAAATCCCCGTCGTCGTAAAGCTCCTTGACGAATGGTAGATCCTCGTGAATAGCGAAGCTTTCACATGGTTGCTCACTATTGGGTGTAATCGTCAGATCGTATTCTCCCTTGGAACGATCAAAGGCCAATGGCCCACGTACATCTCGGTATTGTTGGTCAACCGTCGTTCCTTCTGCGTTAGTGCCTGTGCAGCTATCTGGTACTAGAACACTAAAACTATCCAATCCTCCATTCAGCATGACTTGGATTACTGCTTTATATGGGACACCCGCAGCCTCTTTATCATCAGTAGTTTCTCGATTTTTCGTTCCTTTCCTTACCACGGAGTTGGAATGAAATTCAGGAGAGAGTGTTATTAACTGCTGTGCACTGACCAATGCTTCTTCAATAGGATTGTCGGCCATGCTATTGGATATGCTTTCCTGAAATGTCTCCTTGATTATCCGTCTATTATCTAGACTTAGCCTTCCACTAGTCAACAACATTGCAAGGTCATCGACAACGTCATCTGCAGATTCGGGATCCAAACCATATTTGGCTGGATTGTACGTGTTTTTACCAAACTCTATAGTCCCATCTTTCTTGCCCCCACCAAAGAAGAAAGAATCGCCCTTATTAGATCCACCGTATCTCATAAGACTCATTAATCCTTTCACCATCGAGATTGAACTCTGACCAGTCAGGACTCCAGCTTCTGGCGCAGCCAGGTTAGCTGCTTGTGCTGGTCCTAAGAGAGTAAATGTTGGGATAGAAGCAATGGTTATTTATCACAGGGAAGTTAGAGATGAATTATTAGAATTATTACGAGGAAAAGATCAAAAACTGTTCAAAGTGTCCAAGCCCTTACCTGGTGCGACATATGATGGTTCGTAGAAGGAAAACACATTAGGTAGCTTATGGGGTTCTTCTCCAATTTTATCATAAATATCTCCAAGGAATCGTACCATGGGATGATCAGGATTATTTTGGTACTCAAGAGATCGCATTGCTCTCATAAGTCGCATGTAGGGTCCTTGTAGTTGCCCTCTGTATTGCAAAAGAAGTGAGAATGTTGATTCAGAAATCGTGAAACGGTTGCTAGAAATGAAAACTATTCTGATACTTACTGAATAGGATCTGCGTCTAAAATATGATTTGTGGCTTCTCTGTCAAGAAGTATCGCAGCAATTGTTGCCTCGAGGCAACCATACTTATTACTTCCAAAATTTTTGTACTTCCCAGATTGAAACGCAGTTGCAATGGCCTTGACGTATCTGGGAGAAGGATTTGATGTGCCGAACCGTTGTACTAATACTTTCGCGAGGAACGATGGAACATTTGGGTGGAAGAAGTAGTGCTCGAGGGCCGCATCCAATTCATATTCACCATCTCGAGTAGTTACATCAGGAAGCGACCAAAACGTAACGGGATTTCTCATTCGCAACGAACCATCTCCAAGCTTTGCAGTCGAGATGATATTTTTACGATAGTGAGTATTTCCTAAGCGATCGGTAACTTCGAATATTGTTTCCATGGAGAGTGCCTCACGACTAGGGGAGACTTTGATACCGGCAATGCCGCTTGAAACAAAGGTTGCGCTATTAGGAACAAATGAACCAATAGTAGCAGTAGATAGCACATTTTCTGCTGTATCCAAATCAAGAACATTCTCAAATGCTATCGTGTCTTCAACTGAAACTTCGCACAGGCAGTTGCTATCCAAAGCATCCACAGTACAACCACTAGATTCGCAATTCGAGCCAAAGTCGTCGAGAAAAGTTTGGATCGTAGAAAATTCAACCGTAGGTTGCCAATCGGCTCGGAAAAAGGATTTTGTATCCCTTGCTACAGACCTGTATACTTCCTCACCTTCTCTGAGTCCAGCCATGGCCATGGCACTAGGCTGGTGCACTATACCAACACTTCCATCGGGACTTACTTTTACACTCACAGAACACGGTGCAGAAAGCCAAGTGAAGATACCGTTTGCCAACCCTTTGTCTGGTACCGCTTCACAAATATTTAGATCGTCCCGAAGGCATCGGTCTACCGCAGTTTCAAAAGTTGTTCGCTCACCTACAAAAATCTCTTTCAAACTTGCTATTTGTTTGTCCCCCTTACTATTTGGCTCACAGCATGCAGTCGGAGCATCTCGATGCGCAGGATTAGCACATAAAATATTTTTATAAGATAGGCCTGGTCCTTTTCTGTAGATACTCTTTCCATTGTTGTAGAATGCCTGGTTGACGCATGGTGGGCGTATGTACTCGTACCACAAGCCCTTTTTGATTTCGATCGTTCGGGGTTCTGACATTTCGCATTCAGTTCCGTCACATTCAATATCATTCGGAAGAATCACAATGTTCTGCGGATTACATTCTCCATCTCCGGCTTCGTTGCAGAGTATTGAAGCCAGCGTCGACGATGCACTGTTAAGGACATTACCTGTCGATTCATCACTAATTATTTCGTTTGTGAAATCGGGATTTCTCTTGGCTCCCAGTAAGCGATATTTAGCTCCTTTCTTCAAAAAATGTTGATGAGGGAGTTCGGAACACAGAGGGTATCCATCCCCAACGTACTTTGAATTTAGCCCAAGCTGAAAAATAAAAAGCAAGAATTTTCAAACATTGAGAGGACATAAAATTTCAACTGAAATGACATAATTGATAATGCAACTTCATCACAAGCATGCAATAAATATATGATAAGACTCACCTTTGGGAATTTATCTTTCCAATCGGGCATGATGCGAAGAGGATCCACTAGATTACGTTTATTGCCATTTTCTATGTTCCCACGAGCTAGTTGATCGCTCATTCCGACAAAAACTTTTGCATACTCGCTAATGTGAAGATTGGTGTAACTCGCGATTTCATTGCCGTCGCTATCGAGCTTCTTTGTTCCGTCGTCGTTTTGCAACACCAAACCCATAGTAAATAGTTGCATGATTTCTCGTGCATAGTTCTCATCTGCTAGATGAATATAGTCATCTTTGATGTACGCGTAGCCTGTACTTACACCATCTCGATAAGTTAGCATACGAGCCATAAGAGGGGAATATGTCACTTCTTTTAGGATATCAAAATAATTTCCGAAGGCGTTCTTGACAAAAATGTCATAGTAATGCAGGAAATTCTCAGTGCTTTGTTTGGTGCCAACATCTTCGGGGGTGATGACCAGTATTTGGCTCAGAGCGTACGCCACTCGCTGGCGGAGCTGGTCATTCGAGTGGAGCGCGATTTCCGCCCAAACATTGAGTCGCTGCTCTTCCAGATCACTGTCCCTTAAAGTTTGGTTCACCCGGTTATACAAATCGAATCCACCCTTGCCATGAGGTCCCGCGTCAATTCCTTGGTGGTTGTGGTTCGAAACCTCACCGGGGCTTCCACACACAAGGACCTTCCCGCCATCTCTGATATCGGCATCCTCATCGTACGAACAGGCATCTGCTTCCACTAACCGGCAGGAGTCTTCATTGAGGAAAGTTCGAGGGGCATTGGAACATTTGGCTTGGAAATCTTTAATTTCCTCTTGGTCGCGTCCAGCATTTGTGGTTTGTCTAACAGCCTTTACTCCCCCGTCGGGCAGGGGAGCATCGACCCCGTTGTCGAGGAGACTAGAAACTGGTGAATGGATCCAGTATTTGAAATCACCATTTTCCTCGGTTCTTGCGATGGCAAATTTATTAAGATTGGTAAATCCTACAACTTCATTATCCCATGCGGCACAGCTAGAACTCTGGAGTGGGTTCGTGATTTCGATCATTCCGTTATCTCCCGAATATTGTTGGGTCAAAATCTTCTTGTATTTGTTTTGGGACAGTACTAGCAAATTCTCGAGCAGCGAAGTATGCGTGGAATCGAAATGAACGCGCGGGTTGCCTCGATTGCCACCAAAGTAGATGTTTCTGTTGTAACCCTTTTTCGACGGAAGTTCGAGGCTTATCTCTCCTTCGTATTTGCCTTCTGTTCTCACGTCTCCAATGCGAAAGTATGTCCCGACAATGTCGATGTCAATGGTTGTTCTTTCCTCCATTTCCTCCCCATCCCCAACTTCCATTGGGCCGTCGACGACAGTGCGAATGTGTCCACCAACGGATAGAGTCAGCTTGGTAGCGTCGAGTGGGCTTTTCTGGACGAGCAGATAGTTCTCAAAGTCGTTACGCGTCAGCGCAAACGAGCGATATTGAGAGCCCTCTTCGCAGGGTCCCGTGTGCAGCAGTCCGGTCCGTGATGTGAAATAAGAATAGCCAGTAGCCCTTTTCCGAAAGAATTCACGGTGAGAGGTTGAGGGCAGTGCGAATTGTTCACCCAGCCAGGCTTCGCGACTCGCAAATTCCTGTATCTCAGGTTTGGTCGGTCCAAAGGTGGTCCTTTCCAGGAAGCGTGCCACGATATCGTCGGGCCCTAGCGTGTGGCCGTAATCATAAGATCGTAGGACATAAAGCCGATTCCCGGATGTTCTGGGGAGCCGGATCGAACAGCTTCCGCTGCATTGGAAGCTCGAACTTGAAAAATCTCCCGGTGCGGCCTCCCAGTTGTTTCCATTGTAGGACCGACCGACGGGCTTGAGGTTGGAAAAGGCATCCTCCGACTCTCCCTCTGTGAGATCGACATCCATCTCAACTAGCGTGCAGAGGACGTCCGTCCCCTGAAAGACCTCTAGTTGAAGCTCCACAAAGTCGTAGTTAGCGGATTCGCTGATCACCTTGGGGGGATCTCCAATCTCCGGGCACGCCAGCTGGATCTTCGTCTCTGTTGGTGGTCCTTCGTCTGCGAGGAAAGCGGCACACTTTCCTTCCCCAAACTTACCACAGGTTCTGGGGCATTGTTCCTGGAGAGGCTTAATCCTATATTGAACTCTACCTCTCTTAAGTTCAATTTCTTTGTTCCTGCAAAGCCTGGCTGCGGTGGCATCAGTTCTTTTATCCAAATAAGTACATCGCCTATTCGTCTTTTTGCCTGTCACTGGATCAGGTTTTTCCGTAGTAACAGTAAAAGCTGGTCTAGAGTCCGCACATGTATCCGCACATGCCCTGCAGGAGTTAGGGCACAAGTTGTAAAGCTTGACGTATGATCCGTTTGGCAAAACGTCTTTGTACTCATCGGGTATGCCCCGGATTCTTGCATCACTATTACACCAACGTTCCTGCACTCTGATTTTTAAAGCCTCCACAGACTCACAACTTTGTCTGTACTTGTCATCGGGGTCTGCGGGGTCAGAGTCCTCATTGGGGTCATAGTCATCAGGTCTATCTTTGTCATCTTCACCAAAAATAACATTGAATCTGACATTTCTTGGTAGATCTTCACAAATAGGATTCCCATCATCATCCCTATTGACAAAAGGAATAACTACTCTAGTAGGTGCCTCTGTAGCTGTAGGCATTTGTTGTGCTTGCACACTGGGTGCAAGAAGGTTCGCACCCATCAATAGCAAGACGGGTAGGACGATCCAGAAGTTCCGCCGCAGTCTCGATCGAAGCCTCATTCTCGACGATCCCGGGCTGCTTTCTGCTTTAGGTTGCATCGCCAACATCTCGTTTTGTTTAGCGTCGTGTTGTTTCATTTTTCCAAATGAAAGGTGCTTTATTTTCGTATTATCATGAATAATGATTGTAATCTTAAGACTAATGGGTGAGTAGGATGAGCGATGAAAACGTTTTCTCGATCTTCGAGGTTCTAGAGTGTTCATTCGTGATTGACTTCGAATAAACACATCGCTCATCCGATTACAGTGATTTTACCCAAGCAGCTTTCGTGACCAAAATTTATTGAATAATTGGAAAAACTTCAAGTTCGCGCACGCAAAAGTGCCAATCTACTTTGGGGGCAGTTGATTCCTTTCAACTGGGGGCTTTGCTTCAAGTCTTGGTATAATTCACAAAATGACCCGAGCAAGACTCTTATTATGGAAACTTATGGCACCGACCTAGGATGAGTGCGTACTAACTAAGGCTCATATTCTCGACAGTGCTATTCGATTTTGTCTCCTGGTAGGGTCAGAGCTATGAATCAGAAGGAGACAAACTCCATACAAACTCCATATATAGTTACATTCCAATATTAGCAGTTCGTTTGATTCCTTTCTTTCCTTATAATTAACTTTGCTGTCATCAGCAGCAGTTTTGTTCGTTGTTATTTGCAGCAGTATGCGTTCAGAAGGCATGCCAGCAGCAGCATAGAAAAACCACCATATTTTTTAGTGAATTCGAACTGAAATATAATATCTTTTTCAAAATACTTTGCTAGCTAGCAGCATTGAAAAAGAAATGAGTTTTCTTCTACTTTCTCACTTGTGATACGAATGTGTGGCAATAGAAGATACGAATGTGTGGCAATAGAATGTGCGTAGGAATGGAAGAGCCAAATAGTTGCACATTGGTGGCACTCCATTCCCTGCATTCACGTAGTGGTGCAATTGTTTCTCCTTTGGACACGCAAGATCGATCCGTTTCTCTCTCTCAGAATGGTGTGTTCAACTGCCTGCAACTGCCTCGCACGTTAGAATCAATGTCTCGGTAGCATCGATTCATCATTGTCATCGCTGTCGCCATCGCCACTCCCTCCGCGGATTAATATTTCGTAAAATAGCTCTCCCGTGTGATTGATGCACCCTGGATCCAGCGTCGATGCGTTGGTGTCTGGATTCAACAGATGATATGCGTTGGCTCTATCCAGTCGTTGATTCCAAAAGGGATGATAAATGGAGGGCAAATCCAGGCCGTAATATTTTTTAGCGAATTCGGCAGCGGCCCTCTTGTGGCAACCACCAAAATTTACTCTCCGCCTTCGGCAGGAGAACATAATTTCATCGCTGAACCTGCCTTGTGCAATATCACAGTTGAGTTCCCGAATGATCCCACCGGGTAGAATAGAAATGGCATGAATATGCCTCAAGGAATAACTCAAATCCTTGTGTGCTCTTCGCTGTTGATAAATGGCAAAGGGTGGACCACCTTTTTCGAAACAGAGAGCAAAGGAGTGGAAGATCATAGATCTATGGTAGAAAACGTGAGGTGGCATTTCAGCGGCCGGTCTATCGCGCCGCATCTCAATGGAATGGTAGAGAGTGGAGCCATCGTTGGGGCCGTGTGGTGGCGTGTATGACGCCAGTGTTTCGTTGGCACAGGGCTGTATGCAATCTCCATCTCTGGGCGCAATAGTTCCGTTTGAATCGATGAAATGAATGTAGACATTCACGCCCGATAAATTGACCGCAACGAATTTAGTCCACGGAGGATGGAAACGCAAATGGGGATACTGTTTTTGTGCGTCTCGTACGTTCTTGTAGTATTTCCCAAAGTTCACGGCTCGGTACCTAGAAACCACTTGCTTTCGTTGGGCTCGGATCTCCTGACTGTCTTGGTCATTATGTGGAAACAGAATCAACGACCGCCGCCTCCGGGCGGAATTTCTCAGCCGCGCCACGAGCACGGGATTGTGCTGGAGAGACTCCTCTTCGGACCATTCTCCGAGCGTTGGCAGCTGTTCGGTATACAAGAGCTCACCGGTCTCCGTATAGTGGTTTTGTGATTTTTGGAGAATGTTTCTCAACAAACGATTCCCTTCCTTTGTTTCGGTTCCCAATAGAGCCCGGTACTTCTTCGAGACGGCACCGAGGCGGACGAAATCTTGGAGGGTCAGATACTTGGCGACTTCCTTCGAAAGAAGGTCATTCCACGGGGGAGAGAGGTTGGCCAGTCCGTGATGATGGGATTGGTGGTTGTCCCCTGTCCTCCTCTTCTTGCGACTGGTGCTCTGATCCATCGCTGGTGACGATCTTGAAAGGCTGCAGAAGACTGATGATTGTGGTGTGTGTAAAATCATGTCATGGTGTCGAAGCGAAAAGTCACGATGCCGCAAGATTTTGGTTCGTGGTTTGAGTCCCGAATCTGAACTCACGCCCAAAAGAAAAAATCCCCATCAATGATTTTCGAACTCGACGAAGAATCGTCTTCTGCAGTTCGGATTCGATTTGAGAAGCTTCGAGGACGAGTATCGATTGCTTGGAAATTTAAAATACATGTAAACTCTTACCAAGATGGCAAAGAAATTGTTCGAAAACGACTATAATTCATTTGTTCGAGCTATCGTTACAATTTATGAGTCAACAGAGGATCATCTAGCGCTACGCTACCAATTGTTAGACAGGGATCGAACCTCCTCCTCCGCCGCCACAGAAGCAGCAGTTGTCATCAAGAGCTTTATGTGCACAATATGCTACCCCACCATGGTTTTCATAATAGCTGCAATCAAGTGCCCCATTCCCACTCCAGGCTGGAGGTAAAGCAAAATCTGTGCATGCATCTGGCGGAGAGTCCACAGGTGCATCTGTAGGGTTCACGGGTCGATCGTTTGGTCCATCTGGGCCTTCTGCTCCTCCACCACAGAAGCAGCAGTTGTCGCCAATGGCTTGGTGTGCACAATAAGCTACCCCACCATGATCTTCATAATAGCTACAATCATGTGCTCCATTTCCACTCCAGGCTGGCGGTAAGGCAGTATCTGTGCATCTACCAGGTGGAGAATTCACAGGTGCATCAGTAGGGCTCACAGGAGCATCCGTAGGATTTATGGGCGCATCTGTAGGGCTCATAGGAGCATCCGTAGGATTCATGGGTGCATATGTGGGGTCTAAGGGTGGATCGTTTGGGCCACTTGGGCCTCCTGATCCTCCACCACAGAAGCAGCAGTTCTCTTGGATGACTTCTTGATTACAGTATGCTGTCCCACCGTGATCTTCATACCAGCTGCATGGGGCCCCCCAGGCTGGCGGTAAGGTAGTATCTGTACATCCATCAGGTGGAGAATCCACGGGTGCACTCGTAGGGTCGACAGGAGGGTTAGTTGGTTCCACTGGTGGATCGTTTGGACCACTGGGGCCTCCTGCTCCTCCCCCACAGAAGCAGCAGTTATTACTAATAGCTTCATGGGCACAATACGCTTCCCCACCATGACCTTCATAATAATTACAATCATGCGCCCCACCCCCACTCCAGGCCGGTGGTAAGGCAGTATCGGAGCATCCATTTGGTGGAGAATTGACGGGAGGGTTCGTTGGTTCCACTGGTGCGTCTGTAGGATCCACTGGTGTAGCTGTTGGTTCGATTGGGGCATCTGTGGGGTCGACTGGGGCATCGGTTGGATCCATTGGTGCGACTGTTGGTTCGATTGGTGCGACTGTAGGGTCCATTGGCGCCGAAGAGCATTTTGCGGCATCAATAGCTAACTCTTGGTTCACTACTGATGACCAAAATCCTCCGCTGTCATCGCTTGCGACCCAGAAAAAGGCGCCACCGTTGCAAGGGTATGCCTCCGATAATTCTTGCATTATCGTTGCGGCTTGATATCCGTTTAGATTAAAGCCTGGACAGTCGCTAATGCAGAAACCAAAGACCACCTTCGATGTATCACCATCGAAAAGTTCTATGACATCGTTATAGTGGCCAAGCGCTTCAGGCATGTTGTAGTAGGGATATATATCTCCATTGTAGTACTGGGGCATAACATAATCCAAGGCAGGTGCAATTTCTGCCAAGAGGTTGTAATAAGCAGTAGGACCGTTTGGATGAGAAGGACCCCAAACATCGGGTTGCATCGGAACATGAAGCAATTCCTTGTCTGGTAGTTGGGCACGGAGACCTTGGGTTACATCCTTCAGGAACTTCTGCGCCTCTGCTCCCTTGGAGAATCCTGAATTACCTTGATTGTTTTCGTAATAATATTCGTAATCAATATCCACTCCATCTAGATTCATATCGTTGACGATCCCTGTAAGCTGACTCACAACCTGTTCTTCTTTGCCGAAGCAATATTCCCAACAACCATTTGGGGCGGTGAGCCAACTTCCACCCATGGTAGCACCACCAAAGCTGAGGATAACCTTTTTGCCCATGGAATGCCATTTTTCGATTAAATCGGGTCGAGGTTCGTTATTGCAAATAGGAGGCGCTGCAATGTTGCAGCTTTGATCACAAATAACTGCGCCGGGGGCCCATTGGTAGGTAACCGCAAAGGCAATCATGATGTGCGAGTATTGTTCGATCTGGCTATCGGTAGGACAGGCTTCCCAATTTCCCACGTAGGCTATCATTCTTGGTCCCTTTTCGCCCGGAGGAGCGGCAATAGGAGCAAGAGTTGGGACAGGAGCACCGACGGGA
>Ga0115013_10001697_pt1 | contig 12597 bp, 7 predicted proteins | sample SouAtlMetagenome_2_FD_88686 | JGI IMG/M metagenome (GOLD analysis project Ga0115013, IMG submission 88686) | Marine eukaryotic phytoplankton communities from Atlantic Ocean - South Atlantic ANT15 Metagenome | ecosystem: Environmental > Aquatic > Marine > Oceanic | place: South Atlantic Ocean...
ATCACTAGGCACATCACTTGGTGTTTCACTTGGTGTATCACTAGGCACATCGCTGGGTACATCACTAGGTACATCACTCGGTGTTTCACTGGGTGTGTCACTTGGTCCAATGCTTGGTAAAGCACTTGGGACAAAGCTGGGCAGCTTACTAGGGACCATGCTTGGTGCAGTGCTTGGAGAATCACTTGGAACTATGCTTGGCAATTCACTAGGGGCCATGCTTGGAGATTGAGTTGGATATCTAGTTGGTCTTTTTGTTGGTCTTTTAGTTGGTCGTTTGGTCGGCTTTCGAGTAGGCTTCCGTGTGGGGCTCTTGGTCGGCTCGTCGTCGGAAGATGAGCTCGAGCTACTGCTTGAGCTACTACCAGAGCTACTGCCTGATGTGCCTGGTGGTGTATAGGTGACGGGAGCGCGATTGTTGCAATGCGCCCTAGTTGTTCCACACCACCCCCATTTTGAACAACACGCTTTACTTTGGCGACAAATTCCGTTCCCCTTCCTGCCATTCCCGCAGGTACCGTAATTATTTGTTCCACAATAGTCACTACCGGTTCCACACCATCCCCAAGCAGAGCAACATTTACCGTTTGGACAATCTCTATTTCTAGTACATTGAGTTTGTAGCTTGCGTCTGTTTGAATATGGCAGGTAACTTCCTTGGTTTACCAACCTAACAGAATAGGTAGAATTGTGGAGCGTCATTGTTCTATTGGATTCTTCGGGTTGATCGTCCGAGGACGAGCTCGAGCTACTGCTTGAGCTACTGCTCAAGCGCCTTCGGCTTGAGCTACCGCTTGATATCTGTGATTTTATAGTTGGAGAATAACTTGGTTCTGCTCTTGGTACTTTAGTTGGAGCATAAGTTCCTGAGTAGCGGAGTTCACCATTCGGATCGCTATCGAGGGTATTGATTGTAACTGTCGATTGAGTGAAATTTAATTTTGTGACTAATGTGTTGTTCCTGTCCACCACTCTGTCGCTAGTCTGACCACGAAGTGAGTTGGACAGCACCGAAACTGACGCCAGAAGAAATAAGAAAAATTTCATTTCGTATCATACCCAATTATGTTGCACTGAGCGGAGCAATGATTTTTGTATTTTATGATCGTGCATTTCCCGCTATTCCGTCACTGTTTTTCTTTTTTGGGGGGGAAGAAGGTCCTCGCTTACAACAAAATTACTTTTACAGTAGCGATGAATATTAACCTGAGCCTCGTTCTGTGAACATAGATCGTTTTCACGGATACAAGAGACGAACGCAAAGCCCGTCAAGTGATGAAAGACTGCCTTCAAAACCGGAGACGGTCGCTGTTACACAGGTAATACCACCGACAAAATTCTCTCTTACTGAAAGTTGAAATATCATAAGTCCCTGAATCCTGCCATTCTTGTAACGCGACCTCATTATATGCGGTTGACGCTGTTATATTTTTAATACAGTAGTGGAGTATGTTTAATAGCCTTTGAGATGTTCTTGGAACCATGTTAACGTCCTCGTTATTCTATTCTTCTTTTCATCGCACTATGCCTTATGTTGACATTCTCATACGGACAACTCTCAAAGGCATCCCATTATTTCCGAGCTTCCGTAGCAGTATAAGTAAAAAGAAAAGACGGAAGTACTTGATCGTAGTACCCGCTTGGCGTGACGTAAAAATACATATGCCAAACTCCATGCAATTCAACCCGAACGCATTAATTAAATTTTCCGATCATCATAATTAAAAAATCTCAACTCTGGGTCGAAAAGGGAATTTATCGCGCCAAAAATGAAATCCCCCCAATCCAAAACGTAAAATATTTTCAAAAAAATCGTCTGCCCCAAAATACTAAGATCAAGATGACGGCCCTCAAACTCACTGACGAAGCAATCTAGCGGCAACAACACTGCCATAAACGCGTCCTACACCCTCTAATTAGTCGATAAAGGGTCTCAGGAGGACGACCCAAGGCTAGAGACACTGATTTATTATTTATTAAACTCAAGCGCCGAAAATGAACATCCCCACGATAACAATACCAAGATGGTATCCAAATGGACTGACGCACTCGTTGAATGGCATAGCGAGGGTCACAATCGGCTCCAGGCCCCTCTAATTAGTCTGAATCGGATCGAGCATCAAAATATTTGAAGTCTTTTTGGCAAAACACCTTTGTAAAGCGGCACTACCGTCAACAATGGCGATACTCATTTTTCCTAATAATAGCTCGCACGAGTCGAATCAATATTATGTTTGATTCAAGGGACCCGGATAAGAATACCCTCGCTATTTTACGGACTAAGAAAAATCTCAGTTCAATGTGTCAATACCGGATGTCTTCTTGTACAGGTTTGTTAAATGCGACGGCACGACTTAATCTTATTGAAACATGCGACAGTAATTGATCATTAGAAGTTACACTGCCACTACAAAATGTGCGACTCTTTACTGCTCTTCTATGCCACTACCACAATCCAAATAATCTTCCAACGACAAAGGCAATCTATTCTATTTTAAAGCTGAGAACTTTGCTCAATTTATACTATAAACTTTGATCGGTCTCAAAAAAATGTTTTTTCGTTCTTTGTTGATTCCAATCGTGCTGTCTCAGTTTCTTCCCTGTCAAGGTGAGGATATATTTGGTGGAAGTCCTAGTTCCTTCGAGACATCCTTCAACGATGATTCTCTTCCTTTCCTACTTTCCGCCGTGTCTGATTCTGGTGTGGAACAGTGTTTCGAAGGATTCAAACTAAACGATCTTATGGCTGATCCATTGGCGACAGTGGCCGAGTATTGCACCCCTTCAGAAGCGAAAAAGTTCAACAATGCCCTCGATGCATTCGAAACCTGTTCCCAATTTGACCTCAAGCAAGTCATCGAGACCATCGCTAGTGCTTATTTGGGGCTCACCCTAAATTGTGGAAGCTATGTGTTCCAAGCTATGGACTTGTTTGAAAATGCGTTACTGGGCGAGAACGACGACATAGATCTCATGCTTTCTCTTCCCCGTGTTCCCGACACATGTGTCGATGCTTTTCTTGGTGACAATCCGTTCGGTAATATGATCCTTGAGTACAATAAATATCCCGAACGCGAATTGTCATGCTTTACCGATCTTGCCAATTCTTTACCATCATGCACTCTCAAAGAATGGCCGGTTCCAATTGTCGGGAATTGGCTCAAGAGTGTGTCTTGCATTTTCGGTAATGTAGAGACAATAGTTGAGCCTTTAATGGACATGATGGTTATGAGTGAATTGGAGCAACTCTCTGGATGTCTACCCACCAATATAAGTAAGGAAAACTGTCAGAGTGTACTCGATTCGTGCCATAACGCCGATGAACCGATCATGAGCTTGTATCTGCCCGCTCCTTTCCGTGGAGCACCTTTGCCGGCGAAAGTTCAACAGATTGCAAATGACGCCCCTCAATTTGAAAGTGTCCTTAAACGATACGAACAATACCGGCAGTCCTGTATCCCTGCCGAAGATAGGGCAATATGGGAACGAGACCCGGGAAAAACCAGCCAGATTACGAGCAACATGTTTGAAAAGCAATCGTCATTTCAGAAAGCTAGATCATCGTCAACATTTTGGCCCGGTTTTATCACCGGTGCAATTTTGGCCAGTGTAGGATTTTTCGCTCTTTCAAAAGTGAGAGGTCTGAAAGGTAGAGCCAAGCCTTTCAATAATATCGAGCTCAACACCTTGGAGCTCTCCACCGAGGATCGATTCACCTAAGGTAGAAACTCACAAAAGATTATTCGTTAAGACTGTTTGTGGATTTCATTATCATTATTATTCTAGCATTAGTGAATCTACTTTTTCTTGTTCCTTTTGGCTGCTTTAGCTTTTGCTTTCGACTTTTGTATCGCTTTGCTGGCTCCTGCGGCAGATATTTTGACATCTCCGCAAATAGCTTGGACCCATTCGTTGTCGGCTACCTTCTTGATTAGATCACGACTTATATCGTTTTCTGTCTTTGACTTTGCATCGTCCTTGAGAAAAACAGCGATACATTGTTTAGATGCCTTGCCCCTCTTCAGGTTTCCGGGTGTCAGCTTGACTCTGTATGTAAATTTCGACAATGATTGATACGGTGCACAAACCGGGACGGCATACAAAATCAAGTCATCCCGTTCTGGCTTTCCAGTCAGTTTGCTAAGTTCTGCAGTATCATCCACAGTGTCTTCTACTTCGCCATTTCCGTCAACGATACCTTCTTCAGCTAAAGTATTTTTCCACGATCTCTCTTCAGCAATTTTTTCCGACTTGTTTTTCCTTCTATTATCGCTGCTGGGACCATCTCCGGTTCCTTTCCCGAGACCCTCGTGACCATGAATACGGATTGTTCGTAGGATACCAGCGAGACTAGCAGAAAAATTATCGATTCTACTTGTTTCCTTTAAGCTCAGCAGTCGGTTTGCAGCCGCAATCATTGGTTCATCTTGATCAAACGAATTCAATTGTTCAAGAACGTCTCCATCAAATTTATCCCATCGAACAATTGTACTGCCATCGGCATCAACAATGGTAACGCATTTTGCCAATGTATCCTGAACTTGTTGCGGAAGTTTTGCAGCAATGGCTGCGGAGTCCTTTCTCAGTATGGCAATGGTCTCTGCTGCTGCTTCTTTTCCTTTCTCGCTGATTTCTGGGGCCTTTTTCTTGTCTTTCTTCTTGATTTTCTCACCAGCATGCAGTGCCATCAAGGCAAGTTCTCTGTCTTCGTCGTCTTGGTCGGCATATTTCTTGGCCATGCGTTTGAGCTTTGCTTTCTTACCACGTTTGTGATTTGTCTGCTTCGGTTGTGTTGTTGTATCCTCGTTTGGCAACTTGGTTGATGCTGCATTTTTCTGTGCTTCCAAACGTTTCCTTTCCTCTTCTGCTTCGTGGGCAGCTTCCAGAGATCCATATTTCTTAATTAGTTTTCGTTCCTTAACTGAAAGGCCCTTCCTTTTCTGCACAACCGGTTCTTTTGTTTCGTTCACCTCCGACACACTCATCACTTCGATGCCATCGATAATTTCACTTGGAGGCACCTGGTCAGTGGCACAATCTCTAGGGGTTGTTATATCCTTAATAGGATCATTTGTTGTTATATCATTTTCAACATCAATAGTTGTTTCATCGTTAGGTGTTGCGTCAATCTTCTTTGCGGTTTTCTTTACAACCATAGGTTCAAATTCATCATTGTCCTCCAGTTTGTCCTCTTTTACGGATTCTTGTTGCTGCAAAAGAGCAAAATCCCTCCTTTCGTCTTTGTGTCGTAGAATCGAGTCCTCATCACCTAATCGAAACAAAACGGCCAGTCCCATTTCCAGTTGCGTGGGCGGCAAGAAATTCTTTTTGCCCCGAATCATGAATGACCCAACGGTAAGGTATTCACCCGTTGGCGCCGTCTTGGATACCTGGTGTGACTCTACCCACCACGCGGACGTCACCATTCGGGACGACCAGGCCGAAGATCGACAAATAGTAAAGTTTCCTGCCTCTCGCAAGGCTTGGCTGGAAAGGGGGATAGGGGTAGTTTTTCCTGTTTTGGGATCGCGCTGTCGCTTGGCACGTAGGATACACGATGCGGCTCCGTGTACATCAGCATGGAGGTAAGCATCTCCGGGTCTCAAGTATCGCTTGACGATTTGTTCGTTTTGTTGCGCATCTCGACCTCCGAGAACGAGATAATTGTCGGTTGTAATGAACCAATTAAATTTCTCAAACCACATGGGTTTACGTTTTGCTTGAAGTGTAATGTTGGCAGACCGACTCTGTGCCTCAAGCATTTGTCGCTTGGCGGTCTCTTCTGCGGCCTCCAATGCTTTTGCATTAGCCTCTGTGGTCTTCTTCGATTTGTCCTTGCTGGCGCGGTACTTAGTAAACATTGCTTGAGCATTTCCATGAGCGGTTTCGTTTAAGGAGACGGTGACGTCTCTATACCTAGTCTTGCCATTGTCATCATCACTCCCATCATCTTCATCGTATATAGCATCCTCTCGAAGTAGACGCATCACCATTCTGTCGTTTTCCAGATCAAGTTTGTGAATAAGCATTGCCACGGGATTGTGGTTCTGGCGGGCTTCCAATTCCACTAGATCTTCCAGCTGGTCCCAGTCCATCCCGCTGTCCAGGGCCGAATTCACGACCTGGAGGGCCTTTTCAACCATATCGGCGTGTATTTCTACGAGTTGTGCCTCTTCCAACAAGATTTCCTGTTGCTCGATCAATGAGGCAAACCGCTTTTCTTGATCAAGACGAATCTTTTCGAGCCGTTGCTCGGCTTGGGCCTGCTGTTGTTCAGCACGCAAGATTCGTTTTTGAAGGTCCAGGTGAGAAAAGAAATTGTCCACAGCTTCGTCAAAGGTAGAATATTCTAGCCGCGGCATCGATTTGTGCTGTTCCAGTAGGTGGGGTTGGAATTCCAGCAATATTTTGTCGTCAAAGTTTGACGTGGATACTGCTGCAGGAGGTGACGCTGAGGGATTCTTGTTGACCTTTTCTTGATAGAGGATATATCCCTTTGACGCGCTGTTTTGAATGTTTGTCAAGATGCGGCTACCCTCGCTTTGCAGAGCACTCTGGAGTGTCTTCCATTCCTCACTAGTGGTCAAATCGTGGGGGTACTTGGCTGTTGCCTCCCACAGACCAGCGCAGCGCAGACAATGTTCCAGCAACGATGGACCGTAGTGAGAAACTCCCGACGAGGGTTTCATAAGCAGCATTTTCCAGGCATATTGACTCGTATTGTTTTTCTTTTTCTTATTGCCACCACCGTTTTTCTTTTTCGACTGCTTGGTATTATCCTTGGCTTCGGGTGACAGGTCGTTAGGCTGTTGCTGTATTTGCTCTTGCTGTTTTTGAAACCACTGTAAGGGATCGGAGGCTGTCAAAAGAGTATCGTTTTCGCCGTTTAGCGGTTTGGCGCCATCTTGGTCGCTTTCGGTATTGCTACCACCACCAGATGCGCTCATGGTAGTCGCATACGTGACGGGATAAGCGTGTCCTACCTTGACCTGGATGGTCTCGTTGCTTTCTCCGTTTCCTACATTGTTATCCTTCTTGTTATTCTCGTCATTATTGGTAGTTTGTTGCTTGTTATACTCGTGGCTTCGCAACAGGGACAGAATGGTGTAGCTGCTGTTGGTCAGCACCAGGTTCCCCCGCGCATACAATTCCAGCATCAGCGAATGCCGCTGGGATTCTCCGCTTCCAAAGACCAGGTGCACGACACGGTCCATAGTTCCCAGCTGTGTGACCTGTTCGAGCCGCAATCCCCTCAGGTGTTTTCGAAGCTTGGCACAGAACTGGGACGGCATACCAGGGTTTTCGTACGGCTGACGGCTGGTATGAAACCGAACTCCGGATTCGAGCAGTAAGAGGAGATTGGAGGCCGCAACGTTGTTATCGTCATTCTTTTCTTTCTTGACTCCTCCATCATCGGAAGATGTTGTAAGCTTGTCCATCTTGAAGACATAGGTATCCCCGTTTGGCCCGTTGTAGATATTGATGACACGCCGTCCCAGGGCCACACGGTTCAAATAAGCGACCATTGCAGCGACGTCAATGCCGTCAAATCGGACCTTGGACTTCATAGTTGTCGGCTTTTTATCAATCGCGTTTTGTTCTTTCACTTATATTGTTTGGTCCCAAAATTCGACGAGGAGTTTTTGAGTTTCCTTCGGGCGCCAACCTCTCTCGGTCGTACCTCTATCCAACAACGGCAATTGTAAATTCGTAGTCAGAATGGATCCACTTTCTTTCCGCTTCGATCCCTGGTCAAAAACTCTGGTTCACGTTTCATGGTCAAAACTCACGTTTCATCCGGCCAGGTCATCCACACAAAATTTCGGTTTTCAAAAAAGGTGCGGGGTTTGTGGTGGGTCTAAAATAGGCTCGTTTGGACCACGGGAAAAAATTGAAGGGGAGGATCATGCAACCAGCATGGGCCATCATTGCTGAGCGAGGAGCACCAGTGTGAAGGCATTTTGATGCAGGAGAGAAAGTGACCGACAAAGCAGTAGGTAGCTGCAGTTGCACAAGAGACTCTGCAGAAAGGCAGGAACAAGATAAACTGGTCAGCAAAGCTCAATGTGAGCAATGGCCCACACAGTGTGCTGATGATGGCACTCTCATGCAAGCTGTGTGATTCTCATCATGCTACAGTCGTGAAAAGCAAGAAGACCGCATTTTTTGAATTGATAGAAACGATCATCAATGCAGTGTTCAGTGATGAGCTGAGAAATCATTCACAATTGACACGCACTCACTAGACGAAGCACAGGCAAAAAACCTCAATACGAGAGTACACTAAAGTCCAACAAAAAAGATTTAAAATTATGTCACTGTGTGTGCTAGTTTCGCATTATTTTATTTTCTTGGTTTTGACTTTCTCATCACTGAGGTTGGGCTTTTATGGCTTCTTGGGCCACGGCCGGAATCCTTTATATCCTCATCCTCGCTTTCTTCGCTTTCGCTTTCACTTTCACTCTCCTCTTCTTCTTCCTCCTCGCTTACTACTTCTTCAAAGTCGTGGCTCGAATTATCGCTGCTTTCAACTTCACTGCTTTCGATTTCGCTGCTGTCGATCTCGTCTTCATCGCTATCGGATAGGCCTATTTCTTCATCACTATCTTCCTCTAATAGTTGTACATACTTCTTGGTGGCAGCCTCGTCCAATAGGCTATAGAGGATGGTGCTGAGTCTCATTTGCAATTGTTCGACCTCATCGAGATCCATGTTTGCGTACATGACGATTGATGCAATCAATCGGTGTTGTATGCGTTCTGGCACGAGGGCCGTATCCATGCCTTCCAGGGCATTCAAAAGTGCTGCCATTCCTACCACAGAAGGCTTAGCTTTGACAAAATGGTGATCTCCGATGGCAAGTTCAGTCTGGTAGCGGGCGTAATCAAAGATGGCTTCGACAACCGAGGACGAAATAATGTCTGGCAAGAAAGTGAGATAGTGCAAGACAAAGGCTAGAGGTGTGGGTCCACTGACCCTCCAATCGATTGCCTCTAGGATTTGCTTTTCCATGTTAGCGAATTCCATTTCTGTGTAGCAACCCCGACTCAAATCTGCCAACAAGGATGTTTCCATTTCGAGAGGTTCGTGCAATTTGATTGCTATGTATAGGCAGGTCATTGCAACCAATTGGTATTCCTTTCGATCACCGAGTGCTTTCTTTCCCCTCTTGGAGCACATATATCGGTCCAGATACGACATGCCGATACCTACGGTTTCGCGTCGAAACTTGCAAAAGTCAACAACCTGGTAGCACCATTCGCACATCTTGACGCGGCAATCTTCGTCCACCGGTTTGGCGGCCCTTTTCCTTACGGCCTCATTGGCCGCCAGGTAATCGAAACACGCATATTCGTTCTCTTCCTGGATCAGCATTATCGATATCCTATCAGGCACATCATCTTTGACGTGTTCCGGAAGAATCGCATATTCGATAGATGTCGTGTCGAGTGTCAGTGCTTTCACCATTGTTGATGTCGCGATCGATGCTCGCTAAAGGAATGTTTGCAAGTGGGGTAGCAGAAACCCTGTGTTGTTTTGAAGGCTCAAGACGCTAGTTGAATGGATCAGGCACGTTCGAAGCAGGCCTTTGCAAAAGTATTTCCGGGAACTCTTGATCCGATTGTGGCTTTTCAATGTGTAAAAATGTTATTTTCACAGTTGTATATCGTCAGTTTCTCCTCGACAAATTTCCATAGCGTTGTTCAAGCAATATTGCATCCAAAAACGCGAGATTGGTTGGGTTCGCTATCTATGATTTGTTGATGAAATCAGGACTACGAATAGAGCATGGAAAGGTCATCATTGGGCATTATATTTTATGAAATGTCCTTGAAATTCATAGTAATAGGTATTCATCATATTCTTCATATGCATTACCTTATCAATTGGACGGTCATCCGCACAAAATTTTCCTCTGTCGTCACGCGCGGAGTTGTTCATTCGAGCCTCTGAGTTATCATGAAAATGATCTCGAGGCCTCACAACAAACAATCGCCATTGGTCCCACCAACATTATCTAGTTACTTCACTCATCGGGAGTTACTTTGATACCATGAACTTCTTAAAAGATTTGAGCATTGACAAAATCCAGAACCTGGCCGAGGATGCGTAAGTCGACGACAATCGAGAACGAATGCAGCCAAGGTCATCGAGCAAACGATCCTACGTAATATCTCGTAGCGTCAGTATGACTGAGTTTTTTTTAAAAAAAAATCGAGAATCCTTTTGTCGGAATCAGGTCGCTTTTTGTATCGGACCCATCGGACGAAAGCATTCGCGACAAAGTTATTTTTCTGAAGTGTTTGCTCTTCCTATTGATGGCCCATTTTTCTAATAGATTTTAATTTCGTTCGTCTTGCTTTCATTGATTTTTGTTTTATTCCGATCGGACAAAATCATAAAATGCCGAACCACACTTTTTCGGAACACGATTTCGCTGCAGTTACAATACCGCCAAACCCAAGACCGAGGTAGAAGCCCGGGTATACGAAGTTTTGTCCCACAAAAATTGGGGTGCTTCTGGATCGTTGATGAACGAAATTGCCCGTGATACCTATGATATGGAACGTTTCCAGGTCGTCTCGGGTTTGATGTGGGACGGAATGGAAAACCAGCGACCCTCTGCCTGGAAAGTTGTGTTCAAAGCCCTAAATTTATTGGATCATTTAGTGAAAAATGGAGCCGAACGATGTGTCGATGATGCCCGTAATCACGGGCACATCCTTCGATCGCTCGGACAATTCAACTACTACGAAGGCACGATCGACCGTGGATTGGGCGTCCGAGAAAAGTCCAAACAAGTCTTAGAGATACTCAGTGATGATGACCGCGTGCGAGAAGAGAGACAAAAAGCCAGAAAGTTAAGAGAGAAATTTGGAAAGTTCAATGCTGGCTCCTCCGGAATGGGCGGTGGCGGAAGCGGCGCTGGAAACTCGAGTGGAGGCTACGGCAACCAGGATTCGTGGAAAAATTCCAGTGGAGGTGGAGGCTACGGAGAGGGTGGTATATACGACAATGATAGGGCTACAGGGAGGTACGGGAAATCGGATACGGCAACTCCCACCTTTGCTTCTATGCCAGGAGAAAAGAAAAAGAAGAAGAAAAAGAAAAAGCCCGCAGCAGAGAAAATCGAGCCAGCGGCAGAACCAGCACCGCCAGGTAAGTTAGTGAGAACAGGAAATTGTTATTAGGAAAAGAGACGCATTTTCATTTTGAGTTTTAAATCTCACGCAAAATGACATCAAATACTTCACAATACAGTCGAAGATTTACTTGGCTTCGATGCTCCAGCACCCGCCCCTGCCGCAGCAACAGGAGGCAGTTCGGAATTTGGTGCCTTTCAGGCAACTTCAGCTCCTACTCCTGCAGCAGCAACCGACGATTTCGCAGCATTCGATCAAATCCGATCGAAAGCTTCGAGTGGGCCCGATCCATTCGCTTCGGCGCCAGCAGCTCAGCCCGCTGCCTTTGACGCGTTTGGAAACAACAATGCAGGCGCTGTAAGCAACAACATGATGAATAATAATATGATGAGCAATAACAACACGATGAACAACAACGGCATGATGAACAATAACAACATGATGAACAATAACATGGCCGCCATGGGAAATGCATTCAATAACATGAGTGTAGGTACTCCTGCAACGGCAGGTGTTCAACAACCTGCTATGCCCGCTGCGTCGAATGATGACGACTTTGGCGATTTCGAAACGGCGAAGAAAACTTCAGTTCCAGCGATAGTAAATAAAGCTTCAGATCCAATGGCTGGCTTGATCAATCTCGATGGTCTTGCTAAAAATCCTTCAAAGAAGATGAGTATGAATCAACCTGTCAATCCTGATGCTGCTGCTGCTCAATTCCAACAGGATGTTCAAAATGGAGTTCAAAATGGAGGTCAACAATTTGGTCAGCAACAAGGTAAGAATGTAGAATCGATTGTTTGTTCCTTTTCTTAATGTGACGAGTAACAACAAGAATCCCTCTCTGACGAATCCAAACACTGTAAACAATTTATTTTAAGCCCCCGGTGTTGTCTCTGCAGGTGGTAGTGATGCCATAAGTTCCATGATGGGACCTCAATCGGGTGGAATGCCCATGAATCCACAAATGCAAAATCAGCAACAGCAACAATTCAATATGAACCAAGGAATGCCAAACCAAGGAATGCAAGGTGGCATGAACAATATGATGGGCATGAACCAAATGGGAGGTGGCATGGGCATGCAAGGCGGTATGAACCAAATGGGTGGCATGCAGGGTGGTATGCAAGGAGGAATGAACCAAATGGGTGGCATGCAAGGTGGCATGCAAGGCGGAATGATGAATAACACCAACATGAACCAGATGGGAATGAACCAGATGGGAGGAGGTATGGGCATGCAAGGCGGTATGAACCAAATGGGCGGCATGCAAGGAGGCATGAACCAAATGGGTGGCCAAATGATGGGCAATATGGGTGGTATGCAAGGAGGCATGGGTAACATGGGCATGCAAGGAGGAATGGGAGGACAACAATCATTTCGATGAGGCAATGACGGATCGAATTGCGTTTCGGGAGACGAACGATACTTCGAATAGATAACACGATCAAAA
>Ga0115013_10001698_pt1 | contig 12596 bp, 10 predicted proteins | sample SouAtlMetagenome_2_FD_88686 | JGI IMG/M metagenome (GOLD analysis project Ga0115013, IMG submission 88686) | Marine eukaryotic phytoplankton communities from Atlantic Ocean - South Atlantic ANT15 Metagenome | ecosystem: Environmental > Aquatic > Marine > Oceanic | place: South Atlantic Ocean...
TCGGTTCGATGTTAAGGACGACATCCGAACGGGTGCTTTAGATGTGAGAGTCGAACGAGACGAATCCCATCCCGGCAAGGTCGTCGAACGGAGCTGGTACGAGAAAAACAAACACATCTTTCCAGCGAGTCGATGGGAAATCTACGATCCTTCCAAAAATTACGGGTCTTACACAATTGGTGGGAAAATTGTGCAGCACGAGAAGTGATGATTGGGATTGATAAGACACGAAAAAGACAAAAGCCTGCGTGATGTGTGGTGTAGCAAGATAGCGACGCATGAACAAGCAACAAAACCTTTAGATGATATAAATTAGACAAAATACTTTGCTACTGAGAGAATCTTTCGTTCTAGAAACTTTCGATTAGCGTGCTGCGGTCACTATCGATAGATGCTTTCTCTTGTTACGATTGTCGTAAAGACTGACATATTCAGATTGACCAAGACCTGCATTTGGATCTATCTCCGCTTTGGTTCATCATGAGATTCTGGACGACGACAAAGGAGTTTTCTTTCAGATATAGCTTTCAAACAGCAAACTGTGCATAAAAAAGAAACTGAATAAGGCTAGAAAAATTACATTTACTATCACAACGTTCTAGTGAACAGCATCAAAGTGGGACAGTGTTGTCTCAATCGTTTTCACTACGAGCCTAGCGAGATTATATGTTGCAATTTACACCAAACATCATGATGGGAGTATTATGTTGTGCCTGCTGATGTTGAGAGAGGTGATCTTTTCGCTAGCAGAATTGTGTGTCTTTCAATCCTCCTACTCTTCTCCCGACTGTTCCTCTTCCGACATTTCGTTAGCCCTGGTCACCGTAGTAGTTTCGATTTGGGGAGGTTCGGGATCCAGCTCCAACCAACGCAGTTTGGCCGTTTCTAGGTGTTCCAAGGATCTATGCTGGGAGGGATCCATGGAGGAATCAAAGGCCGTTTGCAAAATCTGAAGAACGTCTCCGTGGGCCACACAGACGACCCACAAGGGAAAATAGCTTCCAAAATTGGTCTTTTGCTCCCAGTCACGAATGACGGAGGTGGCTCTGTCCAAGACGCTCCAAACCGATTCGACGTTGTGATTAGTGTGGTAGGGATCGATAGCGTCGTCCTTCCAGACATTTTGGTAGTGGTTGTCACTGGTTTGGTCCCAATCTCCAAACCACCGTTCCCTCAATCGGACATCAATGGGAACATTCACGCTGCCTTCCTCGTCATCGGGCAGCAGCAGTTGGCGCAAGTGTCCATTATCATCAGTGGTGAACAGACAAATAGTGTCCGAGGATCGATCGTTTCCAGCTTCTTTGGCTTCTCGAATGCACTCTTGATTGTACAATCTTACTGCATCCACCAATCCCAATGCCGTCTCCTTGGCCCTTGAAAAATCCGACGCACAAATGGCAATGCCCATGGGATGGGGGATTCGGTTTTGTTGGCAGTACGCGCGGGTGTTGACAAAGTCTTCGATCAATTCCCAACCGGCGTCCTCGGCCTGTTCGTGGCCCTTTTTGGACAAACCAAAGTGTTTCGTGGCAATCTCGGGATTAGAACATATGATTTTTTCGACGTTGGCCAGGGATTGTCCGTGTCGCAAACCAAAGTAGGTGTGACGGAGGCCTTTGGTGCGGAATTCGTCCAGGTGGTTTCGAAATTTGGAAGAAGACGGATTCGTCGAAGAGGAAGATGGTGACGTTGCTCCTGTCTTTCCAAAAATAATGAAGATGCAGAGAAAAAAGAACCAAGCGATAATGATGAATCGAGAAATGAATCGGTTATTCCGAAAGAATTCTCGTCTTGATGTCGACATCATGTTTTTCTTCCTTGATGACGTCGAAAAGCAAGAAATGACAAGTAGTCCCGGGTTGCTTGTTTTACGATTGCTGATCCAATGATCCAAACGAATCAAAATGAGGCGCGGAAAAAAGAATCAGCAAGTTCAAAAGAGTCAGAGAAAGGGAATCAACTCTTGATTCTAAACAACTCCGAAAGACGTTATGGTATGTGTTTGTCGTTGACAAAGAGTTGGCAGACCATCTCCTATCCTAACCGATGGACAGTTAGCTTTCCCTTGGCGCGAGAGGAAAGGGATTCGTCATTTCAAATCATTCATCGGTAGGAATTTTGTTGTTCCCCGGGTGAATTGTTGTAAATAGCAGTTTTGAATCGCGAAAAACGTTACGGGGCAATAGAATAATTGTAACGCTCGCGCCATTCTAACAACATGTGCCAACTTTTTTGGGCCCGCACAAGCCGACGCACCGGCAGGGCTTTCCAATACTAGACAAAATACCTCGAATTTCAAATGGACGAGTGCCGCTTCTTTTCTGTCCGTTGGCACTGTGACAAGTTCACAAATAACCGAGAAATGGCGCGAGATTGGCCAATTTTGTTGGCGCGTGCAAAATTTTCCAATGTTTCTGTTCATCGGCATGCAGCGTGGATGTCCATCAATCGGACAGTTAAACTCGGTGGGGCATTTTTCAAAGAGATCCCGCAACAAACAATTACAGAAAAATTCGTAAATTTGATTCTGGGCAACGGAAACAACAGAATACTCTTTCGCACCCGCACCAGCACAAAACATCGCACAAAGCTCGGAGTTGATGTTCCAAGAAGTTAATAGTAACGGAAGCATTTCACAACATTCAAATAGAAAGTAGGAATGCAAACGAGAAGCCTAGAAATTCCATGAAAGTGCTCCTCTCAAAATATCATTGACACCTGATCGAACAGAAAGTGTTATTTCTTTCGTAGAGCATTGAGTCTTTTTTGTTAAAGAGTCCTCAAATTCTTTTAGTTAAAGAAAGAACCATCCAACAATGGCCTGGAAACCTCAGCAACAACAACCGACTCCTTCCCCAATGAACGATCATCGCCATCATCGAAGATCTTCTTCGGCATCATCGTCTTCCCACAAGAGCGAGGGACCAGGTGGATCTCCTCAATACATGCCTCCACAGAAGAGACAACCCCAACACGCAGATTCTCCCCACACGAAGGATCTTTCGGAATCTCAATATAATCACCACCCTCACCACCGTTATCCGATGATGCCAGGGGAACGAAGATCTCCCATCTCTTCCATGGCAACGCCATCTCCCATGGGACATCATTATCCACCGATGGGACACCCTGGCTTTCCCAGAGCGAGTCCTCCCAGAGGGTATCCTCATCCCCACCACTACGGACCACCGCTCCCTCCGCCAGCCATGCACCCTCCTCCCCATCACCACCACGCATTTCCTCCCACTCCAAGCCACGGTCCTCCCCATCACTCGGGATTTCCCTCTCCTCCTCCCTTTGCTACGACTCCCAATATGCAGACCCTCAATCGTCAGGCCGTGGATCGCAACTCGGGATCCTGTACCTGCAAAAAGTCCAAGTGCCTCAAGCTCTACTGCCAATGTTTTGCGCTAAGTACCACCTGCGGGGTTAAATGTAGGTGCACCGATTGCCACAACACCGATCAGCACACCAGCGACATTCAAGCCGCCCGCAAGGCCGTTTTGGAGCGCAACCCTTCGGCCTTTGAGGACAAGTTCAAGGCCACGACATATCCAAGGTATTCGCCTTACGATCCCTACGGGCGGTTTCACCCAGCTGCGCTTCCGCAACCGACACCCTCACCGGCAGACAAGGTCAACCAGTGGGGATGCAAGTGCCGCAAGTCCTTTTGTCTCAAGAAATACTGCGAGTGCTTTCAGAACGATGTCCACTGCGGGGCCAACTGTAGGTGTCTCAACTGCAAGAACCATCCCCCGGGCAAGCCACCAAGGGACTCAAGCAATAATCACGTTATGGCGGCACCCGAAACGCCACTGGCTCCACGCCCTCTTCTCAAGATCGAAAGTCCTGTAGAAGCTAAGACTCTGGAAGTAGAGACTTCCCTCAAGACTCTCGCAAGAATTCCGGCCGAAACTCCGAGCAGTACTGTCCCAGAACAAGACGACGCTCCCCTGAATGTATTGGCCATGAAGAAGAAAAAGAGGCTCTTGGCCAAGCAGAAGGGAGAGCAGCATCAAGCCGTTTCTCATGGAGACGAAACACCCAAAAAAGAGGAAGACAAGGAAGAAAAAACGCAAAAGGAGGAAGACAAGCTGGCCATTATGGCAGCGGTGGCCATGACAGAACTCTTTTCTGGCAGCAAAAAGCCTGCGGAGACGCCTAGCAAATCACCTGCTGAAACTCCCAGCAAATCAACTTCTGAAACTCCCAGTAAACCAGCGGCAACTCCTGCGCTCTCGCGCAAAATATCTTTCGCAGAGGAGACCAAGACCATAGTGACCTCGGACTCAATTGAAAAGAAGCGTAAGACTACTGTTCTGGCCATTTCTCCCGACAATAGTTCTCTCGAAAGCAACAGTCGTGACGATGATGATGTGAACGAAGAGGAGGGCAGCCAACGCTCTGGCAAGCGACAGCGATCCGATTCGATGGAACAAGAATCGCCCGTCCGCAAGCTGGAAGCACCAAGGAATCCGAACCAACCGATGCATCACGGGGCTCTCATGCAATCACACCAGTATCCCAACGGCCCTCCCTCTCATCCAATGCACTATGGATATCGCCATGGAATGTATCCACCGCACATGCCGCCTCCTCCATACGGCCATGCGCTTCCACGAGGTCCCTATCCTCCTCCACCACCATCCCACCTCCATGCTCCCTACGGGCACTATCCTCCTCAGGGACCTCCTCCAACGCCATACCCGCACTATCCACTCTCCCACCTTCAATCCTACAAGGAGACTATAAGGGTCAGCGGTCTGCCCAAGTCTCTGAGCTTTCGCAAGATTTGTTCCAAGTGTGGACGAACTAGGGCCGAGCACGGCGAGCTGGGCTTTGGCAACAAGTGCACCTTCAGGACCTGTGGTAAGTGCGGGGCCGATTGCAAGCTCCACGCCTTGCACAAGACCCAGACGGGCATTTTGTGCACTTTAACGGTCGATCAGGGGGCGACGCCAGGGGCGGCAGAGGCCTTTGATCGCAAGATTCGGGCGCTGGCGGCACGGGCCGAGCTCCAAAAGACCATTTTGGAGGACAAGAAGGTTCGGACCGAGAAACTCGCCCACCAGATGGTGGACGAAGCCCGTGCCAGGGCGATGGCGGCCTAGACATGTGTGTTATCGTGGCAATTAGGGGAATCTGTGACGAACGCACACACGGGGTCGTTACAGCGACTTTTACTATTCTACACGACTGCTTTTTAATTCTAAAATGCTAAATAATATATGCCATACAGAACCTATTACACGATTCTAGTTTCAATTTGTGGCTTGTTGGATGATAGGTCCTGCCAAGACTTTGATTCGATAATCACGATACGCAACCACAACGAGGACGCGAGAAACGACAATCGAAGCAATAGGCCTATTGAATCCCATCTATGCTACAAAAATTTCGAGAAACTTGAAAGCATTGCTAATGACAGAAATATAATAAGATTCTAAAATTTATTTTCGCAATGATAGATATATAATCGTCTAAACTTTGATACGCAGTTTCGAAATCAACTTTCTCAATGCTGCCTTCACTAACTCGAATCCAGAATGTTCACGCTCGTTATGGCACTGATGTGTGGCAAGGTCTTCGTCGTCGTCCTCCAGCTGGACAGGACTAGAAGTTCTGCTGTAGACGCTGAGGTCAGGGTAGCTGCATCGATGAGTAGGCGCACCCGGGCACTTGCGTGGAGTTGGAGACGTGGGTGGAGTTGAGAATGCGTACCCCACTTCATGCCACCCAGGAGCTTCGTAGAGCGGTGAATGAGGGCGGACGCAAGGTTGCGAAGTCTCGTTTGTTTGGCTCATTTTGCGATAGAATTATCCAGATTGCTGGGATGGTACTTTTTTTTGGTTTCTTTTCGAAATTGTGAATGTGCTGAGAGAGAGGTATAGAGAGGAAACGCGTAGCTTTGTTTTGCAAGTTCGAAGAAAATCTGAACAGAACCGTTTTTCTTGGTTTTCTAGAGACGGAGTGATCTCAAATCATCGAAATTCAGCTTCATTCGTGATTGGACTTGACCTCATTCTTGGATGGGTCACGAACGATCCACTCAGTCGAAAATAATGTTGTGACGATGGGTACACGTGGAAACGTGAAATCGTTTGCCTACCGCATCGACACACCTGACGTCATAAAATTTACCAATCGAAAGCTCTTGATTTGTTTCCAACGCATCACGACCCATTCCCATCTAGTCGAAGAAGTCGTTACACGCAACAACGGACACACGTTCTCCCTGGATCCCTCCGTTCCCTCTCATTCAACTCGCCCACAACACCTGGAATTAGCTCGCAGTGTGCTAAAAGACGCGCCTCACTTCAATTTCCTCGCGTTCGTTGTTGAGCCTACAGAAAGCGTTCATATTCGGGATATCCATATATCTCCGTCTGTTCTTGTGCTATCAATATATAATAGAACGACACACCATGCGTCTTTCCACAAGCGCTCTATTATTGGCTGCGGCCATTGCTCCCGTAAGTATCCAAAGCATGTTGTCCGAGAATAGCGAGAATGGAAATACGTGGGGATTTGTCGAAAGAGAAAGGGCCTCGTCGTCGGGGCTGCGCCTTTGGGGGGACAAGTCGAGGATTGAATGTGGAGGGAATGGAAGATCATCTCAAGGGACCGATGCATTGTGGGATACAGGAGGGGTCTGCAAAAGGGATTGGAAAACAGGAAAGGAGACAGTCGGAATAGAAAAAAGGGCCAGAAAATACCACCGAAAGAAAATCGGAACGGAATTTAAAGAATTCCAAAAAGCAAGCATGGGAGATGGCAAAGGCCTACACACAACGACAATTACCAATTGGGTAGTATTGAATTACTACAAGGCTTGTCTGCAAGGTTCAGTGGCTCTCCTTTGCTTCCAACGGCAGGCACCTACCCCGACGATCCCCATTTTCCGTCTCGATCGCTTAATCCATCACATAATTTTCGTCATCGCGTGCTTTCCCGTGTTGCGCGTCGGTTCTTTGACTCGATCGACTCGATATTTTACTTCAACAACCGGGTTTCCTTTGAAGTATCTTTCATCAATTTGCGATTTCTCACCCGTTTGTTCTTTTTTCCACCCGATCCGATCTTTGACGCTCTTCTTCTTTTTGTTCTTTGCATCAACGCACGACGGAATCTCTCCTACGTGAAAATGAATCTATCGAAATGATCTTCTTTCTTGTTGCAACCTACTACCTCTTTCAGAACGCCAATGTTCTTGGGTTTGCTCCAGCGGCAAGACACCATGCTTCCACCACTCGATTGAATGCCGAAGATGGCAAGAGCTCTGTTTCTGGGCCTCCCTATTCGGGTCCTACCGTCAAGCCCATTTTGGATTCCGTCAATTACCCACAGGATCTGAAGGGACTGGACATGCGACAGCTCAAACAATTGGCCAACGAGCTCCGATGGGACGTCATCGAAAATGTTTCGAAAACGGGAGGCCATTTAAGTTCCTCGTTGGGAGTCACCGAGCTCACGGTGGCCCTGCATTACGTCTTTGATATGCCCACAGATGATATTATTTGGGATGTTGCCCACCAGTGCTACCCCCACAAGATGCTAACGGGACGCAGGGACCGATTCCCAACACTGCGCCAGCTGGGAGGAATTTCTGGCTTTTGCAAGCGCAGCGAATCCGAATACGATTCCTTCGGAGCTGGTCACTCCTCGACTTCCATTTCGGCCGCACAGGGAATGAGTATTGCCAAGAGTATTCTCAACAAACGAAAGAATAACTGCGTAGCTGTCATCGGAGACGGAGCTATTACCGGAGGTATGGCCTACGAGGCCATGAACAGTGCTGGATACCTGCAATCCCGTATGATTGTCGTATTGAACGACAATGGACAGGTCAGTCTTCCCACGGGAACTCCATCTGCCGGAGGAACGGTTCCAGCTTCGCAGCTCTCCACCTACACATCGAATCTACTCGTTTCGAAACCATTTCAGGATTTCCGTGACTTTGCCAAGTCCTTCAACAAATTGCTCCCTGAGGACGTACAGAGCGTCAACAAGAGAATCGATGAATACACCCGTGGTTTGGTTTCGGGAGGTACCCTCTTTGAGGAACTCGGATTTTACTACGTTGGCCCTATCGATGGACACGACCTCGACAACATGATTCCAATTCTTGAAAAACTCCGTGACTCTCCCAACAACAAGCCTGTCTTGCTCCACATCAAGACAGTCAAGGGATACGGCTACCCACCCGCCGAAAATGCCAGCGATCGCATGCACGGTGTGGGCAAATTCAATCTTGGCACCGGTGCCCAATTCAAGGGCAAGCCCGGAGAGCCTTCATTTACCTCCATTTTCGCCAATGCCCTCATCGATGCCGCTATTGAAGACCGCAGCATTGTTGGAATCACCGCTGCCATGCCTGGAGGAACCGGAATGGACATTTTTGGACGCCGTTTCCCCAAGCGAACCTTTGACGTCGGAATTGCCGAACAGCATGCCGTAACCATGGGAGCTGGTATGGCCTGCGAGGGTCTCAAGCCCTTTGTGTGCATCTACTCAACCTTTATGCAGCGTGGATACGATCAGGTTGTCCACGACGTTGCCGTACAGAATCTTCCGGTGCGAATGATGCTCGATCGAGGAGGCTTTGTTGGAAACGATGGACCAACCCACCACGGTTGCTACGATCTTAGCTACATGGGATGCATCCCCAACCTGACCATTATGGCGCCATCCGATGAGATTGAGCTTCGTAACATGGTTATGACCTGTGCTGCCTTTGATGATGGCCCAACCGTTCTGCGATATCCCCGTGGAGTTGGATACGGAGCAGACAAACTCCAAAACATTTTTGGATACAAGCTCGAAAACAACGAGATTCCCACAAGAGGTGCGTATCGATATTGCATTGATTGATCTTTGGTTGTTGCCATCACTTTTTCGAAATGTATTTCTCACTTTTTCTGCATCATATTCCTTTTTTAAATGTACTCTGCTTGCTATATCTTGGTAACAGGCGAAGTAATTCCTATTGGTAAGGGAAGAATCATTCGAGGCGTCGGAGGCATGATCGATACGCACTCCAGCACACGAGGCAAACAACGAAAGGACCGAGTTGCAATTTTGTCTATCGGTACCCGCCTCCACGAGGCACTGACAGCAGCCCAAGAGGTCGAAGACGAATACGAAGATTTGCAAGTTACGGTAGCTGATGCACGATTCATGAAGCCTCTCGATGTCGATCTTGTTCGACAACTGGCTGATGACCACGGTGTCATCATCACCATCGAAGAAGGAAGCATCGGAGGTTTTGGCGACCACGTTTTGCACTTTTTGTCCCTCGATGGATTGCTTGACGATGGCAACCTCAAGTTCCGACCCATGGTCATGCCAGACAAGTACTTTGAGGCAGGAACACAATTCCAGCAATACGAACAGGCTGGACTCAACTCTCGACACATCAAGGGAACCGTGCTGCGACTGGCGAAAAAGATTGAAATTCCAATCCTGGAAGAAATTGAGGTCGATGCCGGAGAGAGCACGATAGCCTAGAGAGAGGCAAAAATATAAACTATCGAAAAGCGATTTTACGATTGTATTCCAACTATCATACACACAATACACACCCAACCAACAGCGCAGAACATCCAACTGCAACACCCAAATAATTTATAGACTGCCAATAATGAAGCAAAATAACTACAAATAATTAAAACTTGTGACATAATAGGGACGAAATAGAGCTGCCACTATTAGATGAACATAGAACTGTCGACACATTTGTGATGTCGCCGTTCCATGCCATTATTGACATGCGAAGAAATGATACTTCGCTGGGAGCGGATTTTGTTTTAGATGCAGAGGCAGCAGTGGTAGGAGCAGCAGGGTTGCAACGGGATCACCATTATCAGGAGTGGTGAGCGCAGGAGGGGCAGGGGCAGGATCATTACGAGTAGCAGCAGCATACGCAGCAGCAGGTGCAGCAGCAGCACGAGTGGCAGTATGGGCAGTGGCTGGACAGTAGCAGTGGCAGCAGCCCTGGCTTGTGTGGTCACCATGTGTGGGAGCAACAGTGTGGCGGGTGCTGCTTGCCCCTATCGCCACCAAATGGGAGTTTTTGGGTGACTTGGGGTGTAGTGCTCACTACCACCAGTGGCATGCCCCACAGGGGCAAATGGCGGTGCTTGGCTACTGGGGGTGCATGTGTGGGGGCAGCACCCCTGGCTTGTGCAACAAACTTGGCGAATGCAATGTGGCTGGCTGGAGTTTGGTAGCTCCAATGAGGCCAAGAGGGGAGTGCATGTGCTCGCTACCACCAGTGCATTGCCCCAGGGCCTAATTGCAGTGCTCCGCCACTGTGGGGGGACAGGCAGGCATGCAGGGGGCAGTGCCCCTGGCTTTTGCGGCCACCATGGGAGGCAGCGCCAAAGTGACAGTTGCTGATTGCCTCCATTGCCACCAAATGGAAGATTCTTGGTGGTTTGGGGTGTGCTCACTGCCATTGATAGCTTGCCCCAGGGCCAAATGGCTGTGTGCAGTGGCAGCAGCAGCCCTGCCAAGTTGCCAGAGCCAAGCACCCGTGCTCTTTGCCTGAGCCAAGTGCCACACCTACAGGACCCTGGCAGGACCACTCTCTATGAGGTAAAGATTGGTCTTGCCAATGGGAAAATTCATAGTTCAAGCACAACCCTGCAAATTTGCCACTCCAAAAGCTGCATTTTTGCCTCACATTTGCTAGTTGCTGGAAACTGGTTTGGTGGCATTGGATTTTTTAGCTCAGTTTTGGTTCCATCCCCACAGCAATCAGATATTATCTGAAGCATGTTATGCTAGAGTGCCTTACCAAGTATTGTGTGGATTGGTGCTTCCAGTGGGTGCCAATGGGTGGTCTTGGTGTCCCCCCTGGCAGATGCACTAGTGTCTCAATCCAGTCCCATTCAAAAAAATACCATTCGCGACCAACCAATGGACTCGATCGACTTGATAGTCGTTTTGAATGGCTATGCCACGTGTTCTCCACCGTTCAAATCGAAAAATGAAGAAACGAACTTCGTAAGAGCTGAATGATGATGCAGCATCAGCACCAATCGTGAGTTTTGAAAATCGATGGGCATGGAACTCTCTTCTCGTCTTTATATTGTGTTAAGAGTCCTTCCTTCAAGAGAGTAAAATATTGTTTGTTTATCACAACAACACCAAAAACAGTATATTTACATAGTATAATACCATGACGAGATTTGCTCTTGTTTTGACCCTTTTGGGATTGACTGTCGTAAATGGATTCGTTTCTCCATCAACTACCAGGGTCGTTGGAGTTGGTAACGATTTGTTGAACAATGGCAAGGCAGCAACATGCCCAACAACACAACAACGCAGTTCTTCCCGATTGTTCATGTCCACGAGACCTGGGACAGGCAGAGACTTTTACAAAATACTGGGCGTTTCGCGTAACGCTTCGGACAAAGACATTAAGAGTGCCTACCGAAAAATGGCCAAACAGTACCACCCCGACGCCAACCCGGGCAAGGACACTACCGAACAGTTTCAGGATGTCAACCGCGCTTACGAGGTTTTGAAAAACCCCGATCTCAAACAAAAATACGACATGTACGGGGAACAGGGTGTCGGAACATCGGCCGCCAGTGAGGGCGGACCGGGATCTCCTTTTGGTGGTGGTGGACGACAGGTCGATCTGAACGATATTTTCTCCGATTTCTTTGGAGGCGGAGCCGGAGCATCTGGATTTGGTGGCGGCTTTGGTGGAGGCGGAGGAAGACGGCAGGCCCAGGGACCAGGGGTCGGCAACGACTTGCGGTTCGATTTGGAAATCGATTTCGAAACGGCCATCTTTGGTGGAGAAGAAAAGGTTCGCATCCGTCACTTGGAAACCTGTAATGGTTGTAACAATGGTGACGGAATCAAACCCGGCTCCAAAATCAATACCTGTGGTCGGTGTCAGGGACAGGGTGTCACCGTCGAAGTGACACGAACTCCTTTGGGTAACTTTCAGACCCAGCAGACCTGTGCCACCTGTCGTGGAACCGGACAGTTGGTGGAGGAGTATTGCGGGCAGTGCTCAGGACAGGGTCTCGAGGCGAAAACCAAACAAATCAAGGTCACAGTCCCCGCGGGTGTCGCCGATGGCAACAAGCTGCGAGTCCGAGGAGAGGGAGACGCGGGTCCCAACGGTGGTCCCCCCGGTGATTTGTACATCTTTTTGCGCGTCAAGGAAAACTCGAACGGCTTCACACGGGAAGGACCGGAAATTTACAGTGATCAGACCATTAGTTACATCGATGCATTGTTGGGAAATTCTATCAAGACACCAGTCGTCGATGGAGAAGTTACTATTAAGGTTCCGCCTGGAACGCAGCCTGGACAGGTCTTGCGTCTCAAGGGCAATGGTGCTCCCAAACTGGGCAATCCCGACGAACGTGGGGATCACTACGTGACTATTAAGGTCGATATTCCCAAAGATATCAGCAACGAGGAACGGGAATTGATTTCTCAACTCAAGGAGATTCAGGAAGCAAAAAGTGGTGGAAAAACAGCCGCGGGTAGTGGTGGAAGAGGGTTTTTCAATCCCAACAAATAATTTACAGATAGGATAGTAGTACATGTTTCTAGAAGAACCAGAA
>Ga0115013_10001699_pt1 | contig 12591 bp, 10 predicted proteins | sample SouAtlMetagenome_2_FD_88686 | JGI IMG/M metagenome (GOLD analysis project Ga0115013, IMG submission 88686) | Marine eukaryotic phytoplankton communities from Atlantic Ocean - South Atlantic ANT15 Metagenome | ecosystem: Environmental > Aquatic > Marine > Oceanic | place: South Atlantic Ocean...
ATGCAAGATCCTAGTTTGTCACCGTATCTGGAGCACAGAAACCATTTACAGCAAAGAATTCATACAATTCAAGACAAGATTCAGCAAGACCCTGCTAAAAGTTGGAGTGTAGACGAACTGGCTGACTTAGGGCATTGCAGTAAACGCCACTTTGCGCGAATATTTAAAGACAGCACCGGTATTACTAGTAAAGAATATATTTACAAATTACGACTAAGTTTAGCCCAGCAACTCTTGCAACACTCGCCGTTGCAGGTAGAAGAAATCGCCCAGCGGTGTGGGTTTGAAGATCCAAGGCAATTTAGGCGTCTTTGGGCTAGATACCACAACAACCCGCCATCATCCTATCGATAGGATGATGGCGGGCTGCGAAACAAAGCAAAATTAGCCGATGTTAGCGCAAGTGAGCCGTACCCAATAAACACGCGTAAACATCGTTATTAATCATCATTTGCGTGCCACACTGCGGTGTGACAAGTATTACGCGAACCTTTTACAAGGTTAACAACGACTATGCGAAAACCTATCACGGGAAAAAAAGTAGCTTTTCTTTTTACTATGCTAGCAACCTCCTTCGTTGCGTCGGCTCAGTCTGACTTTCCAACTCAGGTTGAGTTGAAAGGCAGTAAGGGCACTATGCTTGTCGGAAAAGCTATAACATCATTCGAAAACCCTTGGGCAATGGTATTTTTACCTGATGGGCATAGTTTAGTAACAGAAAAGGCTGGCACACTGTGGTTGCTTGATAAGAACCAACAGAAACGCTTTGCGGTAACCGGCACTCCCAACGTTAAAGCGCGGGGGCAAAGTGGCTTAGGCGATGTAATTGTTCATCCTGAATTTAAATCTAATAACACCATCTACATTTCCTATATAGAACGCGATCCTAAAGACGATGCCTACAGCGGGGCAGTGATTGAGCGGGCAACGCTAAATATTTCTGATAGCGGCGCAAACTTGTCTGACAGAGAACTTATTTGGCATCAATCACCGAAAGTAACCGGAAACGGGCACTATTCACATCGTATGGCGTTTTCGCCGGACGGCTACTTGTTTATTACGTCAGGAGACAGGCAGAAATTTACGCCAGCGCAAAACATGGCGATGAACTTGGGAAAAATTTTGCGCTTAAATGCAGATGGAAGCGTGCCACAGGATAATCCATTTTATGGCAACGGTAGCGTGACAGAACAAATATGGACGCTCGGGCACCGTAACCCATTGGGTATTGATTTCGACGAACAGGGCAATTTATGGTCCCATGAAATGGGCCCCCGTCATGGTGATGAGCTCAATGTTATTGAAAAAGCGCGTAACTATGGCTACCCCGTCGTTTCGCAGGGCGACCATTATTCCGGTGTAAAAATACCGAACCACGAAGATTACCCTATTTATAAAGCGCCAGAAAATGCGTGGGTACCTGCCATAAGCCCGGCGGGTTTTATTATCTATAAGGGTGACATGTACAAAGACTGGAAAGGGAATGGCTTCATAGGCGGTTTGTCTTCAGAAGCGTTAGTGCGGGTTACTTTCAGTCAAGATGGTCAAAAGTGGAATGTGGAAGAGGCGGAACGTTACGAATGGGGTAAACGGGTTCGTGAGGTGGAACAAGATAACAAGGGCAACATATATGTACTTGAAGACAAAGAAGGCGGCCGTTTAATAAAACTTCAGCCCGATACCTAGCAAGTAAAACTAATTAGGTTAAATTGAAAGAGCACAAAAAAGCCCGAGTAAATCGGGCTTTGATTACCTACCAGTCCGTTAAAATGCGTAACGGGCATTCAGGCCTATAAAATCACATTGCTTTGCGAATGCCACGTAAATTTAGCACCTACTAAATTTTGCGACTAGCATTTAATTTTAATTCAATTATTTCAATTTCGTGCAGTTAAAATAAGTGTCAAGTAACGGCGGGTAACGCGATAACTATAAGTACTCTGCTCCCCCATTTTTATCTGCTAATCATCATCCGAAAAATTAATACGTGCTAACCGTTCTTGCTCTTCATCAGCGGCTGCTTGTATTTCCTCAAGAATGGCGTCTACATCAGCATCTTCACTGTCATCTTCAAACTCACCTGTAAGGACAGAATTAGGCGTTAGGTTGGCTTCTTCAAATAGCGCCCACATTTCTTTTGCGTAGTTAGTATTCAATAGCTCGGGAGCAAACTCGCCGTAATAACGGCGAATATTATTAACGTCGCGAGCAAACATGGCCTCGGCGTTGTTGTTGGCTGAGGCATTTACCGCTTGGGGTAAATCGATAATGACAGGGCCTTTGTCATCTACAAGAACGTTAAACTCAGACAAGTCGCCGTGAATAATACCCGCGCAAAGCATTAGCATAATATTGTGCATCATGAGTTTATGCTGGGCTATTGCTTCTTCTTTGCTAAAGCTAACATGACCTAACTGCGGCGCTACATCGCCGTGTTCATCAGACACCAATTCCATTAGCAGCACGCCATCTATACAGCAGTATGTATCTGGTACACGCACACCGGCTTCATTTAAACGTGATAGGGCATCTACCTCTGCAGTTTGCCAAATTTCTTCTTCAATTTGGCGTCCGTAGCTAGAACGTTTGCCCATAGCACGTGCTTGGCGACCACCTCGCACTTTGCGACCTTCTTGATACTGTGCCGCTTTTTTAAAGCTACGTTTAACCGCATCTTTATAAACCTTTGCGCAACGAACATGTTCACCACAGCGAACCACGAAAACATCGGCTTCTTTACCACTCATTAAGCGGCTTAATACTTCGTCAATTAAACCATCATCGACGAGAGGTTGTAGGCGTTTAGGTATTTTCACTCATTGCCTGCTAAATGGTGTTGTGTATTTATCATTGGTAGTAAAGGTACTCTGTAAGTGTTTATTTAATTTTCTAGCATAGTATATCAGCCTTGTGAAAATAATGGGGTCAGAGTTGCTCAAACCTAAATGTACTCTATCCTTTTTTTATTTTTATAACTCATTTGCACCTATATATATTACCAATATAAATATTACTGATGTTAACGCCATGTTAGCTTAGCTCACACGTAGATCTTGATTAACATAGCGAGACAACCAAAATGAATAAATCCAAACAGCTTTTTACGCTTATTAAATCAGAAGGCGAACTAGAGGTATCTATCAAAGAGGTAGATGTATCTGAGCCTAAGCCACACGAAGTGATAGTTCGTATGGAAGCTTCACCAATTAATCCTTCTGATATGTGGCCCATGTTCGGCCCTGCCAGCCTTGATAAAGCCACCTTTGATGCCAGTAAAAATGCGTTGGTTGCACCAGTTCATAAATCAATGTTGATGCGCATTAAGTCGCGCGTTGATCACACTTTACCTATTGGTAACGAAGGTGCGGGAACGGTTGTTGGGGCAGGCGATAGCCCTGAAGCTCAGGCACTAATGGGTAAAACTGTTTCTATTCTAACTGGCGCAGCTTACACCGAATATGCATGTGTTCCAGCGCAAGCATGTTTGCCGCATATGGAAAGCACAACGGCGCAGCAAGCGGCGTCTTCGTTTGTAAATCCGTTGACTGCACTGGGTATGGTAGAAACCATGCGTATGGAAGGCCATAAAGCTTTAGTACATACCGCAGCTGCATCTAACTTGGGCCAAATGCTAAACAAAATCTGCTTAGAAGAAGGCGTTGATTTGGTAAACATTGTGCGTAGTCAGCAACAGGTAGATATTCTTAAAGACTTAGGCGCTAAAATTGTGCTTGATTCTACTAGCGAGAATTTCAAAGCAGAGCTTTACCACGCTATTGATAAAACAGGCGCTACGTTAGCATTTGATGCTATTGGCGGCGGCGAGTTAGTAAGCGACATTCTTACCATGATGGAAGCGTCAGGCAGTAAAGATGCCAAAGGCTTCAACACCTATGGTTCTGACAGCAACAAGCAAGTGTATATATACGGTGGCCTAGATTTCTCTCCAACTATACTAAATCGAGCTTTCGGTATGACATGGGGAATTGGCGGCTGGTTACTTATGCGCTTCCTTGGCAAACTAGATAAAAAGCGTGTAGGCGCACTTTATCAGAAAGTTGCCTCTGAAATTAACACTACTTTTGCGTCTTCTTACACCAAAGAATTAAGCCTTGAAGAAGCACTGCAGCCTGAAAATGTCGCCTTATACAATGCTAAGAAGACAGGTGAAAAGTACCTGATTGTGCCTAACAAAAAGTAAAACATTAATGGGGGCTGCATCAATTATAGCTAAAAGTAAGCGGCCCCCGTTTGTAGCTCCTCGTTTATAGCCCGCATTTTCATCTATCCCGAAAACAAAGAATGTAAATTTGGAACTATAACGCCGCTTTAGTGCGGCGTTTTTGTTCTAAATGCTACGTTAATCTTACGTAGGTTGTGTGTGTGCTTTGCACTTGTAGTAGACTAGACATAAGCAGATCATCATATAGCTCTCTATAATTCACCATGCGTGGTTAATCTGAATCTCGGATACGCAACCCCTGAAAGTCAATTTTACCCTCTGTTTTTATCGCTCATCATGGGTTTAGAGTAACTAAACCACATCATGGACGCCCTAATTCAGGCAAAGATATTATGACTTACTCTAGTTAAATGGATTGAAAATAGATAGCTAATAGCTCTTTAATGAAATGATTGAGAAAAATGACTTCATTTTGAAATTTCTTATCCAAGGCCTCGGTTGATTAGCTAATTTTTGTGACGACTTAAAGATGTCACCCTCCTTCTACTTTTAAATGTTTGGAACACCAAATGTCAGATAAATTTTTTTTCAAAGGTCGTAAAGACGCTCGTCAAACGACCCTAACATACGGTTATGAACGAAATGCCAGCCGTATTGCAGGCAGTAAAAAATATCCGCTTAAATTAGTGGTAACCAATGAAGCTCGAAAACAAGAAGTAAAAGCATTAGTGGCGGACGCAGATTTGTATGCAGATATTACTATTGATACAAAGGAAGGAGCGGTGGAATCTATACAAGAGTTAACAGTGCTACTGAATAAAAAGGGTACTGTAACGGTAGAAAAAGTACCTGCACGTAACGATCCCTGTGTTTGCGGTAGCGGTAAAAAATACAAGAAGTGTTGTGGTTAGATTACTATAAATGTATGCAGGGTAACCTGCCCCCCGTTTCTTGGGTGAACAAAAAACGGGGCCAGAGTGAAGCCGACTTAAAGGTCTTTACCCTACAACACTTTGACAGCTTTTCATTAAAGAAAGCTGGCTACGTCGTTTAGTGACTTTTTCTGCCTAGCATGTGCTGGAATGGTTGCATTAGGTGCCGGATACCCCGCAACAATAAGCATATAAGCGCGCTCGTTATCGGGCCGCTGACATACATCGGTCAAAAAGCTCATAGGCTTGGGCGTATGGGTAAGTGTTGCTAGGCCTGCATTATGTAACGCGGTAATAAGCATGCCAACAGCAATGCCTACAGATTCATGAACATAGTAATTTTGACGTTTTTCTCCGCTTTCCACTTCATCAAATTTTTGACTAAATACTGCAATAAGCCAAGGAGCTGTTTCTAAGTAGGGCTTGCTTGAATCTGTGCCTAAAGGCTTAAGGTCGTTTAACCATTGTTGCCCAGCACGACCTTCATAAAATCCTCGCTCGTGCGCTTCCGCTTGCTCTCGCACCTTTTGCTTTACTGCGGCCGATTGAATAGCTGCAAAGTGCCAAGGTTGATGATTGGCACCACTTGGCGCGGAGCCGGCGGTTAATATACAGTTTTCTATAATCGTTTTGTCTACACATTGGTCGCTGAAATGTCGAATACTGTGCCTGCGTTGCATTAATTTTAGGAAGTCTGTGCTTCGCGATAGCATCGTGTGTTCGGGGTATTCATTAAAATCATCTAGTGGTGAATGGTCGTGAGGTTGCATTTTTTAGTCTCGTTTTTGTCACGTTTCTTCACATAGAGTAAAGCTAAATGTGGTAAGAGTACATTTGAACGAGGGTGAAATTCGTTAGCTCGTTTCTTTTACCCTACATAATGGTTAAGTGAATAAACGCTGTAGAGGCAGCGCGTTTTTACTGTTTCGTCTAGCGACATACCCCTAATTCTGAACTTCAATATATAGTGGTGCCTAATACAAAAGCGGAAGATCAAAAGTAGTTTTTGATTTATGGGCCCTTATTTCTCAGCCACTATTTTTTTGTAATTTATTTGTTCCTAGAGTGATCAATATGGAAGAACGGTTCGTTTATAAAATTATCCCAAAGCACATAATTGAGCTATGCGAGATAATAAATCCTCATACCCCGTTAGAGACTCCGATGATTGTTGTAAAGATTTCTGTGGGGAAAATAACTCTGAAAGAATTCTTGTTTGTAATGCGGGAAGTGGTTCTCTGGAACTTCAGTTATGGGAGGGAAATAATCGACTCGAACATCAGTCCATTGAAGGTGAACCAGAACAGCTCCTTAATCATTTTACCTCATACCTAAATGACGCTTTGCCTTGCAGCACACTATTATACCGTGTTGTTCACATTGGAAAAAAGGATAGTAATCCTCAAAAGGTTGATGAGGATTGCCTGAATGAAATTAGACATTGGTTACCCTTAGCCCCTCTTCATAACAAAATCTCACTTGAATTAATTGAACATGGGCTTCACAAGTGGCCCGATTGCAATCACTTTGTTTTTTCCGATTCTGCTCTTTTTAATACCCTTCCAGAGTACGCGAGAGTTTATCCGCTTCCAGATGAACTATCCAAACGGTGGCCAGTCATGAAATATGGTTTCCATGGGCTTGCACATCAATCTCAATGGGAGCAACTTCAAAAACAAAAGCGATTTAAGCGTGTTATTACCATTCATTTAGGGGGTGGAAGTTCATTAGCTGCCTGGCAGGATGGATGCGTAATAGATACCACTATGGGGTATACCCCAACCGACGGTTTACCCATGACAACGCGCAGCGGTGCTATCGACCCAAACATCGTTCTGCATTTGCTAGAGCATGGAAACTACACGTTAGAAAGCTTATCCAAAATGTTTAATAGTGAAGCGGGGCTGGCTGGTTTGAGTGGTATTTCCGGAGATTATCGCACACTGAAACAGAGCCAAAATGCCGATGCGGTTCTCGCTCGCGACGTATATTCTTATGCACTGACCAAAGCAATTGGATCTTTTATGGGGGTCTTGGGTGGCGTAGACGCAATTGCCTTCGGTGGAGGGCTAGGGGAGCACCAACCTGAAGTGAGGGAATCTGGGTTGTCACGTTTTGCAGGGCTTGGCATTTCTGTCTCTAAAGAGAAAAACAAGCATGCAGAAGGATGCTGTGCAATTCACGATACAGGTTCCCAAACTGAGATTTGGGTTACCCCCAGTGACGAATGCAAAGTGATGCTTAACCAATATAAAACGTATACGAAGGAGAATGGATAATGCCGGCAGTATTCAACGCAAAAGTTAATGACGCTTTCAATGAGTGGTCTAAGGGGTATGGAAAAATCCAACATACTTCCTCGACGATGAATATTGTCGAAAAGTATTTATCCCAACACTATCACGCTGCATGTGGTGAACAATCCGAATTATTAAACGCAATAGAATTGCTAAAAGCAGCTGATCGAATCTGTAGTGCCAGCATGTGGTTGGTTGCCCACATGACCTACGCAAAACGTGTGTCTATGGCAGGCAACCCACTAAATATCGACGATTTTAAAGAAAAAGCGCAGGGCCATACAGGGGGGGCACTGAATATGACGCCCGCTTATACAGGGTATCTTCTGGCTAATGCTTTAAGCGGTAAAACTCGCTCATGGGTTATGGGCCAAGGGCACTGTGTGGCGGCAATAGAAGCTGTGAATGCAATTACCGGCAATCAGTATGAAGAGAAAGAACAACTTTATTCATGTAACGAGAAAGGGCTGAGCCGGCTGTGTAATGACTACTACCGATATGATCTAAATGCCGAAGGGCAATTAGAGTCTCGTGTGGGAAGTCATGTAAATTTACACACGGCGGGAGGAATTTCTGAGGGAGGGTATTTAGGTTTCACTTCACTCAAGTACGTTCATATGCCGCTTCCGGGGCAAGAGCTGGTCACCTTTTTAAGTGACGGGGCATTTGAAGAGCAAAGAGGAAGTGATTGGGCTCCGCGCTGGTGGCGTGCTTCAGACACAGGATTAGTCGCGCCTGTTATGATTGATAACGGACGCAGAATTGATCAGCGTACTTTGATGGTACAAGAAGGGGGCACCAGTTACTTTAAACAACATCTGGAGTTACACGATTTTGATCCTGTCACTATAGATGGTAGCGATCCTGCCGCATACGCAATTGCAATCATTAATGCTACGGAGACGTTAGCTAAACGCGGTTACGAAGCAGAATCTGGGCGGAATTCGTACCCTGTCAAACTACCCTATATTATTGCTGAGGTTGCAAAAGGCTATGGTCTACCTTCAGCAGGGACAAATGCAGCGCATAGTCTCCCGTTAGGTAATAGCTTAGTAGATGACGATAAGGCAAGAGCAGCTTTTAATGAGGCAACGGCTAAGCTTCATGTTCCTCAAGAAGCGCTATTAGAAAGTGTTAAGGTTTTGAATAATCATCGGAGCACCGAACGAGTACAGGAAAAGGATCATGAATTACGGTTATTAAAACAAGTTAGCCTAACTTTTCCCGATGATAATTATTCAGAAGTAGAGGGATCAGTATCGTGCCTTGCTCAGATTGATCAGTGGATTAACGACTTGATCCTTACCAATAAGTCTTTGCGCTTTCGATTGGGGAACCCTGACGAGATACAAAGCAATCAAATGATGGCTACAATCAGAACGCTTAAGCACCGTGTAAGTGCACCAGAAGACGAAGAGTTAGAGTCGTTAACAGGTGGGGTGATTACCGCACTAAATGAAGAAGCCGTGGTGTCAGCAGTGTTGGCTAATAAGCAAGGTATAGGTTTGGTTGTAACCTACGAAGCTTTCGCAATGAAAATGCTAGGAGCCATGAGGCAAGAAGCCATTTTTTCCCGAAATTTAAAAGTATCGAATCGTTCGGCAAGTTGGATAAGCGTGCCTATAATAGCCACCTCGCATACGTGGGAAAACGGAAAAAATGAACAGTCTCATCAAGATCCTAAGTTTACTGAAAACTGGATTTGCGAAATGTCTGATGTAGCACCTGTGTATTTTCCGATTGATGCCAACACTTCAAACTCAATACTTAAAAACGTATATCAAACCCATGGCAAAATTGCTGCTATCGTGGCGGCAAAAAAAGAATTACCAGTCATTACGAATAAAGCTGAGTCTGAACATGCCGCGAATGAGGGATTATTTATTGCCCTGGAACAATCAAGCCCAGATATACAGCTTATAGCCGTAGGCGGGTATCAATTGCAGGCTTGTCTTTCTGCGGCAAATTCGTTGAAGAAGGAGGGGATAAAATGCTCGGTTGTCGCTCTGCTAGAACCAGGTCGATTTCGTGCACCTCGAGACAAAACAGAGGCTGAATATTGCCATGAGCCTGCGAGCATAGAGCGTATTTTACCTAAATCTCCACTACGTATTATCGTTACACACACAGGTGCAGAAGTAATGGCGGGAGTATTAAGGCAGTTAGATCTGGGTCCACACAAAACAACCTTCATAGGTTACAACAATCAAGGCGGTACCTTAAATTTAGAAGGTATGCTAAACGTTAATGGCCAGTCAGCAGAAGGTATTCAAAATACAGCTAAAGACATGATTAATGGGGCAAAGTAAAAATGGGGCAGAGTAAAAATGGGGGGGGCGTATGTGGCCGACGGTGCGTACTAATGCGACACATTTGCTCAGCGCATTTCGTAGCGAGCCAGCATGGCTGTTCGGTGATATTGATGCGCTTATGCCTGAAGACTTAACCGCTGAAGAGCAAATTGACTATGTAAAAAGCGCGCTTCAAAAAACAACCACTCTAGTGATCAATAAACAAAAAATACCTGTTGAAACGGTTAGCTACACCTCGCATAGCGAAGCACTTCCACACGACGCTGAACTAGTATTGCAGTCTCGACACACATTTGCGCATGTAGATGAAGTGACTTTATCGCTTTCAAAAGCATTGGGCTCGGTACATACGAGTTTTGTAAAGCCGCAATACCAGCGGGTGGGTGCTGGCGAGTCTGCAACCGTAAAGTATAAATAATGGGTCAGAGTTAATTAAACACTCTGACCCTTTTTAAAATTTGCTATTGTGCTAAGCAAGAAATATCACTTAGCTTTTCAATATCACCAGTTAGATCATTGCGCAAAACACAATGCTCACCATCGGTCAGTAAGGTAAACGTAAATGCGGGATTATTGTGCCTTCCCTCAATAGGTAATCTTCTTTCGTCCAAGTGTGCTTTACGCTCAATACTAACTTGCGAAGACTCAGAAAATACATCGTCGGCAAGGGTAATTTTGATGCCACCAAACCAGTCGCTAATTTTAGTTTCTATTATCTGTTTCTGGGCAAAACTCAAGTCGTCAGTGAGTGCGTCAACCAAGTCTTTTTCATTCGGCACAGGGGTCATTGCGCAGCCACTTGCTACAGCAAGTGGAATGACAAGTGCACCTAGTACCGTTTTAACAACTGCCATTATTCGCGCTCCTCAATAACAGGTTCGTTAACCTTATTGTGCAAAATAAAGGTATTTCTACGAGTATTCGGATTATCAATAGATAACAGGGCTTCTCCTGTTTGGTTACTCGCTGTGCTAGCAGCACTTTCTTGATTACCTAAAGCGTTAGCCCTAGTGAGTTCTTCTGTGGAAGCAACCACAGGGCAGCTGCCGGTAGCAGAATATTCTAAGGCCGCTGCAAGCATGGCTTCTTCGGGGTCACCTAGTGATGCTGTAAAATCGTCTTCCACATCACAGCCGGGTAGTTCAAAGTCGAAGCTAGGGGATGCTACCGGCATAAAACCGTCGGCGTAATCGCCGAAGCCTTTATTGTTCACACCTTGGAACTGAATAGTGAAATAGGTTTCGCCGCAGTTATCGGTAGGGTAGAAACCATATGGCTTGCCACAGGTAGTAGAGCCTATTTGTACCACTTCAACAACGACCCCCCGCAATGCGTTCATTACCGCTTCACTGGCTGAGCACGTTGAACCCGTGGTTATCACGTAAACACGTGTAAGCGACAAACTAGGTAACAAGGTGCTGGTTAGTACGCCTGCATTGTAGTCTATTTCATTACTATAAAATGGGGTTGCTTGTACCGTGCCGCCGGTTACCGGGTTTGTTGTACCGCTCTTATCGTTAAAGCGAGTGGTTTCAAAAATAGCGTTATTAGTTTGGCTAGGGCCTGCTACCATATAGGAAACCTGAGAAGCCAAAGCCAACAGGCCTCCACCGTTGTAACGTAAATCTATAACCAGTTCGGTTACATTCTCATCTACGAATAAATCAAACGCATCGATAAGGCCATCTTGGGCTGTGCGAATAAAGGTATTGAACTGAAAATAACCTGTTTTGCCATTTTCAGTATCTAGCACGCTAACGTTTTGCACTGGCGTTACGCTTACATCGGATGATGTGATGTCCACAGCTAGCGAACTGCCGTCAATAAGTTCAAATTCGAAATTGGTAATAGTGCCCGCGCTTTCAGGAAATAGCGCCGCATTAAGGGCATCAACACCAGCTTGGGTGTTGTCGTTCACGAAGTCGATACCATTGACCGTAATCAATGAAGCGCCGCGAGGTACATTGGCCAATGCAGCAGGAGAGTCAGGTTCAGTAAAACGAACCACAAGCTCTCGAGGGGAAGTGTTAGCAACAAACTCCCAGTCGAATCCATACCCAGATGACACCCCTGATTGCGATAGCTCATTGTATTCTGCGGTGTCTTGAGAAAAGTGAAAGTTATCTTTAGCTGTTCCGCTTGGGGTTAATTCGTTGGTTTTTAACTGATCGAAGTAGGCTATTACCGAGAAATTCTCGGGGTCATTGTCATCAACTTCGTCGTACCAAAGATAAGTGTCGTTGGTCCATGAACGTAACCACAGTTTTTCATCTAACGCGGAGCCTTGTGAATCAGGGTAAGCGCTGCCTGTGAAGGGATCTATCCCTGTTCTTGGTGATTCACATTGCGCGATAAAAGTAGATTGTGATTCATACACACCTGGATCCCAAGTGGGTTCGTTACTAACAGGTGGTGTAGTAGTTACTGGTGTGGTGGTATTGCCACCTCCGCTACCGCCTCCACAACCACTTAGAATCACAACAGTTACTGCTAGAGCAACACCAGTACATTTACGCGCGTTTATCAGCATAGATTTTCCTTATCTAGTCGGCCAACAAAACGCAGGCCATAGAATTAAATAAATATTGCCACAGAACAACACATCTGACCGCACTTTTTTCTTACTACGACACACGCTGAAACAAACTTGCTTGCAGATCATTTACCAAAAGTGAAGGAGTAATGGCTACACACTTCCCGAGGTGGGTTTTTTTCTACTATACGTTCAAATGTTGAAATCCTCTTTACGCCTTATTTACTCAGCTTTGCGCAACTATCCCCACGAAAATGCCTCCTAGAACACAATTTGAAAAGAGTGATGTTATGTATTTTTATCAGCGGTGTTTCACCAGTGTGGCCATTATTAG
>Ga0115013_10001700_pt1 | contig 12591 bp, 14 predicted proteins | sample SouAtlMetagenome_2_FD_88686 | JGI IMG/M metagenome (GOLD analysis project Ga0115013, IMG submission 88686) | Marine eukaryotic phytoplankton communities from Atlantic Ocean - South Atlantic ANT15 Metagenome | ecosystem: Environmental > Aquatic > Marine > Oceanic | place: South Atlantic Ocean...
AATAATAAATTTAGGATAATGACGACCGGAAAATGAGACCATGAGAAGCTCCTGTTGCAAGACAAGGGCATTATACCTTAAAATGAGATGAAACTTTAGGTCGTTAAACTTTGCGACACTACCACTTGTAGCAGTGAAAACTGACTACGTAGAGAAGTACGAACCTACAAAGCAGCATCACGAAAAAAACAGAAGATTACTGTGAAATATCAGATAGTTAAACTTGTTTGATAATATAGATTATGGAATATAAAGGTAAAAACAAAAAAGGAATAAAACACTAACACGCTGATAACGTGGAGATAAATAAATTTGACAAAACCTTAATTAGAGAAATATATATTATCGGTCCTGGCTTAGCAATAACCATTGAGCCGAATAAATGCCACAACCGGCTCATAATTTGGTTTTGTGTGAGCCGAATAAGTGTTATAATCGGCTCATGAAATATAATTGGCAACAAAATGATTGGCCCAACTTTACTTACGATCTCAGCGAGATCGAAGATGTCTTGTTTCGGATAGTTGAGCGTATGGGGCGCGTAGATGGTCTCATTGAAGGCTTGCCTGATAACATGCAAACAGAGGCTTTGATTGATATTATGGTCTCCGAGGCAATCAAAACCTCAGAGATTGAAGGGGAATATCTTAGTCGGAAAGACGTGATGTCGTCGATCCGTAACAACCTTGGTTTCAACACCACACCTGAACAGATCAAGAGTAAAAAGGCGACGGGTGCAGCAGAGCTGATGCTCGCTGTGCGTGATAGTTATCTGAGTGCTCTCGATGAAGATACCTTATTTTCGTGGCATAAAGTTCTTATGCAAGGAAGTTTCAGAGTAAAGCTTGGTGCTTGGCGCGATCATGAAGAGCCGATGCAGGTTGTATCTGGTTTAATCGGAAAAGAAGTCGTTCACTATGAAGCACCACCTTCTAATATTGTGCCCAATGAAATGCGACGTTTTATTCAATGGTTTAATGAGAGTGCGCCTGGAGGGCGCCATGAAATTAAACAACCGGCGGCTCGATCCGCAATAGCTCATTTCTACTTTGAAACAATTCATCCATTTGAAGACGGTAATGGACGGATTGGCCGCGCCATATCAGAGAAAGCCCTAGCTCAGGGCATTGGACGGCCAGTATTGTTAAGTTTGTCCAGAACGATTGAGGCCAATAAGAACGCATATTATGATGCTTTAAAAGTAGCTCAGCGCTCTAATCAAATAACTGACTGGATCAAATATTTCACACAAGTTGTCCTCGATGCGCAGATAGATGCAGAGAAGTTAATCGAATTCACTCTTAAAAAGGTAAGGTTCTTTGATCGCTATCGTGAGCAGCTGAATGACCGTCAAATCAAAGTATTAACCCGCATGCTTGAAAGCGGTCTAGATGGCTTTCAAGGCGGTATGAGTGCCAAGAAATATATGATCATCACAAAGGCGTCCAAAGCTACAGCTACACGTGATTTGCAGGATCTTGCTCAAAAAGGTGCGTTATCTTTGATAGGTGGTGGGCGGAGCACAAGATACTCAGTGAATTTATAGATTCTTTTACTTTTTCCAAAGAATGTCGCACTTCAGGATAGAATCCACTCAGGTGGTTGCGCACGTTTGATAATATATATGATGAATTATCACTCAATAACCAGCTCACAGGGTTTGACCTTACATCTATTCTTGATAATCCTACCTGCAGGACGCCCGCATTAATGTATATGTTCGAGCGCGTAAACAAGCTCTTTAACGGCGATAAAGTCATCCTCTTCATTGATGAAGGGTGGAAAGCCTTAGATGACCCTGCCTTTGAGCATAAGATTAAAGACTGGCTTAAAACCATCAGAAAGCAAAACGGCATTATTGGATTTGGCTCGCAGTCAGTAAGTGACGCCGCAAATTCACGCATTGCAGATAGCCTCATTGAACAATGCGCCACGCAAATCTTCATGCCCAACAATAAAGCAAAAGAAGATGACTATGCCAAATTTGGTATCTCACAAAAAGAGTTTGAGATCATCAAAACAACCGATAAAGCAAGCCATGCGTTTTTAATCAAACACGGCCAGCATTCTGTCGTCGCTAAATTAGACCTCTCCTCCATGGAGGGCGCTCTTGCTGTACTTTCTGGCACTACAGATACGGTGCGTCTCGTTGAAAAAATCAGAAAAGGCGCCGGAGATCAGCCAGAAAACTGGCTCCCCGCGTTTCATAAAGAGAGAAAGCGCGCAGCATGATTTTTAATATTAAATACGCCGCATTACTTATTGTTTTTGTTGTGCTTTTTGCGCCAACAGCGGCGCGCGCACAAGGCACAGGCATGCCGACTTTTGATGCTGCGAATTACATGCAAGCCGTGCAGGAGTTACAGCATATGCAGCAGCTCATTTCAAAAGCTGAGCAAGAAATATCAAGGCTTGATAGCCAGCTCGAAGCGCTCACAGGACCGCGCGGAATGGGCACGCTATTAAATGATTTATCGCAGCAAAACATTAGACGCTACGCGCCACAAAACTGGCAAGACACGCTCGAGATCTTAAACTCTGGCAGCAACCCTGGATCACTCTCTGACCTTCAAGGCAGTTACACGCAGAAACACAATACGTTTCAGCACATTGAAGGACGAGACGTGAGCGCAGCGCCCGCCTATGGCGCAAACATTGAGGCCTACGACTATGCGCGCAGCGCGGCGTTGGGATCAATGGCGCTCTCAGAAACATCTTTTAACCGCAATGATGGCCGCATTACCAATTATGAGCAGATGCTCAGTGAGATTGATAGCGCCCCAGACGCCAAAGCGTCGGCAGATCTAGCGAACCGCATCGCGATTGAAAACGGCCTCACCGCGGCTGAGCTTATTCGCCTGCAAGCAACGCAGATCCATCTCAATGCCGCGCAGGCCAACCAGACGATAAAATATGAAAGTGATCTCTACGAGTTTACGAGAGACGATCACGCCATAAACCTTCAGCCCATAACTCCATAAACGAAACGACAAGGACTCCATAAAAATGCTAAATATATTAAAGGCTAAGGCTCTCTTTCTGACATTATTCTTAACAACATGCACACACCAAGAATTAAAAAGCCCGTGCCATGATGCAAAGCTGGCTGCTGCCCCTGGCGCATATATACCATGCGCATTATCAAAGCCGATTAACCGCCTCGCCGCGGTGAATATTGAAACCAGCAAGAACTCATAAGGTCAAATGACATGTATGACTTCTTACTCACCTCAACAGATAATATGATCTCCGTTTATGTGTTCGGCACATGGAACACATTTAACGCGCTCGCTAATCCGTGGATTAACGTCATGCTCGCGCTTTATGTCGTAACCATGGGATACCTTGTCTGGCTAGGGCGCATCAATATCACTTTTGCAGATCTTATGCCGCGCCTATTTAAAATGGCCGTCATTTACGTGCTCATTACAAATATTGGCCTGTTAACCATGTTTGTATATGGCACCTTTATAGAGATCCCCGCCTCATTAGTGAGCACTTTATACACCTCCTCAGGCGAAAACACGGGCAGCATCAACGCTAATATGACACTGATTTACGATCAGGGCATAGAGGCTGCGCAGAATATCTCTAAGAAAGCCGGCTATAATGTGGTGCTGCATATATACTCGCTACTAGTCACGTTATTGACTGTGAGCGTCGTAATGGTTGCGGGCGGATATATTGTACTCGGTAAGCTCGCAACAGCTGTTCTTTTAGCGCTCGCGCCCTTTTTCATCCTCTTATACCTCTTTAGCGGCACGAAAAGCTTATTTGAAGGATGGATACGCCAAATCATTACTTTTGCGCTTATTCCTGTTCTGGTTTACGCCCTCTTGCTTTTGATTGTCGGGCTTTTAAGCCAGATCAGTGAAGAGCTTATGCTGACAACGCAGAATAACGGGCCGCGCCTTAAGAACATAGCGAGCTTCACTGTGATATGCAGCGTCTCCATCTTGCTTCTGACGCAAGTAAAGTCATGGGCAGCAGGCATAGGCGGCGGCTTTCAGCTCTCTTCCCTTGGCATGTTTAAAAACTCATCTTCAGGCGCGCTCGCCGCAGGGCGCAGCGCAGGCCGTGCGTATCGCCAGTGGCGCTCCAGAGAAAAACGCTCAATAGCAAATTAAAAGGAACACTTACATGACATCACAATATTTTAAAGCGGCCAATGACTGGCAGCGCGATATCTATGAGAGCCTCAAACGCTCAAACAAAATAGCCTGGAGCATTGCGAGCGGCGCGGGCCTCCTTGCGGCCATGACTATTCTAGCGCTGGTCCTTGTCTTGCCGCTCAAAGAATTTGCGCCCTATGTCGTCGCGGTCGAAAAAGCGACCGGCTATGTTGAAGTTTCTAAAGGCCTTCACGCAAGCGCGCTTGCGAGCGATGAAGCCATTACAATTGCCAATCTTGCGCAATATGTGTTAGCGCGCGAAACGTTTGATGCTGCTGACTTCAAGCATAAATACAAATTCGTCGAGCTTCACTCTGCGCCATCCACCCAGGAGCAATATCGCAGCCTCTTTAAGGATGGCAGTCCAGAAAATCCCGTTAAGAAATACGGCCATGACGCTGTGCGCTCTATTGAGATTAAGAATGTCACCTTCCTTAACGAGACGAAAAACACGGCTGCGGTGCGCTTTGCCGCCCAAACTACAGATCATAAATCTGGGCGCGTAAGTGATGCGCATTATATGGCGATCATTAAGTTTCGCTATGTGCAAACGCCTGAGCAGCTCAAAAACAGGTTTATCAACCCGCTCGGCTTCCAAGTAACCAGTTACCGCCGTGATACAGAAATTAGCAATTAGGAAAACACGAAGAAAGTAAGACCCATGCAGAAAACACTTACCACCACAGCAGCAGCTGCCCTTATCGCTTTATGCACGCCGGCCTATGCAGAGAAAAGCCCTAAGGCAGGCCCAGTAGACAGCCGCATTAGAACGGTTATTTATAGCCCGCGCGACGTCACTGAAATTAGGGGCCATTATGGCTATCAAACATTGATTGAATTTAACAAAGATGAAACAATCACAAATATCGCCCTTGGCGATAGCCTTGCATGGTATGTGAACCCAAATGAATCGGGCAATTTACTCTTTGTAAAACCGGTAGAAGATAATGCGACAACAAACCTCACGGTAGTCACAAGCAAAAGAACCTATCACTTTGAGCTAAACGCCTCTTCTGCCAAGTCATCCCATGCAAAGAATATGGCCTTTCATGTGCAGTTTAAATATCCAGAAGGCAGCTCAGGCTTTATAGAGCGCAAGGCTTCAGATATCAGCCCCGCTGGCGGGGCGCCGCCATCTGATTGGAACTTTAACTATGAGTTTGCAGGTCATAGCGCTCAGCTGCCTAAGCGCGCATTTGATGATGGCGACTTTACCTATTTTGAGTTTGATAAGCACAGAGAAATCCCTGCCATTTTCAGCGTTGCCCCAGATGGCACAGAGAGCCTTATTAACTATAAAACTGAAGGGCGCTATGTCGTGGTCCACCGCACCGCGAAACAGTTTACCCTCCGCAATGGCAAAAGCGTCACCTGCATCTTTAACCGCAGCTTTAATCAAGCGCCCATGCGCGACGGCGGGAGCCCTCTTCCCATTGGCGTGCTCAGCGGATTAATCAAATCCAAAGGAGCGTAAGCAGCGTCATGGAAGAACAACACAGCAACATAGAAAAAGAAGATGCCAATAGAGGCATATCTCACGTCGCCAACACTGGCCCCAGGCTTTCAGATTACGCATGGTATATTGGCGGAGCGCTCGCGATTATGGGCATTATCTGGCTAAATTTTGGCAGCAGCTTCTCAAAAAAAGACGCGCCGCCCAGCATGGTTGCACAGCAAGAAGAAAGCTACCGCCTTGTCTCTTCTGGGCACGAGCCGGCCATGCCTGAAGCTGCGCCCCTCAATATGGCTGAGGCAAACAAAACTGCGCCAATTGATCCAATTCTTCTGCAGCATCAACTGCGCATGGAAGAGCTAGAGCGCAAAAAAGCTGAGGCCCTCGCCCAGCAAATTGAGGCGCGCAAGCGCTCTCCAGTGCTTGTCTACTCACAAAAGGCGCAGGCGGCGACGCCTTCTTATAGCAGTAACGCGGTGGCCGGCCTTAATGCGCCACAATCAAGCGCCGCGGCGCAGGTTTCTGCGCGCAGCTTAAAAAACCAAGACTACCTCATCGCGCAAGGTACAACGATAAGCGGCGTATTAGAAACAGCTATTCAGAGCGACCTTGCTGGGAATATCCGCGCCATTGTGAGCCGCGATATTTATAGCTTTGATGGCAGCAATATCTTGATACCGCGCGGCTCTAAGATTATTGGCCACTATCAATCAAACCTAAAACAGGCGCAAAGCCGCCTCTTTGTGATTTGGCAGCGCATTATCCGCCCTGACGGCGTAGATATTGCGCTTAATAGCCCGGGGACAGATCACTTGGGCCGCGCAGGCCTTGGCGGCGATGTCGATGCGCATTTTATTGAGCGTTTTGGCGCGGCCATTTTGCTCTCTATGATAGATGGCGCGGTGCAAGCAGGCGTCAATGCGGCCAATAATAGAGACGCACAAACCGTTGTCACCAGTAGCGGCAGCGCTCTTAATAGCAGCGCAGAGATTGCCCTTGAGAGCGCAATTAATATCGCGCCGACCATCCATGTTGATCAAGGCACTCCCATTAACATCTTCGTGACGAGCGATCTTGATTTCTCTTCTACAAAACCAAAGACGGGCAGTGGGTCATGGTGGAGATAGCGTCGCATTATTTAAACCAGGCCCTAAAGCCTATTCTTCCATGGCTAGAAGAAGGTGGCATTAACGAGATCTCCGTTAATGCTCCAGGCACTGTATGGGTTGAGCGTGCAGGAAGCCTTGGCATGGAGCGCTATGACGTCCCTCAGATGAGTATGGACACAATATCCCTTCTCATGCGTCAAGTGGCCGCCCACTCAAATCAGCACGTTAATGAAGAAACGCCGCTTTTATCCGCCGCCCTTCCCTGCGGCGCGCGCTTTCAATCTGTCTTATACCCCGCGACGCCCCATGGCGGAGCGTTCTCTATTAGAAAGCAGAGCCTTCAAAACCTAACGCTAGATGATTACCAGCAAAGCGGCGCCTTTCATCAAACAGAGCTAGCTACGAACTATAAGGATAATAAAGAAGATGAGGCACTAAGCGCCCTATTACACGAAGGCAGGCATCAAGAATTTTTGATAAGCGCCGTGCGCGCCAAAAAGAACATCATCATTTCAGGCGGCACGTCTTCGGGTAAGACAACGCTATTAAATGCGCTTACTAAAGAGATCCCATCACATGAGCGGATCATTACTATAGAAGATACGCCTGAGCTTATCCTCGAGCAGGAGAACACATTATCCCTGCTTGCCTCAAAAGGTGATCAAGGCCGCTCACGCGTAAACGTTCAGGACCTGCTTGAAGCATCTTTGCGCTTGCGCCCTGACCGTATAATGCTCGGTGAGCTCCGCGGTAAGGAAGCATATGCGTTTATGCGCGCCGTCAACACCGGCCATCCTGGCTCTATTACAAGCGTTCACGCCGATACGCCGCGCGGTGCCTTTGAGCAAATTACGCTGATGGTCATGCAGGCCGGCCTCAGCATCAAGCGCGCAGAGATATTAGACTACCTTCACAACATTATTGATATCGTCGTGCAGCTAAAGCGGGTTAATGGCGAGCGCAAAGTCACAGATATATACTTCCCTAAAGGCGCGTCATGACATTAAGGCCCTCAACATTTATCTATACTCTGAGCGCCGCGTTCCTCTTCTTTTATATCTGGAGCGCGCTTTGTTACATGCTTCTTGGCTTTGATTATAGCGCGGCGCGCCCTTGGTCTATTTTCCTCCTTTATGAACATTTTGGCCTACAGCGCGATTATTTAGAAAAGATCATTATGGCGCTCTGCATTGATAGCGCCTGTTTTCTTGGCCTCTTCGTGGTTTGGGTATCGACCGGCCCTAAAACATATTTTGGTGATGCACGCTGGGCCAATCTATCCGAGATCAAAGCAGCCCTGCTTTTACGCAAAGACGGCCTTCTTCTTGGCAGGGCCCATGGGCGCTATATCTGCAATGATGAGCCCCTTCATGCGCTAGTTACCGCGCCAACGCGATCAGGCAAAGGTGTCGGCATTGTTATTCCAAACCTCTTATCATGGGGCGGCTCTGCCTTGATTTTAGATATCAAGCAGGAAAACTTTAATCTCACAAGCGGCTTTAGGGCGAAACATCAAGACGTTTATTTATTCTCACCCGATAATGAACAGGGAAAATCGCATCGCTGGAACCCATTAGATACCATCCGAAAAGATGCAGCGCACCGCATTTCAGATACGCAGCGCCTCGCGAGTATATTACTGCCGAGCCCGCAAAACGCTGAGGCTTCCATGTGGGTTGAGGAAGCGCGCGATCTTTTCATCGGCCTTACGCTCTATGTCCTTGATGTAAAATCCGTGCCTGCAACAATTGGTGAGATCTACCGCACGCTCAAAACTGAGCACAGCCTTGATAAAGTTTTAGAACACATCTTAGAGAAGCATAGACCCGCGCTTGATCCCGCCTGCATCATGGCTTTTAACAACTTCATCAACAAAGCCTCCAAAGAACAATCAGGCGTGCGGTCTTCCCTCTCCTCAAGTTTAAATCTTTGGTCAATACCATCCATAGACGCCGCGACAAGCGCGAGTGACTTCAAGATTGAGGATCTGCGCCGCAAGCCGGCGAGCATCTATTTCGCGACCGGCCTTAATCAGCTAAAGCCCCTCTCGCGTATAATTCGGTTATTCTTTGAGCTGTCAATTGATGTTCTTACGCGCCAGCTTCCTACTGAGCATGAGCCCCATAAAGTCCTCATGGTCATAGATGAGTTTGGCTCTCTTGGTAAAATGCCTGTCATCGCAGATAACCTCGCCTTTATCGCTGGTTATAATTTGCGCATGCTTAACATCATTCAAGGCTTAGCGCAGCTCGATGAGCTTTACGGCAAGCCTGCGCGCGAAAGCATGCTGCAAAACTCTGCCCTTCAGCTCTTCTTCGCAGCTAATGATGAAACCACAACGCAATATGTCTCAAAACGCGTGGGTGATCAGACAACACAAACGGAAAGCATTAGCTTTGGCCAGAACACGATCATGGGGACGAAAAGCCATAGCTATACGAGAACTGATTTTCTGAAACCTGAAGAGTTTCGAAGACTTTGTAAGAAGGAAGCCATTATCTTTAAAGAAGGCGCGCGGCCTACTAAGGTGCAAAAGCTCGTTTATTTTAAAGACAAAGCGTTTAAAGCACGGCTTTATGCTGCTTTAGACATACCGAAGCTTACCATGCAAGCCATAGCGCCGCCTGTATTTGATATTGCGGCTTTAGAGGATCATGAAGCCGGTAATGGGGATATTCAAACGCGTATGGTAGAAGCGATCGAATACTAACAATTATACTCTATGGACAAATGCTGCCACTATTTTTGCTACTACAGCACAAACAGAATCAAACAGTTAATCAACTAATTTTCATTTCTTTTGCCGCTAGCTAGACCGTCCATTGGAAGCAAAAACTTGAAGGCTTTCTTATGTCTCGAAGATAATCCCCCATCTGTAGGTTTGTTTTAATCCCAAAAAGCAAACTATAAGTTTATTTATTACGATCAAAACAAACAAAACCATTGATTTTGTTCACCCTATGCCTTATAAATATACTATGAGTTTAGAAAATGGCACAAAAATAAACAAGCTATTGCAGGATTGGCCCGCGGGAACGGTCTACCTGTCCTCATGGCTCGCCAATAATGGGGTTTCAAACCAACTTTTAAGCCGCTACAAAGAAAGTAAATGGCTAGAATCTATAGGAACTGGAGCGGTAATCCGCTCTGGTGACGATATTGATTATCATGGAGGGGTCTATGCCCTGCAAAAGCAAGCTGGGCTATCAGTACATGTAGGAGGCCGAACATCGCTATCTCTACAAGGGCGGGCCCATTACATAGAGATGTCCGCAGGGAAAGTCTCCCTTTTTGGCGGAAATAAAGAAAATCTCCCCCCTTGGTTTCGGCACAGAGACTGGGGAAACAGCATAGATTATTACACAACGTCCTTTCTACCTGCTGAGATGGGGCTTATTGATTTTGAAAGGAAAAGCTTTACTGTCAAGGTTTCCTCCCCTGCACGCGCAATATTAGAGTGCCTGTATCTCGCTCCAAAGCATCAAGAGCTGTTTGAATGCTATGAACTGATGGAGGGCTTAAATAATTTAAGACCTAAATCTGTACAAGAATTGTTGGAAAGCTGCTCTTCAATAAAGGTAAAAAGGCTATTCCTATATATGGCTGAGAAGTTAGAGCACCCATGGTTAGAGTTTGTTGATCTTTCTAAAGTAAATATAGGATCAGGCAAACGAAGCCTGGTCAAAAACGGTGTTTATATAGATAAATACCAAATAACAGTGCCGAAGGAGTTCGAAAAAAATGAAACGCCCAGATTATAAAGGCCAAGTTCGCCTTCTGCTAGATGTTCTCCCACAAGTAGCGAAGGAAGAGTGTTTCGCGCTCCATGGCGGTACGGCCATCAATCTATTTGTACGCGACATGCCGAGGCTTTCTGTTGATATTGATCTAACATACCTACCAATAGAGGATAGATCTACGACCCTAGAAAACATCAATTCTGCCCTCATTCGCATTAAAAACAGTATTGAGAAAGCCCTTCCAGACATCAAAATACAGCATAAAGAAAAAATTGGAAAACTTCTTATCACACAAAAAAGAACAGATATTAAACTTGAAGTTAATCTCGTTGGCCGCGGCACAATACAGACACCTACACGAATGATACTCTGTGAGAAAGCGCAAGAGATTTATGATTTATCCGCTGTCATTCATGTTGTGCCCACAGGCCAATTATATGGCGGTAAGATCTGCGCGGCACTTGACCGTCAGCACCCAAGAGATCTGTTTGATATTAAGTACCTTCTAGAGAATGAGGGCTTTTCGGATGAGGTTCGTCAAGGATTCTTGTTATGTTTATTATGCAGCGATCGGCCCATCAATGAAGTCCTTTCACCAAACCTCCAAGATCAGCGCATGGCCATGGAAAACCAATTCAGCGGCATGAGCGAAGGCGATTTCTCATATGATCAGTTCGAAACGACCAGAGAAGAGCTAATAAAAACAGTACATACTGGCCTTACCGAGCAAGATAGAAAGTTCTTACTGAGCGTCAAAAACATCACCCCTGATTGGGGCATCTATAATTTTGAGCGTTTCCCAGCCGTTAGATGGAAGCTTCAAAATCTACAGAAACTCAAAACGAATAACCCCGAAAAACATTACCAGCAATATGAAGCCCTAGAAAATCTACTCTACAACGAGACAAAGCCCCCACAATAAACTCGAATATCACAGTAATATCTTTTACCTTTGATCTAGATGACTAGCACACCATCATTAACCAACTGATCTTCATCAGTGCTGAGATTGCTCGCGCCTTTAAAATGAAATTCAACGACTGCATCGTAACCACGATTGTAAGCATCCATTGACAATATAGCGCTAAACAACTTATCGGATAAAGACATTGTAATCTCCTTCAATTATTTGATTTTTTCATTTGGCCAACTGAAATAGCTGTAGGTCATGTTTAAATTCCTAGCACCTTCCGGCAAATACTCATCCACTACAGCCCACGTCACCGGCTCATCAGTGATTTCAAAGGTTATACTCTTTAGCCTTACGCCTTCGCCAAACAATTCTTCCATCCGGTCAACCTGTTCGTATTCCTGCGTTTCTGTGTTAAACGTACTGCCCCGCACCAACGCCACCGATTTCGGATTATCCATATCTTCAAACGTCACCATTTTTGGCCATTGCTTTTCAGGCAGAGGTGCGGATGTTCCCGGCTTAAGGCTTCTATAGTATTGAATGCCCTTGACCGTTGTCGGTCCTCCGTCTGGGACGGGAAAAACCTTATAAAACTCACTGGTTAATTGACTGGATATAAGGGCAAACAAAACACCCCGCTCTCCCAGATCAACCACAACAGCCTCACCTTTGACTTCTGCAGGATTACCCGCTTCTGGAAAATCAGGCACAAGGCTTGAATAAGCATTTGATACCTCCCACACCGCCGCCCCTGTTTTGGTCCCCTCCGGTGTCTCAACCTCCACCGTCATCTTGTAACGCCATTTACCGAACACATACAAATCTCCCATCGCCAGCGCCACGCCCGCTGTGATCAAAATAGCCAACCCTGCAATTAATAATGATGTCTTCATTCTCTTCCCACAGATATATTTTATTTTTTGAACAACCTATCCGTCAGCATAAGCATGATTTAATTGCAAGCTTATACGTTGACAACTATAGAAAAACACAAGTTAGCACCTTCTAATGCAAGAGTTAGCGATCACCGTCGATTTCCTGCTCATGCCCCTCTGACTTCCCCTTCCCCAAAGAAGAAACATAATCCCGCATAACACGAACAATCTCATCCACTTTCTGCGCACCCGGCCTCTCATCCTGAGGCCCTGCCATATCCCGCGCATAGCGCGCCAGGTCCCGCATTGCATTAATGCTCTTATCAACC
>Ga0115013_10001702_pt1 | contig 12587 bp, 8 predicted proteins | sample SouAtlMetagenome_2_FD_88686 | JGI IMG/M metagenome (GOLD analysis project Ga0115013, IMG submission 88686) | Marine eukaryotic phytoplankton communities from Atlantic Ocean - South Atlantic ANT15 Metagenome | ecosystem: Environmental > Aquatic > Marine > Oceanic | place: South Atlantic Ocean...
AAGTTGACCGCCGATGTGTTTTACACTAAAATTAAACACAATACCGGCTAGAAAATGCCTCACAAACTTCCCATTCATATCATTCCGGGACTATATGCTCAGGTGTAACCATTGGATTACCCGGTATATAGTTATCAGTATGGCCTAAATAATTAGGTGAAAAATAAACAAAATAAGAGAAGAAAAGTAAAAAACCAACTAATCCTAAAGTGTCTTTTATAAAGAAATATGGAAAAAAACTAATTTTGTCGGATGTTGATGATATTCCTAACGGGTTATTTGAACCGTCTTGATGAACCGCAGCCATATGAATTATTACAACGCCGGCAATAATAAAAGGTAATAAGTAATGTAAACTAAAGAATCTATTTAAAGTTGCGTTGTCTACGCTAAAACCACCTCATAATAAAGTTACTATTTTAGTTCCAACAAAAGGAAACGCGCTGAAAAGATACGAGTTCGAATGCCCTAATTTCTTAGAACAAGCGCTCATCCACACGTAGCGAGCAAGTTTCCAAGCACTACGCGTTTCATCGGAATATTTAGAAGTTTTAATCGACCTTTTATGCGTCAAAGTTAGAAGGCGTGTAACCTTTAAGTTTGCGTAAACTAGGGCCGTCGTATTTACCAAAGGTTATCTGATTGTGGTGTTTTTTACATACGGGTATTTGCTTCGAAGTGTAAGAATTTATGGTACGTTCCATAGCTGAACCTTTATACTTTTTACGGTGTTTTATATGATGTCATTCTTCCGCTTGGTTAGGACAGTTAGGTATTGCACATTTTAATTCTGAAGCACTTACTATAGCAGCCAGGGTAGTGGGCAGTGGTATTCCCTGAGGTTTTACTAGCATCCAATTTATAAATTGAGAGCTTCATCGTTGAGGTTGAGCTTTAGGTATATCAAAACTAATAGATTTACCTTCCTTTTTGGGGTGGTTTATTATAATATCTTTTGTAAACTTATTTTCAGCTCATTTAGCTGTTTTTTGTTTATGTCGATGCGCAATAGTTAATAGTGCGGATCTTTTAAATAAGTGATAAAGTTGATTTAGTGCACCTTGATGCGTCACCCCAGAATAATAATTTGATACACCACGTACCACACTTCTGAATCTTTGTAATACTTCTCAATCTGATGTTAGAAATAGTCATTTATCAACTCTACGACCTACAAATTTTACATTTTTTCCATCTCGTGCTAGCTGAAGGAAACCTCGTTCTGCAAATTTCTCTATAAGTCTTGGAACGGGAGCCAGAAACTTTAGTTTGGTTCCACCGGTACGTTGACCAGCTTTGACATTTCAGTTTGCGCCTTTGTGATGGTAGTCTCCATAGATCTTGTAACCAAGAAATATAACACCATCCGTATGATGTTTGATAATAGATTTTTCTTGGTTCAAGTCCATTTTTAAATGTAAATTCAAGAACGCCGCAATGTTTACGATGATGCCAGCACAGTATTTTTTAGGTCCAGTAAACCCTAAGACGAAGTCGTCTGCGTAGCGAACATAGGTCAATTTACGATACTCTTCATTGATTTTACCGTAAGCGTGGTCATGTTGCTCCGCTAATTGTCTGCGTCTTATAGATGTTAATGCGGATCGACTCGTCTTAATTGAAACATCAGGTGTAAGTGATTTTATTTCTTTGCTGATTTTGGCTCATTCGGGTGCTGTGTTAGGGCCTCATCGCTGAGCTTTTAATGTAGTTTCGTGTCTTGCGTGCAACCATTTGGATTGAGTACTGGTATTATCATAAGTCTTTATCATATTCTCAACGATGAAATTATCTAACTCATTTAACATTATATTTGCCAATAACGGACTTAAAATTGATCCCTGAGGTGTACCAAGTTTATTCTCTAGCTTGCTATCCGCAAAATTAGACATATGAATATAACCAGCACGCAGTTGTTTTAAAAGTAACCGACTAAGATAAAAGTTATTAATTTTTTTATTTATGGCCAGCATCAAATACTCGTGGTGAATTTTATCAAAACACTTGACGATATCAGCGTCAATAAATCAAACGGGTGTGCCCCATTTTTTATACATTTGTAATAAAGCACTGTGGCAACTACGGTTTTTTATAAAACCATGAGATAAACTTGAAAAAGTTGGCTCAAAGACAGGATTTAATAACATGAAGCAAGCTTGTTGCACAATTTTATCGCGCGTTGAGGCGATCCCTAAAGGTCTCAACCCTCCATTTGATCTAGGAATATTAACTCATCTCGAGGGATTTGGTTTATAACTATTATTACCAAGAGATACTGAAAGAGCTAAAATCCCACCTAGCGTAACGTTTTCTACCGGAATATTATCTATACCACCCGATTTTTTCTTTTTTAACATATTAAACGCTATTAAAAGGAAACAGGGGTTACTTAATAGTTCTCGGTAGTCAAATTTCACTACACCCGTGGTAGTACGAATAGATAAGTAGTACTTATCCATTAAATAAAGAGCTTTGACCATGTTTTCAACGCAAAAAGCATTTTGTACACGGTCAGAAGCTTTTTGTAACTTCTTTTGAATAGATTGAAGAATTCTCATAGCTCTTCAATATAATTCCAACTGACTTACTTCTCAAGCGGAAGATAGGTAGGGTGGACTAAACTTATACACCACAAGGGTGTTAGTACCCCCTCCTTCGATACCCGATACTCTTAAGTCGCTTTTACGCAATTCTCCCACATTGGGTATCTGTTGCGCACTTTGTAAGTTCCGACTTATACAAAGAAACGATGTTTCGAGGGCCTTAGAAGAAAACGTATGACTCTCATTGAGTGAAGTTATGCGAGCTGATATAAATTGATTGCAACATGAACCGGTACAATCAAAAGCCGAAGCATGAGGAGCTTTAGTATAAACTTTCCTCCCGGTAATTGGTCGGTCTTCACGTTTGCCACTTTTGAGAATTGTGGCTACACTTCTTAGCAAGTAATCGTTTATAGAAAACCTCTTATTTAAATTAAAAAATCGTTCTACTGATTTGCCTCTACAGCTGTCCCGTATTATACATACGTGTTCGGCATCAGTTACAGTATTATATCATACTTTTTGTATTGTATGTTCGGCTCATACCCGCCCATTCGTTATTACTGTTGCCCCTCAAAATGACATTTGGCCCCACGGAAGCACATAACCCATAAAAGCTGTTGCCATCATAAGTAAAAGGATTATAACACCTAAAATTCATACAAAACTTCTTGGTTCAATATATGATCCATAATATAATCCACGCCCTAGATGAATATAAACAACAATAAAAAACATTGATGCACCATTTGCGTGCATATAACGCAATAATCAACCATTATTAACGTCACGCATTATATGTTCAACACTTAAAAAAGCTAAATCAACATGCGGTGTGTAGTGCATGGCCAAACCGATTCCCGTAACTATTTGTATAGATAGACACATTCCCGCCAAAAAACCAAAGTTTCAAAAATATGATAAATTTGAGGGGGTTGGATAATCGATTAAATGATCATTAATTACTTGTACAAAGGGTTGTTTTTTTAAAGAAAGTAACATCAAAAATTTATATAAAAAGTTAGTATAAAAGGACTTGAACCTATAACTTTCAACTTATCAAGTTGACACTCTCACCATTAAGTTATATACTTAAAACATAATTTAAAATGTATTTTTATAATATAGATAAACTTAAAAATTCTGTTAATAAAATAACAGTATTTGGAAAAACTAAATAAAAACTTATGAATAAAAAGGAGGATGAAAGAATTATTTCTGTAGGTTCTTTTTTCAAAGACATCCACATATTATTATTTTTATTCATAAAGAAAAAAGTTTTGATTAAACGAATGTAAAAATAACAACCAACACAACTTATTAAAGTCAATAAGGCCGTTACAATTATTCAATTTTGTTGTAATAATGAAATAAAAACAAGAAATTTACTATAAAATCCAGACAAAGGAGGTATTCCCGCTGTTGAAAACAAAATGATTGAAAAAATCAAAGTAATTATTATATTTCTTTTTGATAAATTAGATCAATTTATTAGGTATTTTAAAAAATCTTGTTTATAAAATGATGTAATAATTACACAAAAAAGTGCTGCGTTCATCATTATATACATTATAAAATAAAAACTAAAGGATTTTATTGAAATAATTGAGAAGCAACAAAAGGCTAAAAGTATAAATCCAGTATGAGTTATAGCCGAAAAAGCAATTAATCTTTTTAATTTTTTTTGATACAAAGCGCTAATATTACCAATTAAAATAGAAGAGAAACCGCAAAAAAAACATAGATTTGATCAAAAATTATAATAAAAACTTAATGTTATAAAAAAAAGCTTGGTAATTAAACAAAATATTGCTGATTTTGGTACTAATACAAAAAACATTGTAACAGAAAGCATTGAACCCTCATAAACATCACATAATCATAAATGAAAAGGAGCGGCCCCCTGTTTAAAAAACAAAGCAACTGATAATAACAATATACCTCAAAAAAAGGGTGGAACATCATTGAAAATATACGTTAGTCTTTGTATATTTTCAAACGATCATGAAGAAGTGAATAAATATATTTGGGAAAAACCAAATAATAGGAATCCTGAAGAAAAAGAGCCTAAAATAAAATATTTCAAACCGGCTTCTCCAGAAAATTCCGAATTATTTTGAAAAGATGTTAGTGTATAAAAAACTAAACTTTGAAGCTCAATTGCTAAATAAACAATCAATAAGTTAGACGTAGTACAAAGTAAAAGCAATCCTAAAATAGCTAACATTATTAAAAAATCATATTCACTTTGAAAGCAATAACGTAATGATAAATATTTTTTGGAAGCGATTATTGTAAGTAATGAGCAAAATAAAACCAATACTTGAAAAAAGGTACTAAAATAATCTTTTAAAAAACAACAAGAAAGGGATACATATGCTACATTGTCTAAAAAAATTAAAGAAATGGGTGTAAAAATTAAAATGATTTGCGAATAATTATTCGTTGATGAACTAAAAACAGGCAAAGAATATTCTTTTTTGCTAAGAAAAGAAATATAAATAACTAAACAAAAAGCATAAATTGAAAATATGTATTCTAAAATAAAACTAGACTCTGCCATCACACGAAAATAAAAATTTATTTTGTTATAAAACTTTTATAAGTTTGAAAGGAATTGAACCTTTATCGAAATATTATGAGTATCTTGTTTTAACCATTAAACTACAAACTTTTAGTAAAGCTAGAAACGGATTTGAACCATTTTAAAAAGAATTTGCAATTCTATACATTACCTAAATTATGTTATCTAGCCGAGAACTATAAAAAATTGAAAAATAAATTTTGTTTCGTATGAGAAGATTATAATTTTTACAAAATAAAAAATCTAAATCACCGATTTTTAAGTTTTTATATAAAACTATAATATTTGTTAATAATCAATATTTAAAAAAATTTAAAAAATGTTTTGAAGTTATTTTCAAAAAATTATATGCTTTCATTTTTTATATATTAAAGCGTTACTTTTCAACTTTTTAAAATTAATAATAATAGGCTTTTTTGAAGCATTCTTTTCATACTAACCTCAAAATCTTCTCATTTTTAATATAACTATTACTGGATAGAAACCAAACTGATTTACATCGTTTTAAACCCAACTCGAGTAAAATATTATTTAGCGAACAGCTATACCCTTTCTAGCTTTTTCACTAGAAGGTTATTTTTAGTCGACATCGAGGTCACAAACCAAATTGTTACTTCGATTGTTAAAATTTGATTATTCTGTTATCCCTTCGGTACCTTTTATTCGTCGTTCAATTTGCCAACCAAATAGCAAAATTGGTTCAATAAAACCAACCACGTTTATTTTTGTTCAATTTGTCAATTTTACAATTAAGCAAGTTATTATTTTTTCACGCTTAAAATGAAAAGTTTCACTTGAACTTGCCTTTGTGCTTCTTTGTTACTTTTTAAAAGAATTTCGTCCCAAAAAAACTACCTAACAAATATTTTCCTACCAAAGTTAGCAAAAAATAATAAAAGAACAATACTTTCAAAAAAAAATCTATCATATTTTTATGAATCAAAGATTCTTGTTTAATTTAACTAAACATTATTATCATATTTTTACATTATTTGTTTATAGTAAAGGTCGAAAGGGTCTTTTCGTCCTAGTAATAAAAAAACGAATCTGCACGTTTAATTCAATTTCACAAAAATAAAAGACATGACAGCAGACGTGTCGTTTTAAGATTCATGCAGGACCGTATTTATCGGCCAAGGAATTTCGCTACATTATGATTCTCAAGATAAAACCTCTATTTACTTGTCGTTATGAAGAAACAAAATATTTCCTTTTTTCTGCTTTTCAAGCATGGAGAACTTATCAAACTATATACCTTTTATTGCAAATTTGCATAGTTTTAATTTTTTAAGAAAATGTCGCAAGTCTCTATTTTAACAGCTAAAAAATTAAAGTTTTTAGCTTTTTCTTATCCCGAAGTTACGAAAAAAATTTGCCGAATTCCATATCTTTTATTATTTTTTACATAATTATATTTTAAAATACTTATTTATCTGTTTCGAATTTAATACAAATTTTTATCATGTTTTATTAACATATTAAATTTTTCCTGAAAATTAAAAAAACATAATTTTTAACCTTAATTCTTTTTATTTTATATTTTTTTAATTTTGTAATTTAATTTTTTCATGATAAATGCTCCATTTTTTTTAGCTATCGCCTTAAAAATAAGAATTTGAATAATTTTGCGCGAAAAAATATCACGCGAAAAAATCGCCAATATATGAAAAATTTTGTAATTTTTTATTGTTACTAATTTCAACATTATTTCTATTGATAAATTTTTTGTTTAAATTTACAGTAAAACAAAAATGCTAAACAATATATTCCACTACTAACAAATATATATTTGTTTTGTTTTTTCGGTGTAATTTAATTTCAACTATATTTTTGGATATAATTAAATAAACAATTAAACTGTTACGTTTTTAAAAAAAGATGGCTGTTTCTAAGCCTACAAAAAAGAAGTTTTCTTTATTAAAACCTTTAATAATTGTTTTACTTTAAAACCTTAAAAAACAATCAATAAGTTGTTTCTTTCTTGACAATAAACTTTTTAGCTTATAGTCTAACTACTCTACTTTAAATCTAAAAATATTCTTAGTTTAATTTTTTTTTGTAATGTTTTTTAACAACCGCAAAAAAACCAGAGCTTTACAATAAAAAAAAAGAGTGCTTACCTAAAAGTAATTTCGTGGAAAACAAGCTATCGCCAAGTTTGATTAGCCTTTCACCCCTATTTAAATTTCATCTAAGTTTTTTGCAACAAACACTAGTTCAACCCTTCTTTTTACGTTTAATAAAAATTCAGTTTGAATTTAAATAGCTCACTTGGTTTCGTGTCTATTTTTAATAACTATAAACATTTTCATTATGCTTTTTGTTTTTTAGCTTGCTATTAAAAATAACTAGTTGAATCATAATGCAAAAGGAACACATTAAAAAAAATTGTTAAATATCTTAAATTTATAAATCCATAAAAAATACTTTCTTTTACAATACTTTTTCGCTATCGATGTTAAAAATATTTTAAAAATAGAAGTTGGTCTTCTTTTTAAAAGTTTAAAAACTTAAACTAAATATAATACACTTTTTATATAATCATCTACAGGATTAAAACCTTTTTTTAATTTTAATGATATACAAAAAAATATAATTTCACTCACCATTACTAATATAAATCTCTTTTGATTTCCTATAAACAAGTTACTTAGATGTTTCAATTCACTTTTTTACTTAAATTTATAAAATTTGTTTCCTTGAGAGAATATTTCTAATTATATATAATTTATAAATACTTTTCGATAAAAACGTCTCTTTTTTAACTCTAGTTACTCGCTTAAGATAATTTTTTTTTTCAAACAAAAAATAATTCATAAATATTACAAAGTTAATATCTCTTTGCATTATATCTAACATAATACAATTATTTATTAATTTTTTTTCCCTTTTTAATAGTATCTTAAAAAATATTAAAATAACAGTAAAAATATATAAAATATATTTAAAAATCACTAAAAAAGAGTGTGTTAACTTAAAATAAAATTCATTATAAATAAAACCATACAAGAAATAAAATAGACATATATAAATAAATTTTTCCAGCAGCAAATTCTTTTACAGCTACTTTGTTACAACTTTTTCGTAGTTACCTGTTTTATTAACTTTCTGTTTTATGTTCAGCAAATAAAAATAATACAAATTCCCACGAAGGGATGGGCGATAAGTAAAAAAGAAATTTATTGTTTTTCACGATTACAATCTTTTTAATCATTACTATTTATTCCAACTTCATATTTTTGAGTTACAAAAAATAATCCGGACTTAAAAAGTTTTTAATAATTTGTTTTTTCTTACAAAAAAAACTATTTTTTATAACTTCTATTGTATTATGTTTAAAGCCCTTTTTATTTAGGCCATAAAGATTTAGACATCATTTTTTTTCAATTTACCTATAATAAATAATCTCTTTATATTTAAGTAAACAAATAAAGAAAAAAGTTACGTTCTTTCTTGAACTTAATCAAATATTTTGCAACAAGAACTGACGACAACCATGCAGCACCTGTAATATCGAAAAATTGAAAAACATTATTTCAAAACAATGATATCATACAAAAAAAGGTAAGTTTCGCGCGTACTATCGAATTAATTAACATAATCCACAAATATTTTTTCTTCTCATCTAATTCTTTAAATTTCATTTTTGCAAATTTACTTTTTAGGTTGATATTTTTGCGTTAACTTTTAAATATCATAGTTGATGGCGTGAGCTACAAGAGTTTCTAATTCTTTTTGGTATTCAAGCTTTAGTAACAATAAAAGTCAGTCAGAAATTTTAGAAAGTATTTTTCAAAAAGTAGTGTTCCTAATTTTTTTAATATATTTTATCATTAATTAATTAATTCCACTTTCTTAAAATTGACTCGATCCTAAATTAACCTATTATAGAGTTTTAATTCTAAAATTTAAAGTATTATTTATAGGCCTTCTTATTACAATTTACACCTAGTATTTCCGAAAAACGTTCATTCCTTATGTTTTACCGACACTTCTGGCACATATTTTAGTGGGAATTAAATATTAAAAAATCATTTATTTTTTTTAATATAAGATTTTTATTGTATAATTACAAAATCAATCACTTGAAATTACTGAATCAAAATTTATTTCATTGTTCAATATTCTTAACTGCGATTTTTAAAAATTTAACTATTTTTCAAAGTTAATGAGGCAAAAGGTCGTTTAACCCTGCAAGAAATCTTCGACTTGATATGAAAGTAAATACCAAAAATCTAATATCGTAAAAGAACGAATAACTTCGAAATAAATCTTTTTTTTTATCTTTATAAAAGTATTTTGACTACTAAAAATTATATAGTTTCTTTTATTTTTTTCTCCAATTTACCACAACAAAATATTGTTGTTGATTTGCATGTTAAAATATTACAAAAACGTTCTTTCTGAGCCAGAATAAAACTCAATAAAAAAAAATTAAATCCATTAAATAATGTTGCATATTAAAATATACACAGGCCTTGCGGATACACGGCTGTTAATAAAAATATATACACAAAATATTATTTTTATAAAAATGTGAAACAGCGCATCTATTTTTTCGTTAAAATATAAATAACTTACACCAAATTATATTTATTTATATATTTCATTTTAAAAAATATAAACTGCTCCGCTTAAATAGTTTCAACTACACATTAATAGAGTTCAATTAAAAAAAATTTCAGTTTAGAAAAATATTTTTAAAAAAATATAATAACAAACAAAACCACCAATAGCAGTTGGCATAACAAAAGTAGGGTAAGCATCCATGGCTTTTTCTTAAAATCATAAAGTAAGATATAAAAAGTCAGCAAAAACTCCCCTTAGAACCCAACGTGCGACTTTCATCGCATTGGGCTCGCCATCAATTCTATTTAATATTTATGATATATTACAAATTTTTCCTAATAAATTCTAGGTCCGTCGTATAAACCCAAATGAACTTTTAAGTGGCATATTCCTATTGACCGTTTTTTTCCATTCGGCGTCTCTAAGTAAACACGTTTAACTGGTTTAAACGCAAAATAATGATCTTTAAGCTTTTGAATAATGTTGCTAACATCAGAATGCGAAAACCCATCCAAAGTTTTGTTATCAACGCCCACAGTATTAACCCCCTATTTTTTCTTCTTTTTCAATAAGCTTCTCAAATGAAATCAGGGTCCAACAAAATATTATAAATATTAATAGTGTTGTGTTTATTTAAATCACGCATATTTGAACGATTTAAACTTTCACAACTAATTGACTGTTTCCCTTCACCTTCACCACCGATTAATGTAGTTGTATAAAATCTAACTTTTACGGTTACTATGGAAACTCCGTTACCATATCTTTTACAAGACTTAGGCAATCCCATAAGCATAATTAAATTATTATGCTTAGCGAGTGTTACTCGCGAGTTTGAGAATTTTTGTGAATCTGACCTTAGGCCGCCTTTCGTTTCGTTAGAATACACTAACGTGCAATTTAACAGTTTGTCCACGTTTCAACTTCTTCTAATTTCAGTGGTGTTAAATATATTTCGATGGTAAAATATCGACCATGTAAATCGTGCTGAAACTCGAACTTTGATAAACCCAATCTAACCATAGTCAGTTTAGCTCACATAGAATTTTTGAGATTATCTACCATCTCTCATCTAAGCTTTCTTGACATGCTATTGTCTTTTATTGGTTTCCCTTTAAAGTAAGTCAAGTGCTTTATAGGATATCCAAACAATCCTAATAATTTTGTAAATTAACTAATAAATTTAACATCTTAATTATTTTATAATTATACACAAATACCACCGAAACGGCGCACAAGAAAATCATCAAGAACGCGTGTGACGTAACTAAAACATTATAAAGTTGATAGTTTCCTGCTAAAAAAACTTCACCGGCTTGAGACAATTCTAAACGCATTGCCATAGATACAATTAAACCTAAAACACCGGAAAAAGCACCAAAAATAAAATACAATGTTCCGATATTTTTATGGTTTGTTGAATAAATTCAACGATTTACTCATGAATTTTCAAAAATAAACATCTAATAAATTAGAAATTAGTAAATATCAAATATGCAAAGTGTAATTAAATTTAGTAGATGACGAGATTTGAACTCGTGATATGTTCAAAAACATATAAAAATTTAGCAAACTTTCACTTTAAACCAACTCAGTCACATCTAGATCAAAGTAGCAAGATTCGAACTTGCACTCTTTAATTCCCAAAATTACTGATAAACAATAAAATGTTTCCAAAAGGGACAAAAAAAATTATTTTTATAATATTTAGTCCCTAAACAAATAACCACAAAAAAGGTTACCTTCTTTTTATGCAAATAATATTATAATTAAAAGTAGATACTTTATCAAAAAAGCATATTAGATCTGATAATATTCAAAATTATAATAAACATTTACAAAAAAATATGATGCCGATTACACTATACTTTGATTTTATTATTATATTTTTAAATTATATATTCTAAATTGTATTTACTTATTATTTTTTCAATAAAAATCAAAATAATATGTAATATATTCACTAATGCAGTTATAATTGTAAAAGTACAATATAAGAATTGACAATATTAAAGAAAGCAAACTAGCACAACATTTATTATCAATGATGTAGTATAATATATGATAATATAGTACAGTATCATCGGCGTAGTATAACTTATTAACAAGAATAAATATACGGGGTCATTTATTAATGTGCTACACATATTGTAAAACAATAAACTTTTCATTATGTTAAAAATGTGTTTTATATACAATAATTTTATTAAGTGTTTGTATCACTTACTTAAGTAAGTTTAAATTAACCACCTCAAAAATAAACTGCAACATAAAGAAACAATCACACCACATCGACGAAATGTCAATAAAATGCTGCTGCTTCAAAACCAAAGTGGTGTGAAGTTGTAAAATGATTTAAAGACAGTCTAAAGAGGCAAACAGTAAGAAAACATGTACCGATAAAAACATGAAAGCCATGAAAACCGGTTGCCATAAAGAAAGTAGAACCATAAATACCATCAGTTATTGTAAAACTCGCGCTAACATATTCATAAACTTGAAATAATGTAAAAATAATAGCAAGAACAATAGTTAATATTAAAGATCAAACTGCGCTCATTTTTAAACCTGCTGTTATTGCATGGTGAGAAAACGTTATTGTAACACCCGAGCATAACAATATTAATGTATTCAATAAAGGTATATCAAAAGGGTTAAAAGTAACAATATTTTTCGGCGGTCAAATATTACCAATCTCAATTGTTGGTGTAATACTCGCGGCAAAAAAAGCTCAAAAAAAAGCAAAAAAAAACATTACTTCTGAAACAATGAACAAAATCATTCCGTATCTTAAACCTAATTGTACTATACCAGTATGCTGACCTTCGAATGTACCTTCACAAACAACGTCACGTCATCATAAAAACATACATGCTATAACAGAAAATAAA
>Ga0115013_10001704_pt1 | contig 12580 bp, 6 predicted proteins | sample SouAtlMetagenome_2_FD_88686 | JGI IMG/M metagenome (GOLD analysis project Ga0115013, IMG submission 88686) | Marine eukaryotic phytoplankton communities from Atlantic Ocean - South Atlantic ANT15 Metagenome | ecosystem: Environmental > Aquatic > Marine > Oceanic | place: South Atlantic Ocean...
CCGAGGCTATTGATTTTTATCGCCCAACGGCCGGGATTTGGTTCGAGAAAGACGGGAAAATCACCGGTTTTTTGGAATTCTCGCTTGAGAGGTTTAGCCGGAGAAGCGTGAACAAGGACATCTCGAACGAGATTGAATGGACTGGACTTGCCAAGTGGTTTGAGCAGTTAGGTTTGCAGACCAATTTCGATGCTGAACTCTATCAGCGAATGCAGCGCAAAAAGTGAGAAGGCGGCAACTTCCGAAACGCTGTTATCGGGGTGAGTGGGCGTTGACTTCCTTAAGAAGCTCCCAATGGTTAAAGACCCCATACACTACAGAGCTCTTTGAAGCCCGGGCACCAAAAACCAGAGTGAAAAGTCGAACCGGCCACGCAGCTATCAAAAGATCGGTGCGAAAAAAGGCAATGATATCCCAGAGTAATACATAGGCCGGAAGGAAAACTGGTTTTGCCAGTTAAATCTTTCGATGAATTTAATTGAGTTAAAATTTTCTGAAAGGAACCAACCTAAGTTTTTTGTCAGACATCGCCAAAATTATCGTATTAAGCCCAAGAATAATACTCATGAAGAATTCTCTCACACCCTCAGTTGCTGCTCTTTTTTGTCTAATTACATTTTTCTTCACTGAGTCTCAATCTCAGGCCGACCAGCCCCCTAAGGGGTTTGGGAAAATCGATCGAGAGATCGTGATCAGCACTTTGGAAGCTAAAATGAAGTATAATATCGGCAGCTTCAGCGTAAAACCTAACGCAAAGATTAAGCTCGTATTGAAAAATCTAGATAGTCTTCCCCACAATCTTATCCTCTGCACGCCCGGAAAAACAAAGGGCGGAGACAAGGGGAAGGAAGTGATCGATGCAGTAATAAAACTTGGAGACAAAGGGGTCGAGCAGAACTGGGAACCTAAGGGACACCCTCGCATTTTAGTAAGTTCCGGAATGGTCCAACCGAAGGAGGAAGCTACAATTTTTTTCAAGGTTCCAAGCAAAGAGGGTAATTACCCTTATATCTGCACTTTCCCCGGGCATTTCCAACTTATGAATGGGGTCATGAGAGTAAGTAAGTCGGGTAATTCCACCGAAAAGCTGCCAGTGATCAGAGATCTGTTGTCGTATACACACTTGGGCAGCTTCAGGACTCTCGCGGACCTCCGAAAAACCAAAGCAGTCAACGTGGAAGAAGAAAAAAAAGGCGTCATCTCTCTTCAGCACGCAGCACTCAAGAAGAATGCTCGTGATAATTATGGAATTGTTTGGGAGGGCTGGCTCGACGTCCCGCGCGACGGAAAATATACCTTCATTTACGACACCGACGATGGTGGCTCGGTAGCAATAGACGGAAAAGAAATTATCACCCGAAACTACGTTGGTCCTGCTGGCAACCCATCTAAAGAATCAATCAATCTCAAAAAGGGGCGTGTTGATATCAAGGTTGAATACTATGAACTCTCCGGTCAGGAGCATGTATCACTGTCTTGGGAAGGCCCAAAAATGAAAAAGCAATACCTTTCCGATAGCAAAACGAGTGGAGGGAGCAACCGAGGTGGCGGCGGAAAAAGTATCCCGGTGGTGGCCCCGGCAGGAGAGGCAATCATTTACCGTAACTTCATCGCAGGCACCGACCCTCGAGGCATTGGCGCAGGATACTCCGAGGGAGTAAATTTGGCCTTCAGCGCTGACTCTATGAGTCTCGATATGATTTGGAAAGGCGACTTCATTGATGGCGGGCGCCATTGGACTAACCGTGGCCAAGGATTTCAACCACCAGCAGGCGACCAAGTGATTACTCTGAATCGCGGCATTCCATTTGCCATTCTTGAGAGTCAGACCTCCAAATGGCCAAACAAGGCCGACGTAAAGATGGTGCCACTCTTCAAAGGATATAGTCTTAATAAGCAACAGCGGCCCACTTTCAAGTATCACTTTGGCCCGGTTGCAGCACTCGATTACCCTGCTCCGAAAGATGATGGATCCGGCTTTACCCGGGCTATCACGATTAATGTGCCCGCTCCCGGATCTGCAGGCGAGCAGCTTTACTTTCGGGTGTTGAGCGGTGGAAGCGTGCAAAGTGCAAACGAGAGAACCTTCAGCTTTGAGAACGATCTTGTCGTAAATGTGCCTCTCTCCGAATTCCCTCCATTCACCCGTGAAAACGAACTCTTGATTCCAATTCCGCTCACACCAGGTAAACATAATGTAACCATCGACTACACCTGGAAGTAATTAGGTATTCCAACCCCAAAAAATTTCAGATCATGAAAAACTTTATTCTCTCAGCCGCTCTCATTTCCACTGCTTTGGCAGACCCGCGCCAACCTGAATTTTACCTTCGCGAAGAAATCCCGATGCCGGAAGGCGAGGTTCTCGAGCTTGGTGGAATCGCCATTATGCCTGACAAAAAGGTCGCAGTCTCCTCCCGCCGCGGTGATATCTGGGTCTGCGAAGGCGCCTATGAAAAAGATCTCTCAAAGGTCACATGGACTCTCTACGCGCGAGGCCTCCATGAGCCTCTCGGAATGTTCTACCGGGATGGGTCACTTTTTGTCACCCAGCGCCCCGAAATTACAAAACTCACTGATACTGACGGTGACGGTAGAGCTGATAATTTCGAAACTGTAACCCACCATTGGGGAATTGACGGCGACTATCACGAGTATAATTTCGGATCTGATCCCGATAAAAATGGAGATGTTTGGGTCGTTCATTGCCTCACTGGTTCGGGCGGTGCGAGCCAGAAATCTCCGTGGCGTGGATGGTGTTATCGTTATAATCTTGATGGGACAGCCACTCCGACCTGCCCTGGGATTCGTTCTCCGGGCGGAATCGGATTCAACCAAGCAGGCGACGCTTTTTACACCGACAACCAAGGACTCTGGAATGGATCTTCCTCGCTCAAATGGCTCAAGCCTGGCGGCTTCATGGGGAACCCGACGGGTAACAAATACGTTGATCTCGTTGAGGGCATGGAAAAGCCACCTAATCCAAAAAGCGATTCACGGATGGTCATCGAACACGACAAGGATAAGCGGATCATTCCACCTGCGATTATCTTGCCACACGGCAAAGTTGGTCAGTCCCCAACTGCCGTCATCTATGATAGTTCAAAAGGAAAATTTGGCCCATTCGAGGGACAGGTTCTCGTCGGAGAGCAGACTCACTCCCAAGTCCAACGTGTCTTTTTAGAAAAGGTCAAAGGACTCTACCAAGGGGCTGTTTGGAAATATCTCGAAGATTTTCGCTCTGGAATCGTTCCAGCTCGGATGGGTGATGACGCCACGCTCTTCGTTGGTGGAACAAATCGAGGATGGGGTGCCCGGGGCGGCAAGAACTTCACCTTCGAGCGCGTGCGCTGGACCGGCAAAACTCCCTTCGAAATGCACGAGATGCACGCAAAGCCAGAAGGCTTCACCATTACTTTCACGGAACCAATCAACGCAGCCTCTGCCAGAGATATAAAATCATACGACTGTGCGGCTTGGACTTACATTTACAAAAGTGGATACGGGAGTCCTGAAGTCGACAAGGTCACCCCAAAGATTGACTCTGTCACCGTCTCAGCTGACCGAAAATCTATCAACTTGAAGGTTTCGGGACGCGTGCGCGGCCACGTTCATCACTTTAAACTCGGTGGACTAAAATCAGCCAAAGGAGATTCTCTGTGGCACCCGGACGTTTACTACACCCTCAACGAGATCCCTGAGTAATCGGGTCACAGTTCGCTCTCAAAGCCACCCTCCAAAAGGAGTGTGGCTTTCTTTTTGAAAAAGCTGTCCGGTTATTAAGATACTAGATTGCAGTGCTCGGAATTTGCTTTCGGCGGCAACGCCGCGGAAAGCCGAGTTTGGCGGAATGCATGGGGGAAACGGGGCCGAAGTTTACTACTTCGGGGCTTCCCAGTTAGGAATCTCACCCTCCCAGGAAACTGGGTCGGAGGCATGTCCTTCTGCGAAGCGATCGCTCAAGATGTCGATGATGCCGTCGTGTCCGGCCACGAGATCGCTCATCTGCCATTGCAGGTCTGGATGGGACTTGGCAGCTTCCTCGCAGATCTTAGCGACATCGCCGCCGGGTCCCGCATGGCGGCCGGGTGAGGCGAAGAGCATAGATACGATGATCTCCTTCTGGAAACCCTCGGTGCCGATGACGCGTTCGAGGAGAGGTTCGTTAAAGGCATACTCATCGCCATCACGGCGCTCCATGGAACAGGCCACGACTTGGGGGAATTCACATTCTGGGAGAAGCCGGCGAACCTGCTCACCCAGATGGTTGCGCACTTCGGTGACCTTGATACGAGGTGCACCGTGATCCACGAGTGCAATGGAAGGAGAGGTGAATCCGCGCTTCTCACGGGTGGCATAAATCTGGTCGATGAGGATCTGTGCCATGCGCTCGTCACCCGGATCATCCAAATCGACCACGCAGGGACTGATGCGCACTTCGAGGTCGGGCCAGGAGGCACGCATGACCTCCACACGTTGAGGCATATATTCAAGAATGGCCGCAGTGGGACCAAAGAACATAGGGGTCACATGGAATCTCCGAACGCCCTCCCCAAGTTTCTTCTTTACGAAGGACTCAAAAATCTCCGCCGGGATGCCATTGAGTTTGTTGGGAGAAATCTTGGTCGAGTGGAGAAGAGAGACCGGAAGAATGGTCTTGCCTACCTTCTTACCCAATCGTTCTGCAAGACTGCGTAAGCTGAAAGTCGCCTCCGGGCGGTAAGAACCGTTGTCGCTGATCAAATAGCAGGTTTCTTCATTCATATTGTGCGACCAAAATTGCATGTGTTGGGCGCTTGTCCAGTACTGGGCGTAGGAAATGATATTCCATCAAGCTATCGCTAGGTCTCGACGCCCTCATTTAGCCCCAGGAATTTGCTTTTGGCGGATAGATCGCGGAAACCCGTGCGATTATTTCGGAAAGGTGATACTAGGGCAGCCCCTTGATAATTGTTTCGGAATAAACAAAATCGCCCGTGAGAGCATCGTAGAATTGGAACACTACTTGGGGATGGGGAAAAGCGAACCAGCGCTCTCCGTCTCGCTCAATCGGATTATTAAAGACATTGTTTATTCGAACGACGCAGAAGTGAGGGAAAGTGCGGTTGGGGCGGGGAATGTCTTCCATGGCATAGCTGGACCAGCGAATTTCGCACTCACGCGGACCGTATTTGAACTTGCCGTTGGCAGGGCGTCCACCTTCATCCACGAGAGGCATGTGGTTGATGGAGTTGTGCGGCCCGCTGGCAAATTCATAGACGTTATCAGTGATACGAATGGCGAACGAGTTATGGAGGTCGCCGGTAAGGACGAATACGGGTTGCTCGAGCTTGTCCCAGAATTCGATGAGTTCTTCCCGCTCGTCGAGGAAGACGGTCCAGGCATCATCCTTTTTGATAGTGAGTTGCTTGTCGTCGCCTCCACCACTACCGACATGGGGGACCATAAAGTTCACTGATGAGACCACAAAGATAAAGTCTGCCTTACTGGAGCTGATACCATCTTTGAGCCACTGTAGCTGTTGCTTTCCGAGCATTGAACGGCCTGGCTTCGCCGGTGTGTCGACGTCGTGCAGATCTCGGTGGCTGCGGGTGTCTACAAGGAAGAAGTCACAGTTTGAAACGCTGAACTTACCATAGCATCGTCGGCCGATTGAGTAGGTTGCTCTGCCATTGGCTTTAGCCGGCGGGGAGACTTTAATCTGGGTCGGGCTGATCACTTCGACGATGTCGTAAACGGCGGAGTTTGGATCGCCAGGCTGGGAGTCTAAAGCAGCGTCTTTGACGCCGGCAGTCTCGGTGCCCCAGTGGACATGAAGGTTTGCCATCTCCTCCAGTGGAAGCTTGGTGAAGTTGGCATTGGGATCTTCGATGATATCGCTCCCGGCTTTGAACTGGCCTTCGCTCATCCACGCGACTTGATCGTGTTCGACAGGGTTGGCCCATGCTAGGTAGTCGAACCAGGCCCGTGTTGCCGGGTCTCGGAAAACGGCGCGACGATTGACGTAACCGGCCTCGCCTGTCCCGAAGATATCGTTGAGCAGTTCGTGATCGTCAGCGGTGTAATACGATGGAACGTGACGGTGCCACTTGCTGAGGTTGCGGCCGCGCTCAAGGTAGATTTTGTAGTTTTCCCAGACGCCGGCGATGGTAGGTGCCTTCTTGATGATCTCGGGAGCTTGGTCGGTTTCGATTGCAACCTGGTGCATCCATTTGGAGGCTGGGTATTCACGCCGGTCTTCGTAGAGCCAGTCCCCGTTGAGAATGGCGAAGTGGACTTTATCCTTCCAGTCACGGTTTAAAACGTCGAAGACAGGGAGGGTGGCTCCGTTGCTGTTTCCGTTGCCGGCCTGGTTGCTGCCGCATGCAAACTCGAAACTGAAGTTGAACAGACCGTCCGGGTTGATCTCATCGTTTTGGAACTTGGCTGGATCAGGCATGGTGCGGAAGTCACCACCCAACTGGTGATCCTCGATACGGTAGTAGTAGCGGGTGTTCGATTCGAGACCGGTAAGGGTTACAATGCCGGTGTTGTCATGAGCGAGATCCGTCTTCAGCGTAGGAGCTACCCGATCGAGTCGATCTTTGTTTTTGCCGTAAAAAATGGTCACAGGGCCAGCGTCGTTGGTTCGCACCCAGATGGACATCGTATCGGTTCCGGGTCGCCCGAGGATCGGGCCGTGTGTGACTCGGATCGGTGTGGCTGTGCCTTCGTTGGCTGAAATAAAAGGTGCACCGGTGACAAAAACGGTAAGAAGAAAGATTCTGAGAAAATTCATGGTTGGTTGAAACTTGAGAGGGGCTTTTAGCGTCTGCACGTGGGCGACGCACGCCCAAATATAATTTTCATTATCACTGATCAACAACGCTTCGATGCGATCAATGCCATGGGCTATCCTCAGATGCATATCTCTTCCAAGTTGTGATCGTGGTTCCTCAGCTCCGAAAGGGGATGGGTCGGGCGAGAGCGTGGCAAGCGAGGAGAGGAGGGTTCAGCCGCGATCGGGTAATTGTGGAGTGGTGATTTCTCAGCCAAGACTATTCTTCACGGACTCGAATGAAGCACCTTGCTCCGTCAGAGGGGAAGCTTCTCTCAATATTGGCGCTACCCTGTATTCCTGTTTCAAGAGGCTCCCAGTCAATCAGGTTGGTAGATTTTTCGATTCGGTAGCGCCTCCCAATGTTCGCAGTGAATGATACCCTGAGGCCATTGATGGTTCCAGAAACCTGACGGCTGACATTCACGTCCAGCTTTAATGGTTGCTCGACGGCACGGCCGAACGCAAAGTCGAGGATCGTTGTGCTGTCTCTGTATCGATTCTCGCTACGGCGGGTTGATCCAAGAACGACTCCGAGCAGGTCGGAGCCATTACGCTTGGCGGCAAAGACGAGGCATTCCCCCGCGTTTTCCGTTGTTCCTGTCTTCACGCCGTACGCTCCTTCGTAAGAGAAGTCCTTCTGGGTACAAGCTCCGATCAGTCGCCCTCGGACAAGCTGGTTAGTATTGCAGTAGGTCCTCCTGACGGCTGTGCCACCCCTGAACCAGTTGTTTGGGATGAATCTCTCGGTGGATACTATTTGTTCGAATAGGTGTTTCTCGAGTGCGTAATCCGCCAAGCGAGCGAGGTCGCGCGTCGTAGAGTAATGCCCGCAACCGGGAGCCAGGTTGATAGATTGTTCGAAGGTTATATCCACACATTTGGGAGGGACCTGCTCGGGATCTCGACCGTAGGGCGAGAGAAATACGGTCCTTGAAAGGCCCAACTGCAGAGCTCGAAGGTTCATGGAGGTAATAAAAGCGGATTCAGGGCCAGATACTGCCTCAGCGACGGCAATGGCAGCGTCATTACCCGACTTGATCATTGTGCCATAAAGAAGGTCTTCCAAGCTAATGCGGTCGGATGTTTGGAGCCCCATGACCGAGTCTCCCTTGGGGATGTCGAAGGCGACTGCGTTGTTACATGTGGCCGCATTTTCAGAGACCGTGAACATGTCCTCCAGACTGAGGTCTCCCGCCTCGATTGCCTCTACCGCAAGGAGGGCGGTCATGATTTTCGTCGTGCTGGCCATTGCCAAGCGGAGATCCGGCATCTTGCTGCCCAAGATCTCACCAGTATCCCGGTTCATGACGATGGCCGCTCGGGCATCGATCACGGGGAGGGCTGGATCAATCTCTTGCACGTATACAGCTCCGGCGTCGGTGGCGCCGCCGAGATCCTTTTCGGGTGCCCCTGCCGCAAGGTCATCCTTGCCGTTATTATCAAAGTCCCCGGTAGCCAGCGCCGCTCCAAAGCGATCTCCATTATTCTCGATGCCTCCAAAACTTACCTGTCCGGCCCAATAGGAGCGGTGACAGGCAACGTTCGATTCGGGCTCCCCGAGCAATCCGTCTGGGCACCCGAAGAAGGCCTGGATCGTTCCACTGTCGTTTCCGCTATTAGCGATGTCTTCGCCGGGGACGCCTACGATAAGGTCATCAAAACCGTCTCCGTCAAAATCTCCTGTTGCGAGAGAGGATCCCGCGAAGTCATCCTTTTCATTAGTGTCGTAGGCTTTTCTCTGTCCGATAACCTCGCTTCTTGCTGGAAGAAGTCCATTGACCGAGCCATACATCACATAGGTCGAGCCAGCATTCTCGCTGCCGCTGTCCTCATAGGCCACCCCGATGGCGAGATCGTCGTAGTGGTCGTTATCGAAGTCTCCCACGGTAAGGACCCTACCCAGTTGGTCTCCCTCCTCGTTGGGGGAGCCGTCGATCGAGTTCTGGGTGAAGGCCTCGCTCTGAGTGGGGAAAATTCCCCGTGCTGATCCAAAAAATACTCCGACGAGACCCGTATCTACTTCTCCGTCGGTATTTTCCCCGGGAACTCCCACCGCCAGGTCATCATAGGAGTCACCATTGAAATCTCCCGTGGCGAGCGCGAACCCAAAGTAATCTCCGCCTTCATTAGTGGAGTCAATGAGCGAGTTCTGGGTAAGCGCCTCACTGCTGGCAGGAAGAAGTCCCTGCTCCGAGCCATAGAATAGCCCGACAAGACCAGCGTCCACGGCTTCTGCGGTATCTTCATAGGGGATTCCGACGGCAAGGTCGTCATAGTTATCGCCGTTGAAATTGCCGACCGCAAGCGACCAGCCCATCCTGTCTCCTGATTCATTACTTGCGGTGACGAGAGAATCCTGGGTGAAGGCTTCGGTCCTGGATGGAAGTAGGCCTTGTGTGGACCCGAATAGAATCGCCACCATGCCAGTATTGGTGGCTCCTCCGGTATCTTCATAGGGTAGGCCCACGGCCAGATCGTCGTATTCATCCCCATTAAAGTTCCCTACCGCCAAGGCTGAGCCAAGACGATCGCCGTCTTCATTGCTTGCTGAGCTGATGGAGTTCTGGGTGATGGTTTCCGAGTTGTCGGAGAGCCCGTTGGCCGAGCCGTAGAAGACGAAGAGGATTCCGCTGTCAGTTGCCTCACTGGTGTCCTCGTATGGAGCACTGGCCACAAGGTCGGCAAACCCATCGCCGTTGAAATCTCCTGTTGCCAGCACAGATCCGAAGCGGTCGGAATCCTCATTCAAGGCCCCTGCAGTGCTTTGTGTGAATGTGGTAGCCCCGGCCTTCGCCACGGCTAGGAGAAAGAGTGCGAGGAGTATGCCGTTATTGGAGGTCATGTTAATAGCTTAATAACGAATCACACTGACTACTAGGAAATTGCTTTTGGCGGGAAGTCCGTGAAGAACGAATTTGGGCGGAATACATGGGGGAGAAAGGGGGTTGGTCCGTCGAGCCACGGCCTCCGCACTAATTTTGATAATCCAACGTAGATAACAACGACAAACCAAGCAACCGTCATAAGGTTAAGTAGAACTACGAGTGGCAAAGATGCTGGTGATGCGACCAAATCGAGGGCGACTCCCAGACCAGTCGTAGCAACGAAAACTTGCCTGAGAGCCAATCGCTTCAGACCGTTGAGTCTCGCGAAAGTTAGTGCCCACACAAGAAAGATCAGCCAATACGGGAAATCCCAAGCGATGGTGTCCAAAGTCCATCGCACGCCAATACCGATTCCATTTTCCACATCCAAGAAAACGGTTAAGGTCACCTATAAATTCGGTGGAAATTCTTCGGGGTACGCCGCAAGTTCGGTCAGTGCATAAAGCAAGTATGCAACACCATCGGTGGACATGTAATACGGCTTCGCAGGATGGCCTTTGAACCACCCATTAGAGTAGAGCTTTTCCACCGCTTCATCCGCGATGGACATCGCCGTGTCGAAGTCTTCCTGATTTCCCGTCACGCGATACAGTTTCAAGAAAAATGAGATCGCACGACCGTAGTTCTCGGCATAGCCTCCACCCGTTTCGGCAGCATCAGGCAAGGTTTCCAAAATCTCTTTCTTCCAACGGCGACCGTTGGAAACCGGCAACTCGGAGCTAATGTGCGTGGCCCATTGCTTCGCCGTTTTCAAAGCATCCGTGTCGCCAGTAAGATGATGCGCATACACCGCCGTTTGCGCAGCGTAGAGAGTGAATTCATAGGAGAACATCGTGGCGCGCCACGTGTCTGCATGGCCCGTGGGTTTCCATACATCGTAGCTCGCATCGTCCCGCTTCATTGCTGGAATGGGCGTGCCATCCAGCTTCAACATCCCGTGATATAGCTGTGCTTCCCCGTCCCAGGCATGTTTCCCCCAGGCACGAATATGCGCCAAGGCCATGTCGCGATACCATGCATCGCCCGTGGTGACATAGGCTTGCAGCAACAACGCCGCATGTGGTCCCGAGAGCGTCGAGAAACTATGGTGTGCATCGTAACGTTCGCCCGTGCTGGGAGCATCAGGACTCAGGTTGGTGTCCGTATTACGCGCGTCCCAATGTCGATTAAAGATCAGTCGACTCCAGTCGCGGTGCTTATCCTTCCCAGTCTTGGTATAAAGAAAGGCAAAAGCATTGCCAAACTCTCCGCCACTAAAAGCGAAGTCGCAGCCCTTGCGTTTGTCGTCATGACGATTGTGCAAACCTGTCTTTTTGTCCACCACATGCCATTCCCACGTCAGTTCAATTTGTCGCTGTACCCGCTCCGGCGCCACGGCCCACATGCGCTCCCAATCGGGACAAAGCACGAGGGTTTCATGAGGACCTTTGCCGTTTTGGTCGCCAGCAGGTTGGTCGGCGTAGGCGTCATAATAAATGTGCGAACCCCAAGACAACAGACCATTTTCTTTTTTCGCGTACGTGAAGTAATCTTGAATATACGCCGCAGCCGCATCCGCATACCGCGCATCGTCAGTCACATCCGTCATCGTATACAAAGTACGAATCAACGGCTGATCGTCCCACAAATCCGCACCGCGATAATTAAGTCGATGCAAACGCCCTTCACTACGAATCAAGCCATCCAATTCTTCCGGCTCAAGCGGCGACTCATTCGTGCGCGTGTCCATGATGCTCATCAGCATAGACGTGTGCACGGGACCATAGTGATCCGTGCCGTGCTCAAGCAGATTGTCTAGGCATGAGCGAACTTTGCTCATGTAGTCCGTCGCTTTTTCTTCGGGCAAGGTCGAGGTGGGTTCGGCCCATATCACACTGGACAGGGTAAGTATGGCGGCACCAAGGAAACGAGTTTTACTGCTAGGAATTTGCTTTTGGAGGAAAGTCCGTGAAGAACGAATTTGGGCGGAATACATGGGGGAGAAAGGGGGTTATTTTCAACCAGCGCCGGGTTACTTCCCCGGCTTCCCGTGACCTTTGGGATTGTGCCGGAGAGGTTGGATGTGTTTTTTAATCAAGACTTGGCCGCGGCGGATAGTGAGTGGGATCAGCTCTTTGCCAATCCGGCTGATCAGGGCCAGACCGTAATGTACTCCATGATCAATTTTCATTCCGGCTACTTCCATGACGACATCTTTCTCTTTAATGCCGGCCTTGTTGGCAGGTGATCCGGGACGAATCTTGATCACTTCCGCTTCACCTCCCTGACAATCGACCGTGATACCGATCATATAATCCTGCCGGTTCTCGTCGGAAAAAACCTTGGCAAAGGCATCGCGCATGTGATCAACGCGTATATGGCGGGAGGTGTTGATTGCTGTCGATATCTTCACGTGAACATGCGCGATTTGCTCGCCGTGAGCATTAAATACTGGCCCGCCTGAGTTACCTGGCCCGATATCAGCCTTAATGATTTGGATTTGTGTGCCGCCACCACAACTCTTCCGGTCAATTGTCCCGTGAATGATGCTGTGCCTCCTTCCTGACGGATTTCCAATCACCATCACTTGTTGTCCCTTGGATACCTTCTCGCTTTGCCCAAGACGAACAGCGGGGAGTTTGTCGTTAGGCTCTATTTTCAGGATCGCGGTATCATAGCTGCCTCCGGCTCTTGCGAGGACCTTGAAGGGATAGGCCGTTCCATCTGAGAGGATGACTTGTTGGGATAGGCCGGGATAGGTGACATGTTCGCAGGTGAGGATGTAACCGTCCTCATGAAGGATGGTTCCTGCGGCGTGGGAAACCCATTCTCCCTGTTGGTCCCGCCCACGGATTTCAATATCGACTGTCCTTGGGGAGCAATGCTTGACTGCCTC
>Ga0115013_10001705_pt1 | contig 12580 bp, 9 predicted proteins | sample SouAtlMetagenome_2_FD_88686 | JGI IMG/M metagenome (GOLD analysis project Ga0115013, IMG submission 88686) | Marine eukaryotic phytoplankton communities from Atlantic Ocean - South Atlantic ANT15 Metagenome | ecosystem: Environmental > Aquatic > Marine > Oceanic | place: South Atlantic Ocean...
CAATCATTTGTTTCAGGATTATATCTATAAAAATCATTGTAAATGTCGGAATTTGAAAAAGGATTACTACCAGGACCAGGAGAACTTCCGTGACCAAATCCAACATATGCATAATTACCAATTGAAAAATAATAAGGATGATGTCTTTCGTTGGCCGGCAAATTAGTTTTTTGAGACCATACATCGTTAATAATATCATATTCCCACCAATCACTAAGATTAGATGTATTACTCCCTAAACCAACATAAACTTTATCATTTACAATAACTAATGCAGGATGTCTTCTGCCAGCTGATGGAAAATCTGCTAATTGACTCCATTCATTATTTAAGATATCATATGACCACCAATCTGTAGGATAAATAGTTCCTGATTCAGATGAGTTACTACCAAAACCTACATAAGCTGTGGTATTGTTAGAAACACCATAGGCAAAACCTCTAGGTCCTGCAGGAAAATCCGCTATTTGTTCCCAAATTTGTGTTTGAGAATCAAATCGATATGAATCTTCTAGATATTCTCCAAATGAATTTTGTCCAGCAATAACAAATCCGAAACGATCATTAGAAAATGTAATGGGATGATGTCGACTATCACCGTTGTAAGATTGAAGTGATTGCCAATTTTGAGCAAACGAAATCAATGAAATAAATTTCAAAAAGATTAAAATTATTAGAATAAAAGACCTATTATTCAATTTAAATTATTTTGTATTATGAATTAGGTACAAAAATAATGATTTTAAAAAGATTAAATAAGTAAAATTTACCTCATTTAAACTAAACATATTTATAAATTACTATATGCTATCAATTCAAAAATATTTACATTTGCGCGAATATTTTATGGTCGAGTAGCTCAGCTGGATAGAGCATCTGCCTTCTAAGCAGACGGTCACAGGTTCGAATCCTGTCTCGATCACAAAAAAGCTCAACATTTAATGTTGAGCTTTTTTATATAGATTCTGATCTATGATTTTTTTTAAAAAATATATAACTTATCTACCTTTTTTATTAGAAAATTTCATTTTGTAGTCAACATTAACTTTTCCCTTAGAAATATCATTAAGCTTACTTCTTAATAATCTTTTTTTAATTACACTTAAGTGATCAGTAAATAGTAATCCTTCAATATGATCATATTCGTGTTGAATTATACGTGCTTTAGTTCCATCATAAACTTCATCTACAGTGTTGAATTCATTATCCTTGTAAACTATACGAATTTTAGATAAACGTGAAACATCTTCCCTTATATTTGGAATTGACAAACACCCTTCATTAAAACTCCATGTATGACCACTTTGTTCAATTATTTGTGGATTAATGAACACTTTACGAAAATCTACCATATCAGCATCTTCATCCGCAAACGGACTGCCATCAACAATAAATAAACGAATACTCAACCCTATTTGTGGAGCTGCGAGACCAACACCTTTTGCAGCATACATAGTTTCAAACATATTATTTATTAAATCTTTGAGATTTGGATAATCTAGGTTTATATCTTTTGCTTTTTGTTTTAAAACCTTTGATCCATATGAAATAATAGGCATTATCATCTATAAAAGTTCTTGAATAAGCATTTCAGTTGTAATACCTTCTGAATCAGCTTGGTAATTTTTTACTAGTCTATGCTTAAGTATAGGCTCAGCTACAGCCTTAATATCCTCAATATCTGGAGAATATTTACCATTAATTGCAGCGTGACACTTAGCTCCAATAACTAAGAATTGAGATGCTCTCGGACCAGCGCCCCACGAAATAAACTTATTAACTCTTTCTGTTGCCATTTTAGAATTCGGTCTAGTCTTTGCAACTAATTTAACAGCATATTCCATTACATTATCAGCAACAGGAATTTTACGTATTAACTGCTGATATCTTTTTATTTGATCAGCATCAAGAACTTTGTTTAAAACTATATTTTTATTTGAAGTAGTACTTTTAATAACTTCCAACTCTTCTTCGTAAGATGGATAATCTAAAACTACATTAAACATAAAACGATCAAGTTGAGCTTCAGGTAATGGATACGTCCCTTCTTGTTCAATAGGGTTTTGAGTAGCTAAAACAAAAAATGGCTCATTTAATTTATAAGTTGTTCCTGAAGCAGTAACAGCCTTTTCTTGCATTGCCTCTAATAAAGCAGCTTGTGTTTTAGGAGGTGTACGATTAATCTCATCAGCTAAAATAATATTAGAAAATAATGGCCCTTTAATAAAATTAAATTGTCTATTATCATTTAAAATTTCAGAACCAACTATATCAGAGGGCATTAAATCAGGAGTAAATTGTATTCTATTAAATTCAAGTCCCAAAGATTGAGAAATTGTTTGAACTAAAAGTGTCTTAGCTAAGCCCGGAACACCAACTAATAAACAGTGACCTTGACTAAAAATGGAAATTAAAACATTTCTAACAACCTCTTCTTGTCCAATAATTACTTTTGCTATTTCCTTTCTAAAAATCTCGTAAGATTCTTTAAATTTATCTAATTCTTCAACTTCTGACATCTCTAAAATATTATTTTATCCATTTATCGTTCCACCTACAATCAAAATCATCTTTTACATCAATATAAGTTTCTTTTAAAATATTTTTTTTCCATTCATTTAAAACAGAAACTTTCATCTCTTGTAGAGCTACTGATTGAATACGATCATAATCTTCTTTTAAATTTGCTTTATGCTCTTCTATAATTCTATCAACATAAACAACACGAACACCTTTTCTCCCATCATTACTAACAAAAACTGTTGGCTGAGAATATTCACCTTGCTTGAGACCGCTAATAGTTGAAGACAAAGAAAATTCTAGTTCTTTAAGCATATGTGATAATGAGCCGGTTTGAGTATTTACAATCTTACCTTCATTATTTTTGGATTCATCTTCTGAATATTTAATTGCTAATTTTCCAAATGATAAAGTATCTTGAATAATAAAATTAAGAATGCTATCAAGCTTTAACTTTGCATTTCTAATAGACTCTGAACTTACTTTAGGTTTAATTAAAATATGCCTAACATTAAATTCTTGTCCTCTTCGATTTACCATTTGTATTAAATGAAACCCAAACTTAGTTTCAACAACATCTGACAACTCTCCTTCTTGTAAACGAAAAGCAACAGATTCAAATTTAGGCACAAGCTTGCCTTTTTTTAGATACCCTAAATCACCACCCAACTTAGCAGTTCCAGGGTCATCTGAATATAATGATGCAAGAAATGAGAAATCTTCACCACTTTTTATACGTTTTTTTAATTCATTTAATTTATTGATTATTCGTTGTTTTTCTAATTTATCTACTTTTGGAAATATTACTAATTGAGACAGATAGATTTCTTCAGGAAAAAAAGGTAAACTATCAAATGGTATTTTATTGTAAAATCTTAGTACATCCTGTGGTGTAACCTTAAGGTTTGAGGTTATTTTACTCTCCATTCTTTGGGCTAATAGTTGGTCTTTAAAAGTAAATTGGAATTCTTCTCTAATTTGTGAAATAGATTTATCAAAATATTCTTCTAACTTTTTTTCTGAACCTATTTGACTAATAAAATATTCTATACGTTGATCAATAGCATTATTAACATCATCATCACTTACCTCTAAACTATCGACTTCTGCATGATGACTAAGCAACTTTTGAAACATCAATTCTTCCATCACTTCACATCTTAAATTTTCATTACTTAAATCAGAAGGCCGTAATTGTAAATATTGCTGTTCAACTTCAGACTTTAGAAGGGCTTTATCACCAACAACAGCTACAATTCCCTCAACTATTTCTTGAGAAAAAATTGGAAGAGATAAAAATTGTAAAATTATAATTATTAAACTATTTTTTTTCATATTTGATATGATTTTTAGCAAGAGCATTTTTATATAAATCCATTTCTACATTCTTAAGGAAATTTATTTTTCTTTTATTTATTATTATTGATTGAATTTGGCTACTTACCATTTCCAAGGGAGCTTCCTTTCCTTTATTTAAATATTTTTTAACATAAAGAAAATAAAAATAATCATTATCAAAAAATTCAATTTTTTTTGCGTTAAATAGTTTTCTTGAAGAATAAATATCTGGTAAAACATTAATAATATCATTTACGTAAACCCAATCATCTTCAATATAATAGTCATCTGCAAATTGATAACAATAATCTTCTAATTTGAATTTACTTTCTGTATCATTTTTATCAAATAAACCTTTGAGCTTCCATAAATAAGGCACCTCTTTTTTTACTTTTATATAATTTACTTTAACAATGTGATCATTTAGAACAAAATTTCCTAAATTATTTTTATAGTATGAATCTATTTCATCTATACCAACTATTGTATCTAATTTTTGACTTAATAACTCTTTTTGATAAGAATATATTAAAAGTGAATTTTCATAACTTTCAACTTGAGTTTTAACGTTTTGTAATACAATTGGAAGATTTATTTTAGCTTTATTTAGAAGAAGTTGTTCCTTTGCCCATTTTTCACAAAGTTGCCTTACTAAATTTAAACTATCACTACTATTAAGATCTGGTGATAATAAATGTTTTATATCTGAAAAATATAATTTATCTCCATAAACTGTTACTAATAGTTGATCAGAATTCTTATGAAAAAATTTACAAGAGCATATAAAAAAAATCAAAACATATAAAAAAGGTAATTTTCTCATAATTATTGATTTAATACTAATCTACCAATTTGTAAAGAATATTAGTGTAAACCTCAGCAGGATACTTATTTGCTAATTCAATTTTCCAAGAGTCCTCCAAATAGTTTTGATAATTTGTAATTACCTCGCCTTTGGCTTCATCAAAGGATTTTAAACCACCATTTTTAAACTCTTTGATCTCAGCGAAAAAAACTGATCCATCAAGATTCGATTCATTTTCAGTAATACCTTTAACCCAATTTTTATCAATAATCTCACTTTTACCTTTTTCAAAGGAACGAGACGAAATTTTAAGATTATTTGATTTATTACGGTTCATTAATTTTAATAAATGTGAATCACTCAAATAGAATTCACCTTTACCTAAATTTAAAAAACTAATTTCTTCATCAGACAATAAACTTGAATTATATCTATTATTAATCAAATTTCTAACTCTACTAGCAATAATTGGATTATTTGATGTATAAACTGTAGCTAAAGCTCGTTCATTCCAACGATAGTTTTCTTTGTTACTATTATAATAATTTAACAAGCCCAGGGTATCATTTATAGCCTTTGACCAAACCATTTTATCCATTAAATCAAATAACATAATTCCATCATGATATTCTTTCATAATTGCTTTGAATTCAGGGTATTTTTCTTCTAACATTGAGTCTTCATAATCTAAACAAATTTTATTTACCCAATCATTATATCTATCTAAAACTACTGGACAACTGTTGGCTGAATCCACATTTATTTTATTTAATTTCAAATAATCAGCAAAATTGTCTTGCGTATAATCAACACCGTCTAATGTAAATAATATCCTTCCTTGAGTTTTATATGAGTCTCTATCCCAATTTTTATAATTAATTTCACAAAATTCAGATAAATTATCATTGTAACTCCTTCTATTTTCTAAAATAAGTTGATTTAAACGAAAAATATAAAAATTATGATTATGAGACCTTGTTCTTTTTTCAGAGAAATTGTATTCCTTTTTGATTTTAGAAATTAATGATTCAACTCCTCTGCTACTTCTTGAATCTCTTTTTATTTTATTTTTTATTTCATCTTTTGAGTCTTTAAATGAAGGAATATCTCTTTTATCTATTAACTTAATTACATGCCATCCATACATAGTTTTAACAGGATCCGAAATATCCCCAATATTTTTTAGCTTAAAAGATGTGTTTTCAAACTCTGGAACCATCTGTCCTGATCCAAACCATTGTAATTCTCCTCGATTTTTAGCTGAACCTTTGTCATCTGAATATTTAGTCATTTCTTCAAACGATACTCCATCTTTGAGTGACTCAATTAGTTGTTTTAGTTTTTCTTGATTGGATTTCTTTTCATTTAATGTTGCATCTTCTCTTTCTTCAATCATAATATGTGCTACTTTAACTTCTCCTCTATTTTCTCTTTTATCTACAGATTTTAATATATGATAACCAAACTGTGTTCTAAAAATATTAGAGATATTTCCAACTGGAGTATTATAAGCAGACGATTCAAAAGGATACACCATTCTAAAAGCGGAAAAATATCCAAGATCACCAAGATTTGATTTAGCTGAAGGATCATTAGAAAATTGTTGTGCTATTAATCCAAATTCTTCACCATTTAGCACTCTATTTCTTAATGATTTTATTGTTTTATACGCATTTAAAGTGTCAATTGGAGAAGCATTTTGAGGAACCGTAATTAATATATGACTTACTCTTACTTCATACTGCATTCTGTCATACGCTTCGAAAACTAATTTTTCTTCAGCTACATTATCAGTTAAATATGGCCGGGCTAATTGTTTTCTGTAGCCTGCTAATTCTTTTTTAAATGCAGATGAGGTATCCATTTTATTTTCTTCAGCATACAATACTTTTCTTTTAAAGTCAATAAAAAGATTTGTGTATTCGTTTAAATAATCTTTTGTAATATTTTTTTCATTATTGTTTTTGTAAAAAATAGATTCAAATTCTTGAAGCTTAACCTTTTCAGGCCCAACCTTAAGAACTAATGATGGATCATCATATGAATTTGACTTCTTAATTGTAATATTACCATCTGCCATAGCAGAAATAGTAAAAAATATAAACGCAAAAAGATTAAATAATTTTTTCATTTTTTTTAAATCATTTTTATTAAATAAAATTATCTACTATAATTAGGTGCCTCTTTTGTAATACTCACATCATGAGGGTGACTTTCAATCATTCCTGCTGAAGTAATTCTAATGAATTTTGCCTTAGAAAGTTCTGAAATATTACGAGCGCCACAATATCCCATTCCTGCTCTTAAACCTCCAATCATTTGATGAATGACTTCATCAAGATTTCCCTTAAATGCTACTCTCCCAACAATTCCTTCCGGCACTAATTTTTTTGAATTATCTTCATTTGACTGAAAATATCGATCTTTAGAACCAGCCTTCATAGCTTCAACCGAACCCATACCTCTATAAGTTTTAAATTTTCTACCTTCAAATATTATTGTTTCACCAGGAGCCTCTTCAACACCAGCAAAAATAGATCCTAACATCACAGAACTAGCGCCAGCAACAATTGCTTTAACAATATCTCCTGAATAGCGGACTCCACCGTCAGCAATAACAGGAACGCCTTTATCTTTTAAAGCATTAGAAACAGTTAAAATAGCAGATAATTGAGGTAGACCAACACCTGCTACTACACGAGTAGTACATATAGAACCCGGGCCAATTCCTACTTTCACAGCATCTACTCCTATATCAGCCAAAGCTATTGCAGCTTGAGCTGTGGCAATATTTCCTGCTATAATATCTATATCAAATTTAGATTTAAGTTTCTTTACAACATCAATAACACCTTTACTATGACCGTGTGCTGTATCAACAATTACTGCATCAACACCAGCAGAAATTAATGATTTAACTCTATCAAAAACATCTTCAGTTACTCCAACTGCAGCTGCAACTCTTAATCTTCCATAATGGTCTTTACATGAATTAGGGCAAGTTTTATTTTTCATGATATCTTTATAGGTAATTAACCCAACTAATTTGCCATTTTCATCAACAACTGGTAATTTTTCTATTTTATTAGTTTGTAATATGTCTTCAGCATTTTCTAAATCAGTCAGTTGTGTTGTAATTAAATTATTTATGGAAGTCATAACTTCTGAAATAGGTCTAGATTGATTTTTTTCAAAACGTAAATCTCTATTTGTTACAATACCTAATAAATCTCCCTTGATAGACGTTACGGGAATACCTCCAATTTTATTTTCTTTCATTATGTTAAGAGCATCGCTTACTATTGATTTCTCATTTAAAGTTATAGGATCAAGAATCATTCCACTTTCAGAACGTTTTACTTTACGAACTTCTGCTGATTGTTCAGCAATAGTCATATTCTTGTGAAGAACTCCTATTCCTCCATCTTGAGCTAATGAAATTGCCATCTTGGCTTCTGTTACAGTATCCATAGCAGCAGAAACAATAGGAATATTTAGTTTAATGTTTCTTGAAAATTGTGTAGTGACATTAACTTGATGAGGTAGAATATCAGAATAATCCGGAACAAGTAATACATCATCATATGTTAAACCTTCACCTATTATTTTATGATTATAATTCATACTCCAAAATTAGCGCTACAAAAGTAGTAAAATCTAAACTATAAAGAGGAAAAAAATGAGATTATCTAAATAGATTAATGGTTCCATTTTCAATTAATTGATTGTCTTCTCCAAATCTAATTTGCAATGAATAAATATATACACCATCAGGAGAATCAGAATTATTAAATGTTCCATCCCAACCTTCATTAATTGAATTTGTTTCAAAAACAACTTGTCCATGTCTATTATAAATATTCAATTTAAAATTTTGAATTGCATTTTTTCCGTTAATAACAACTTTCCATTTATCATTTTTAATGTCATTATTTTTAGGAGTAAAAGCTTGCGGAATATATAATAAAGGTTCTTTAGAAATACAAACTTTATTTGAAAATATAGTGTCTTTTTTATTTAAAGAGTTTGGTGTATTCTCAGTTGATAAAAGATAAACACAAACATTGCCAACATCAGAAAAAATTGGCACTTCGTATAATGTTTCTAAATCTACGTTTTTAAGAAATATCTTTTCATAATTAACTTCTTTCCATAATTCAATGTGAGAATCTGATAAAAAATTATCGTACTTGCCTGTTTCTACCAAAATAATTTCTTTATCAATTGAAATAGATTTAAGCTTTAAATTATATGCAATTGACGTGTCAATTGAATTTAAATATTTAGGTAAAGTATATTCTTTTCCACATACATCAACTGGTTTAGATTGATAATAATAAATATTTTTTTCCGGAATAACTATATTATCAATTATACAGTATTCATTATTTTTTATGTTAGCCTGACCTAAATAGTACTGAAAACCATTTTCTAAATTAGATTTATAAATGTTGATGTGACTTAAATCATCAGAATCGGATAAAACACAAATCTCAATACTATTTTTATCTATAACACTTACTTTATTAATGTAACTATATTGTGGTATTTCTATATCAGTTGTTATAACCTCTAATATATTAGATTTAGATAAAAAACCAACAGGACTAATTGTTTCCAACCAAATAGAATATTTACTAGAGTAATCAATAGGATAATAAAAAGAGGTGTCACTATCACTAATTGCTACTGTATGATCAGAAAATACAACTCCAGATTGAATATCTTTTCTACTAATCTTTAGTTGATACCCATCCATTCCAAACATATTGAGATAACTGTTCCAAAACAGCAATAAATTAGTATCACAATTTTGATAATCAAATTTTAAAAACACAGTAGAATGTGATTCACTTCTAACACTACTATTTCCTGATGAATCAAAAGCAACTACACTAAAGGTCTCTTTCTTAATTTGAGGACTAGCATTAGTTGTCAAATAATTAGTGTTTGTAATACCCATAACTGTGTCCAAAGGAATCCATAATCCTGATATATCTTCAAAGTAAATGATATAACCCACAACATTTGAAGTAGAATTAAGCCAATTAATTTCAACTTGTTGTGTTGTATGATCAACACTAACATGTGTAATCACAGGAGCATCAGGATCTTGTGCAAAAGCAGAATTAGCAGAAGAAAATGACAGGATTAATAATAAATTTTTAAGAATTCGCATTTGAGATTAACTAAATTGACATAAATTATAACATTATTTTGGTAATTTTATTTTTCACCATTTCGAATTCTTCAATTATTTCTTTGACTATATCTGAAGCTGGTTTGATAGTGTCCATTGTAGCTGAAATTTGACCAACTTCTAGTTCACCATCTTTCAAATCACCTAAGAACATCCCTTTTTTAGCTCTGCCTCTTCCAAGCAACGCTACAAGTTCTTCTTTTGATGCACCCCTATCGTAAGCAGATATAATTTGATTGTAAAACTCATTTTTTAATAACCTCACAGGAGTAATTTCTTTCAATATAAGTTGAGTCTCACCCTCTTTAGAATTAAGTATATAATTCTTAAAGTTTTGATGAGCAGATGACTCTGGAGAAGCAATGAATCGGCTACCAATCTGTACACCATCTGCTCCTAATGCCATAGCAGCCAACATAGATGCACCACTACCAATACCTCCAGCAGCAATTAATGGTAAAGAAACTGTTTTTCTTATCAAAGGAATTAAACACATTGTGGTTGTTTCCTCAATTCCGTTGTGCCCTCCAGCTTCAAAACCCTCAGCTACAATTGCGTCAACACCAGCATCAACTGCTTTTTTAGCAAATTTGACGTTACTCACAACGTGTACAACAGTTATGTTGTGTGCTTTCATATGCGAGGTCCACTTAGCAGGATTACCTGCTGATGTAAAAACTATCTTTACATCCTCTTCTATAATGATAGAAATATGATCGTCTATTTGGGGATAAAGCAAAGGAAGATTAACAGCAAAAGGCTTATCGGTATGCGCTTGACATTTTTGAATATGCTCTCTTAATACATTTGGATACATAGAACCTGAACCTATTATACCAAGACCTCCAGCATTACTAACTGCCGAAGCTAACTCCCAACCACTACACCAAATCATACCTGCTTGAATAAGTGGATATTTTATACCAAATAATTGAGTAATAGTATTGTTCATTTTCTATCTTTGTTCTTGCAAAAAATAATTCAGCGAAATTAGATAAAATTTTACCAATGAAAAGAGATAACACCATTTTTAACCTTATTGAAGAAGAAAAAAAACGTCAAACTCACGGTATTGAATTGATAGCCTCTGAAAATTTTGTTAGTGAGCAAGTTATGGAAGCTATGGGTTCTGTATTAACTAATAAATACGCTGAAGGCTTTCCAAACAAACGTTATTATGGTGGTTGTGAAGTTGTAGATAAAGTAGAACAATTAGCCATTGATAGAGCAAAAGAACTCTTTGATGTTGATTATGTCAATGTACAACCTCACTCCGGATCACAAGCAAACGCTGCCGTATTTTTAGCAGTACTTAAGCCAGGTGACAAAATTTTAGGTTTTAACCTTGCTCACGGAGGACATCTTACACACGGTTCGCCTGTAAACTTTTCGGGAAAGATTTATCAAACTAGCTTTTATTCTGTCAAAGAAGAAAATGGACTCATCGACTACGATGAAATGGAGCAAAAAGCTATGTTAGAAAAGCCACAACTCATTATTTGTGGTGCATCGGCTTACTCTAGAGATATAGACTACGCTCGTTTTAGAGCTGTTGCCGACAAAGTTGGTGCTTTGTTGATGGCTGATATTTCTCACCCTTCTGGACTTATTGCTGCTGGACATTTAAATAATCCTGCACCACATTGCCACATCTTAACCACTACAACTCACAAAACGCTGAGAGGTCCTAGAGGCGGTCTTATAATGATGGGTGAAGACTTTGAAAATCCTTGGGGTTTTAAAACACCTAAAGGAAAAATACGTAAAATGTCAGCCTTGCTCGATTCTGCTGTATTTCCAGGTACTCAAGGTGGACCATTAGAACACGTTATTGGGGCAAAGGCTGTCGCTTTTGGCGAAGCCTTAGAATCTGAATTTAAGACTTACACAGCTCAAGTCATAAAGAATGCTGAAGTAATGGCTAAGTGCTTTATAGATAAAGGCTATAAAGTTATTTCTGGAGGTACAGAAAACCATTGCATATTATTGGATTTACGCTCAAAAGGTATTACGGGAAAAGATGCTGAAAACACACTAGTATTAGCCGATATAACGGTAGACAAAAATATGGTTCCTTTTGATGATAAATCTCCTTTTGTGACCTCTGGCATGCGTGTAGGAACACCAGCTATAACCACAAGAGGAATTAAAGAAAAAACCATTCCTAAAATTGTTGATTTAATTGATGAAGTATTGATGAACATGGACAATGAAGAAGTGATTGCTAATGTCCGTAAAAAAGTCAACGAATTAATGGGCCAATTTCCATTGTTTGAATACTAGAAAATACCAATGAATAAATTTAGTAAAAACATAGAGATAAATCGCCAATCTTGGGAAGTTAGGACTGCTATTCATTTGAAGTCTAAATTTTATGATTTAAAAACCTTTAAAAAAAACCCTATGTCCTTGAATTCTTTTGAATTAGAGGAGCTAGGTGAGGTAAAAGGAAAATCCTTATTACATCTGCAATGCCATTTTGGGCAAGATAGTTTGTCATGGGCAAGAAAAGGTGCAAAAGTAACTGCCGTAGATTTTTCACCTTCAGCTATAAAAGCTGCCAAAGCACTTTCTGAAGAACTGAATATAGAGGCTGAATTTATAGAATCTAACGTCTTAAATCTAGACTTAAAACAAGAATTCGATGTGGTGTTTATGTCTTATGGCACACTGGGTTGGTTGCCAGATCTCAAACAATGGGGAGCAGTCGTTGCCAA
>Ga0115013_10001709_pt1 | contig 12565 bp, 20 predicted proteins | sample SouAtlMetagenome_2_FD_88686 | JGI IMG/M metagenome (GOLD analysis project Ga0115013, IMG submission 88686) | Marine eukaryotic phytoplankton communities from Atlantic Ocean - South Atlantic ANT15 Metagenome | ecosystem: Environmental > Aquatic > Marine > Oceanic | place: South Atlantic Ocean...
AACAAAGTATAACAGCAGTTCCTGTTATTGTAGTTATAGGAAAAGATGGTAAAGTAAAAGGGCAGTTTGCTGCTGATTTATCATTTGAAATTAAAGCCACAAGAGAAGAAATACAAGCACTTATAAATAAAGTTAAATAGTTATAATGGCTATAAGAAAAACTACAAAGGGAAAAGGACGTAACTTTAGATCAACTAAAGAAGGAGCTGGTATGACTAAAAAAGGCGTTGCCGCTTATAAACGTAAAAACCCAGGTAGTAAATTAAAAACAGCTGTAACAGGTAAAGTAAAACCTGGTAGTAAAGCTGCTAAACGTAGAAAATCATTTTGCGCTAGATCAAAAGGCTGGAAAAGTGAAAGAGGTCTCGCGGCTAGACGTAGATGGAAATGTTAATATTATGTGGGCATTATTTAAAGATAAAAACGATATAAACGAAAAGAACGTAATAGGATTTGCGTCTTTCATAGTAATGACTTTGTTTGCTATAGCAGACTTAATGACAAGTCTCATAGCAGATAAAGATCTTATTATAAACGAAGTAGTCTATAACTCATTTGTATGGGTTACATTAGGTTGCTTTGGAATATCAGCATTTGAAAAAACAAAGAAATGAAATCAAAAGGGTTAGGAGATAGTATACATAAGTTTACAAGCAAAACTGGTATTAAGTCTGTAGTAGATAGAGTATCAAATGGTTTAAATATACCTTGCGGTTGCGAAGGTAGACGTGAAGCTTTGAATATAATGTTTCCTTATAAAAACAAATAATTATGGGTAAAATTAGTCCAGCATGTAAAGCTGCAGCAAAAAAGAAATTTAAAGTATGGCCTAGCGCTTATGCTTCAGGATGGGGCGTAAGATGTACTAAAGCTGGTGGTCCAGGTAGATTTGGTGGAGGTAAAAAGAAAAAGTAATGAAGAATACTAGCTACAAGAAAAAACCTAAATGCTGGAGTGGTTATAAACAAGTAGGCTTCAAAAAGAAGGGTGGCAGACGCGTACCCAACTGTGTAAAAAAATGAAAAATTTATTTAAAGACTTTGACGTTGATAAATTTAAAGGTAAAAAACCACCTGCAAATAAATCACTTGGTACTTACAATGAGGTAAAAGAAATATCAAAGATACCAATGGATAAAAAATTTGTTGATGATAAAGATGATATAGCAGGAACATTTAATAGTGTTGCTAAAAAAAATAAAGTATCTCATGATAAAAAATTAGTTGATTCTTTAATAGAACAAAGTTCAAAGCCTATATTAGAACTAAAAAGATTTTATAAAAGACCTAGGCCTAAAAGAGTTGCAGAGGAAATTGATATTGATTTAAAGCAGTATGAGCTTAACAGTATGAAGACACCTTCGTATCCATCAGGACACTCAGCGCAAGGTATTATGATAGGTAAGTTATTAGCAGATAAACATCCTAACGCAGCAAAAGACTTTATACAGGCTGGTAAAGATATTTCATATAGCAGAAACGTAGCTAAAGCACACTACAAATCAGACTCAACGTTTGGAGAAGAAATAGGTGATGCAATGTATAACCACATTAAAGACAAAGTATAACATGCCAAAAAGTAAAGTAAAGGGTGGTGGAACAAAGAAAGTTTGTTTACCATATAAGAAATACAAAAGTATGAGTAAAGCAGAAAGGCAAAAAGTAATTAACGCCAAGAGATCTGCCGCTGCTCAAGGTAAATATAAAAGATCTAGTAAGTCTAATGTTAAAGGTGCTAGAAAAAAGGGAGCCACGTTACGCGATTGGTTTCAAAAAGAAAATTGGGTAAATATAGCTACGGGAAAACCCTGTGGGGCTAAATAAAAAAGGGGCATAAGCCCCTATTTTTTTTATCCATCACAACTTAAACAGTTGGGATCCATTGCTTGTTTAGCTATATCACCTCTAAGCACAGACTCGGTTCTCATATAATACAATGTTTTTATTCCTCTCTTCCAAGCTTCTAGGTGTGTTTTATTTAACCACTTAGGATCTACTTCAGAAGGAAATGCTAAATTCAAACTAACAGCTTGATCTATATACTGTTGACGTATACCCGCTTGATTAACTAACTCTAGTTGATTAATCTCTTTAAATGTTTTATATACTTCTTTTATAGGAATTTTGTGTTCACCTACAACTATCTTATCCAACGCTTTAATGCCTTGTACAGACCCACCATCGGCTAATATCTGATCCCATACTTTATCATTGTTTAACTTGTGTTTTTTAAGTTCTTCGACAAGAGTCGGATTTTTACGGATAAACGTGCCCTTCGCGCTTTGATCCGTAAATACATTAGCAGCCCACGGCTCGATTCCTGGGCTAATATTGCCAGCAAGCTTTGAGTTAGAAACGGTAGGTGCAATAGCACGAAGGTGAGTATTACGGAATCCGGAACCCACGCACCATAGCGGTTCACTATACGTCTCTGCAAGCGCCATGCTAGCCCTTTCACTTTCAATTTTAATCTGACTAAAAATCCTTCTTGTTTCATACTGTGCTAATAAACCTTCGAAAGGAAAACCTTTTTGTTGTAAATAAGTATGCCAACCTAAAACACCTAAGCCTAAAGCTCTGCTTTTTTCAGCAAACCTTACAGCGTTTTCAAAGCCTCTTCTGTTCTTAGCCTTCTGTATAAACTCTTCTAATACGCCATCTAAAAACCATATACTATCGTATATTAGATTTGTATCTTTCCACTCATGATATTTAGCTAGGTTTAAACTAGATAAACAACATACAAAGCTATGGTTTTCATCTGTATGTAATACTATTTCAGAACATATGTTTGTCATATAAACTTTCAAAGCATTATCTTTATACATACTAGGGTTTTGTTTATTAACATTACCCTTGAACATTATATAAGGCTCACCAGTTGCTTTACGTTTTTGTAATAGCTTACCCCACTTTCTTCTTGCAACCTTATCACCAGCAGCAAGCTTTCTCATAAACTTATCACCAATAACAGTACATTGATGTAAGTTAAGTGATTGTCTATTAACGTCACCCTTTGGCTCTCTTATTTCTAACCAGTCTTCCCAGTCTTTATGTTCTATATTTAAATTAACTGATGCTGCACCTCTTCTTACAGAACCTTGGTTTGTAGCAAGTATAGTTGAATCATATATCTTACAGAAAGGTACAACACCATCTGATGTACCATTCATTGTAATCTCAGAACCCGCTGGTCTGATTTGATTTATACCTATACCTACGCCACCACCGTGTTTAGCTAATAGCATCATCTCTAGGTTTTTCTGTCCTATGTCTTGTATACTATCAGCTACATCAATGCCAAAGCAAGAGATAGGTAAACCTCTCTCTGTACCTAAGTTTGATAAAACTGGCGAAGCTAAACACAACCAACCATTCCATATATACTCAAAGAATTTTTCTTCAAGCTCAGGTTTTTTAAGTCGCATTGCAGCTGTTTTAGCTACACGTTTGTAAGCTTCTTTAGGTGTCTCTCCATTATAAAGATAACCACCAGTTATTGTTTTTTTATACACGTCAGCCTCTGCCCACTCTGGGTAGTCCTGACCTTTTATCCATCTATTACTCCACATATATTACCTACCAAATATCTTCGAAATCTTCGCCTTCGTTCGCTTTGCTGTAGTCTGTTGGCCTAATAGCAAAAAAGTCGGTATGAGTATGCCCACCAGTAAGATGATAAAACCAATCCAGGTTTTTTGCGGCTTTTTTGTCGTAGTCGAAGAGCTCTTCATATCCGAGTTCTTTAAGTTTTTCATTTGTTCTTCTTCTTATAAATTGTTTTAAATCATAAGCAGTTAAGTTTTCCAGATCACCCTTCTCAAACATCTTGTCTATATATTTTTCTTCTAATTCTAGCATTGTCATGGCTGCATCACGAACATGGGGTTTACAAGCTTCACGTAATAGTTGTTTTTCTTCACACATGTGATTAAACAACTTGCAACCCATTTTACTATGAAGCGATTCATCTCTAACAGACCACTTCATTTGTTGACCGACACCTTTTAACAAGTTTCTTAGTTGAAAGCTATATAGCACCGCAAACGCAGAGTATAAGCTTACACCTTCAGCAAATGCACTAAACACTGCCAAAGATTTACCTATCTCTATTGGATCCGTACCATCATAACTAACTAAGTTATCGAACCTTTCCGCTGTGGCAGGTTCATGTAAAAACGCTTCGAAGTCTTCAAGACCTAGCGTTTCGTTTAAATAGGAATATGCTACTGCGTGTATTGTTTCTTGACTTCCAAACATCATAGACATCTGTTGTATCTCATGTTTAGGAAACCAACCAACAACTTTCTGTGTCCAGTAATCTGACACGGCACACTCAGTTTGAGCAAACCCTAATAATATGTTACCAACTAAATGCTTTTCTTCTTTAGTAAGTTTTTCGTTCCAGTCTTTCACATCACCTGACATAGGTATTTCTGTGTGTAGCCAAAACGCTTGCGCTTGTGGTAACCAACCTTCTGTATAATACTCTGGGTATTCAAAAGGTTTATATGCAATTCTTTTATCAAATAGTCCCATAATTATTCGTAGTATAAAGATAAACAAATATCAAATAAAAATACATACATTACGTGATCAACTTTTAATTCATCGTTGTTTATGTACTGTCTGTATCCAAATAAAAACCCTGGATATACTCCAAAGCTTAATTCCCAACTAATTAATTTCATCTTCCTTGTCCTCTATATTTAGGGCCAGAATAATACTTGCCATTTACTTGATTTGTATTCCTACTTTTTGAATGGACACCAGGTCTTTTCTTTTTAGGTTTAAATCTGTATGCTTGTAATTTTAATCCTCTAGCCATGTTTTATTAAATTTATAACTTCGTCGCACTCATTTTGTTTCTGAGGTTTAAATAACCTCATTTTAGGGTAATTTTCTGCTATATGTTTTTTAAATAACTTCCAACGTATTGGAAATGATTCATTAGCTCTACCCTTACATTCAATAATAAAATTTGTGCCTTCAAAATCTGGTGTATACTTAATAGGTAAAATTCTTTTGTTACCCCTATTAACCATATCACCCTTACCATTTGACTGTCTTTCATATGATGAATTAGTAAATTCAAATGAAGGTATAAGTTCAAATGTTCTTTTCTCATAATGAGATTTTATCTTAGCTTTCTTTAATGCTCTATACATATAAGCTTCAAGTCCACTAGCAAACTTAATCCCATCGACAGTAACTTTTTTACTAACAACAGGACCTCGTTTTTTTCTTTTAAACTTTCTTCTCATTACGCCCAGCTTCCAGGTTGTCTATGTTTTTTAGATATAGAAGAAGCGCCTGTATATATTAACTTTTCTTTTAAGCATTTTTTAGCAGCTTGTATGTATAACAACGCATCCATTATTTCTTCTTGAGTATCATCTAAAAAATCATTAAGATCTTTCATACCATCCTTTACCTCTTGATCCATTGTTTGCCCATACTTTTCTTGGCCAACTAAACTTCTTTCATCCATCTTCTTAATGACGTCAAGAACTATTTTATCTTTAGTCTTAATCTTCATCTTTAACAAATGTACCGTTTATCATTTTACCTTTTCTATCAGATATTTCTTGATATGCTTGCTCAATACAAGTTTCAATATCAACGCCACTTAAATGTGCTAAGTTAGTTAACACAACTACTGAATCACCAATAGCATCAACTATCTCGTGTTTATCATCTTCTAAAACAGCCTTAGCTAATTCACCAACCTCTTCTTGTAATTTTATTAATTGAGTTTTAACATCACCGTCATCATATATCCCTCTTTCTTCAGCCCAGTCTCTTATATCATCAAACACGTCAATATTATTTTCATAATCAGTGTCATCTAAGCCTGTAATGTGATTTGCAAAAGCCTTGTTATATACATAGCTTCTTTGTCTATTATACATGGATGTTTTTACGTTTTTCATTATCCATGATATGGTATCTTTATCTATTGTAAATCTACCGTGATCTGTTTCCCACTCCATACCGATAACATCAAATAATCTACCTTTGAGTTTATCTACAGGAACTGGAAACGTTGTAGTTTGTTCTGTTACGTTTATTTTCATTTTGGTTTTAGGTTTTAAATTTTTATATAATGTTCGGTCAACTTTATAACCAAACTCTTTCTGCAATTCTATCTCTCTAACAGAGACTAAATCTATATCATTATGCTTCTCTAGTATTTCATATTCATGTGAAGCATAGCCTTGTTGAACAGTGACCCGGTTTATAAGATCACAGGTTACCCCTATCTTTTTACCAGGTATGTGATAAATATAATATATCATAGTTTATCGTTATATAAATGCATGTTATGTGCATGGTGATAATACCATCCTGTGTCCATATTTAATCTCTCTGCGACTAGTTTTTGCAACATACTAAAACAGTATTGGTCGTTACAAAAGCCATACCAGAGATCATTAGATCGCATGTACACAGACATACATAGCTTATTATCTATTATCGTAAACTGTACCGCATAAGTACACGGCGTGTCATACGTATATCTATCTATTTCCTTGCCGTCATAAATACTTACAACAGCATGGCGTGTGTCAGGTTTATCTTTTAATTTATCAATAACCTGATCTAACTGATCTTCTCGATTCCATTGCCATCCATAATTGGATCTTACTTCTCGTTTAGCATCAGCCATCCTTTCCCATATTGGAGGTATTTTACCATATATTTTACCTAGCTTATCTATACTAGGATCACCTGATAAATACCACTGCCATTCAGCTTCGGCATACTCGTGTTTCCAATCGCGTTCTTCATTTACTATATGATTATCTAATGGGTTTTCTATATAAAAACCACAATTAAATATAGCTTTTGTATTACTAAAATCTATACCTTCTCTGATTATTAAATCATGATAGTAATTAAACGCGTGATTTGCATTATAAAATCTCTTCATTAGTTCCATGGTAATTCTTCCTCAACTGGTTTCTCATCAGGTATATAACAACCAGACTTTGGTTCCCATTTAAAAAATGATTCGGCACCGTTTTCACCTAAGTTTTGGAATTTAACTTTTAATACTTTTACTTTTGTGTTTTTAGCTTCATAATCTCTATGTACAAGCAAGCCATGATAACTTGCGTCATACCACTCACCACCACCTTTAATGTTATACATTGTTGGCTCTTCAATTTTACCATCTTGTGTTCTATACATCTTAGTAGGGTGTGCTACTATAATAACTAATACATCATATTTCTTAGCAAAGACTTCTATTTCAGTTAGATAATCTAATGTGTATTTATTAACATCATCAGATTTACAATCAGTATTTCTAACTTTATTAAAAGGATCAATAACTAAGCATTTGATACCTTTACGTTTAACAAGCTCAGCGCCTTTTTTAAGTACTGACTTGAGGTCATACTTATCCATATCAATAAAAAAGAAGTTATCATCCACATGTGATGACACGTGTTTCCAAGTCTTATTATCAATATCAGAGGGTAATGGCAGATCTTGCCAAAACTTACGCATTAATTTATGTGCATGTAAAAAGGTTGGTTGGTTTTCCGGGGAAGCGTATGCTGTTTTCCAGCTGTACTTTTGGTTATATCCAACAACCATTTGGTCTACAAAGTCAGACTTACCTGACGATGGTATCCCTGTTACAGTTATAAATTGACCTGTGTATGTACTAAATACTTTATCAAAGTTATCTAAACCTATTTGATACCCAGGTTTAAAACCATGTTTGACAAAGTCTTTTAGTTCCTCTTCAAAGTCTTTCAAAGTTGAAACACCTTCAAGCGGTACAGGTTGTGCGATCGTTATAGTATTAGCAAGATCTTCCTTACCATATTTTATGAGATATTCGTTTGCATCTTTACAGTCTTTTAAATCTACAGTAAAACAATTTTCCGCACCAAGCCTTCTAATAAACTCTTGCTGCAAAGCAGCGCCAGCTTCATCTTGATCAATTGCTAGTATTATTTTTTTCTTATCTTCAAAATAATCTATACAATTATCAAGGTAATCTAAATTGTTACTGTTTAGTGTAGCACCATTAGGTACTGACACAACTGGCTTTATACCAGCTTCATGTAAAGATAAAGCGTCTACCTCACCTTCAGTTATAACACACCAATCAAATCCAACAACACTATCTATGTTATAAAATATCTTTTCAGCGCCCTTGTATAATTTGAAATTTTTTCTACCATCTCTATATTTAATGTTAATGAGTTCATTACCCATAAAATAATTAAACCTAATGGTATTCTCTTCCTTGCCTGTTTGTGGCATCCACTCTTTACATTCAGTTACGTTAACGTAATCTAAAGTTTCTTGGGATATACCACGATCTGCAAACCACTTTAAAACCTTATCACCAAGCTCAGTGTTGTACTGAATAACCTGTGGTGATGTGCCTGGTTTTGTATATTCTTTATCGGCATCACCTTTTCTTTTATAGGTATGCATTTGAAATGTTGTGTTACAGTTGTGACAAGTGCCGAGACCACGTTCCCAATCATATGAAGCACATTGCTTCTTTTGATTCTTAGGTTTTCTATCAGAAGAACACAGAGGACAAGTCCCCTGTGTATTACCTTCTTTAAGACCATATTGATTGAACTCGTCAATCAAAAATCCATTGATCTCTGTGTTTTCTACTTGCATATATTAAAATGGTATATCATCATGTTTATCTGCAACTGCTTGTGGAGCAGGTTGTGTAGCGCCTTGTGCTTTAACCGGCTCAGGAAAAGTACCGTTTGTCCAAACTACCTTTGAATTACCTAGGTAAACCTTAGGAGCTTTAGCCTCTCTTTCTTCCTTAGTCTGATCAACGATCACAGGACCATTGTTACCAAACTGATCAGGCTCGTCATTAACACTGATAGATATAGGTAAATACTTACCTTTTTTACCTGTGATAATCTTATCCTTAGGAATAAGTGTGAGGTTGATACTTGTTTTTATAATACCAGCCATATTAGTAAGTTGATATTTGGTTAAACATTCTAGACATCTGGTCTTTACTTGCGCCAGTTAGTCTTCTTAAATTGTCCACGGCTTTCACGTGGCTTTGGTTTGTGTAAAAATTATTTACGCTTGTTGTCATGCCTGTTACGTCGCATGTTCTTTTTCTGGTTCTTGCCATAATATTAAATTAAAGTGTTTTGGTTATAAAATATTGCTTAGGATCAAAGTCCTTAGTCTTAAAAAATAAGTCATAAATTCCACTAGCCCTCTCTACCTTCAAATCCCCACGTTGTAAGAATTCATCTGAGCAGTCAAATATTCCTATTTGATTTGTGCTCTTATCGATTACTATGAAAACGAAGTCATATCCAAATAGCTTTTGATATATAAATGCTTGTGAATCGTAATTATAACGATATGCACTAGACTTAAATTTGTTTATATCAGCCGTTGTTTTTAAATCAACTACAACCTTTTCATCATGATTAACAATATCAGCCTTACCCTTCCATTTATTGCCATATAATTCGACAATACCTGGTTCTTCATACTCCACATTATTGCTACCATCTGAACCTAGTATTAAGTTTCTACATACTTCATTGTCCATAATCTTTGCTGTCATAGCCTCGATCATGTCAACTTCTTTTTCTAGTAGGCATAGCTCCCCGCCTGACATCTCTTTATAAACTTTAGTATTACGAGTCGATGACTTTATAATCTTAAAGCTTTTCAATTTGTCTGGCTCAAGTATTGCAGTATGAAAATACTTACCTACTAAAAAAGCAGAAGTTTCAGTACTTGGTTGTCCAAGTGCTAGAGGATTGTTAAACAACGTACCAATGTCGCTATTACTCAGGAACTTCTTTCCATAATCTCCATAGTAAAGCTTGTCATTACGAAGCTTTTCAATCGCCTGTTTATTCATCTTAAATAGATTTAAGTTGTGACTCTATCTCACTTGACATAGAGTACTTCTTCTTAATCGCGTCAACTTTCCCACCTGCCTTAACATAATCAACAGCTTTAGTAAACGAGTCTGTTCCTGCTTTTAAAAAAGCTTTACTAGACGTTTTACTGTGATTGTTAGTCGCATCACTATCCTGCGTATCATCGATTAAGAATAAATTACCAAGCGCGTACTTTTTACCATACGAGCTTGCACTGCCAAATTGCTGCGGCACTTGCATACCTTTTTGAGCAAGGTCTACACCAACAATCGCGGCAGCACTTATTGAATCAGTGCCGTCAGTAATTGTAGCAGTGGTCTTTATTATAGGGCCAAATTCGCCTACAACAAGATCTTCATTAACTATAACAGTTACATTATGCTTAGTTAAATGAGGTTTTACAGCTTCAAGTATATCTTCAGCAGATCTGAAATAATACTTACCAAAGCTATTAAACCTAGTTTTCTTAGCTTTAAAATGTACCTGTATGTCTTTTAATTTTTGGTTTAAATTCATGGTATATAATCTAAAATTTCTGAATGTTTTACATTCTGTTTTAATCTTTCAACAGCTTGTTTTTTAAGCTGTGAAACTCTTACATAAGCACTCTGGCCTTTAATCTGTAGTTTATATGCTATTTCTTTAGCACTGTGTTTTGGACAGTCTAGGCCATAGCTTAATCTTAGTACTTCGTACTCTTTTCTATTTAAATACCTTTGTAATAAAGATTTTAAATAAATACTAAACATTTCTTCATTGTACTCGGGTTGTTTATCCGGTATTTCAAAGACCTGGTTGTTATTCTCAGATATCTCTTCAATACTTAAAAACAATGAGTCAAAGAATTTACTTACAGCATTTTGATCAGCAGTTTGATTCCTCATTTCTGCGAGCTTATGCTCTGGTATACGTAAACCACCTTTATTTATATCAATAGAACGTCTTATGTTTCCTTTGATACGTTTAGATAAAAATGATTTTAATGTATTATTCTTGTCCTTTGATTCATCTAGTTTTTCATGTACAATCTTATCGACAGCGTTTATTAAACCTATGCTGCCAAACTGTATAAGATCTAATAGATCTAATACACCTGATGCAGGTTGCGCTGTTGAAAACTTTTTAGCTATATTTTCTACTAAAGGTAGAAACTTGTGTATGAGATCATCACGAGTCATACTCTTGAAGTCCTCACTTTCATATAAGTCTTTTGTTAAGACATTTCCTACGTCGTTTTTATATCTGACATAGTTCTCAACGTTATACTTTCTCATCTAACATATTGTTTAATTGTTCTTTTTCATTTTTTAATTCATCAGTCATATGTCTATGAATAGTTCTTGAAGAACATTTCAAACAATTAGCTAGCTTAGCTATAGTTATCTTTTGTTCCAAGCTGTTAATATTCAACATCCACTCATAAATATCAGTTTTTGATATTCTTCCCCTGCCAATTAACGACCCAACTATTTTTAGTTTTTCTGATATATCAATCATTAAGTTTGGCTTAAATATAATCTTCCTCAGTTTATTCTTAGGAGGCTTCTTAGTTTTAGCAAAACTGTTAATTAAAATATCAAGGGTTTTACTTGGTATTGTAAAGGTAATAAATCCATTTGACTTATCACAGATAAATTGTGATAAATTTTCAAATTTTTTTCTATCAATGTTAGGATTTAACCACCATAAAACGGACAAATGCCACTTTAGAGATCTAAACGTAGTAATTTTAGCTGTACTTCTAAACAACTCATAACATTCATAAGTACCTTGTTGATAATAACTACCCCACCAATATGACTGCGTGGGTTCGTCGTTATCAGGATAACCTCTGTATATTATTCTTTTACGATGTAAGTACTCTAAATTTCTGTGTGACATTAGCCTGTTATTATTATACTATATAGGGCTTTTGTCACCCTATATTAAATCATTTATAAAATGATTTTTCATGGGTTAAGATAACTTTTTCCCATTTACCACCTTTCATTGTTTGTGGTACAAGGAAATCTATACGTTTTCTAAACCTTGAATTCATGCGGTCTCTTACAAACCATATACCGTCAAGAACTCCTGTGCCTTCAATATGAACTTTATCGCCCATCTTAAATTTATATTCGTTTTCAAGATCCCAACTTACAGCTATTATCCTATCGGATAATGGGTCATCCATATTAATTTCATAACCTGACGCTGTTATATTAGGTGTACTGTCGGTTTGTTCTTCAACAGCATGATAAATTGTAGCAGTTACATAAAGTCTCTGCTTTTCATTACTTAAGTTGCTACTGTCATATGACAATAGGCCTGTAAAGATAATAAATAGTTTTAACATATAATAATTATTTAGTTAAAAATTGGTATTTGCTCATATTTATTTTCAGTCTTAGCTGCAATATGAGACTTATCATTAATATAATATTGCCAATAAGCAATAATACTGTCTTTGTGTTTATACTCGTCCGGCATCGCTTGTGGCGGTTGAGTAAACTTTGTTATAGGTATACCCGCAGGTACTTTTGCTAACACATCTTTACATTTAGTTATCGTAAGATGCTCTTTGCCGTATCGTCTAGTGTACTCTCTACCAAGGGCCATCATGTGATTATATAACCACATGTAGTTTAATCCATCGGTTCTTACCCATATAGT
>Ga0115013_10001711_pt1 | contig 12559 bp, 11 predicted proteins | sample SouAtlMetagenome_2_FD_88686 | JGI IMG/M metagenome (GOLD analysis project Ga0115013, IMG submission 88686) | Marine eukaryotic phytoplankton communities from Atlantic Ocean - South Atlantic ANT15 Metagenome | ecosystem: Environmental > Aquatic > Marine > Oceanic | place: South Atlantic Ocean...
ACCGTTCCAAGCTTTTCTTTGACGGACGTGAATGGCCATACGTACACCGACCAATCCATGCTCGGCCAAACCTACATTCTGCAGTTCACCGCGTCGTGGTGCAGTGTGTGCCGTCAAGAAATGCCCCATCTCGAAGCTGAAGTGTGGCAACCCTTTCGCGGCCGCAACTTCACTTTGTTAGGGGTCGACTTGGATGAACCAAGGGACAAAGTGGCCTCGTTTGCCACGCAAATGAACGTCTCCTACCCCATGTGTCCTGACGACAACGGGGCAATCTTCTACAGCATTGCCGCCCCAAAGTCAGGCGTGACCCGCAATGTGGTGGTGGATTCCAAAGGACGCATTGCCATGCTCACGCGGCTGTTTGACGAAGACGAATTTGCACGCATGGTGACGTTGGTGGATCGGTTGACTTCGACCCCTTGACCATCTCTGTCCCTGCTCAGCTGCGAGACCGCCCTGCCCATTCAATCTCAGGGCGACGAAGCACTTGATAGGTGGTGTTGAACAACGCCACCATGGCATGCCCGGCCCAAGCGAGGAAGATGCTTTCCGTTTGAAGGGTGATCCAACAGATCAAAATGCCTGCAGGCAAACAGGCCAATGTCTCACCCATGCCTTTGTGGAAATGCATGACCGTGTAAAGCATGGTGCTGATTCCAATGGCCGGCCAAACGCCCAACATCGCCGCCAGTGGGAACAGCAAGTAGCCCCGAAACATGACCTCATATCCTGCCAAATAACACATCCACCCCAAGGCGCTCCACCCCAAGGTGGATGCGGACCACACCTTGGCTTCAATTTGGGGATAGTTTTTGGCCACCTCTTTTTCTCCCACCACGGTCATGACGAGGGCGCCTGCGATGAGGGCACTCCAAACGAGCATCACATTGGTCGGCCATTGACTCGGCCAAGCCACACCAAGGTCGCCAAGTGAGAAGCCAAACTGCGCCATCAACATCGCTGCCGGGATGCCACCCAACACGAACAAACCCCACACTTTCACAGCCACAATGCGGATGACTTTGCCGCGATCGCCCGGCCATCTATCCTCCAACCATGACTGAAAGCCTGCGTGGTAATGGCCCCACCAATACCCCAAAAAACCAAACAAACTCCATCCCAAGACCGCCAACATCAACTGATCATTCTCTGAGGGCATGGCAAAGGAGAACTGGGAAGAAAGGAGCTGAATCACGTCGCAGGGTGTAAAAAGGAGGGGCAAAAGTACATGAAGGATAGAAGACTTGTGGGGAGTCCACACATCCACGACCTTGGTTTCATGAAGACTGAGATGCTTGTTGGTGTTGCAATCACTGTGCTCGGATGGGCAGGATGTCAATCCGGACATGCCCCATCCGTGGGGTCACATCGCGTGGACATTTGGGACAAGGCTGCGGTGAAGTTCACCCCGGGCATCGACCCCGATTCGGTTCAACTCGAGGACGGCACCTACCGCCTCGACGCCGGACGCATCCTTCTCAAACCCATTATCGTGCCTGACCACGTGCGAAGGTGCAACGTGCATCTTGACGTCACTGTCACCTCGGCCGGCGACCCCTGGGACAAGAGCGGCACCCTCTTTGCCATGGCCGACGAGGCCGGCCGAGACTACCTCAAACGCATGCTCGAGGGCGACGACGCCGACACCACGCGGTTTGCAGGCATTGTTGTTGAAGGCGACCGGCTGCCGGCCTTGGAATGGATGCGGTTCATCACCCCCTTTGGCGTGGGGCACTTCAGCCACACAGAACGCGCCGATGCCTATCGCCCGGCAGCTGTGGCGGCGTGGGCCGACAGTGTCTCGTGGCAAGCAGACCTGTCTTCCCTCCAGCCTTGGATGGCCGCCGCCGACACGCTCTGGGTGGGTGTCTACATCGACACTTGGACTGCCGAGGGCTATGCCTTGTCGGCACGGCTGGACATGCGGGAAAGCGAACTGTCTTGCGATTGGGCACCTTCGCAATCCATCTCTCCCCTGTTCAACACCACCAAGCTGGCCCATGACCAGAGGCCCTTCACCCAACTCCCCGACTCGGCGTTGCAGGTGTTCTTTGACCTCGAGTATGCCAGCGACGTGGATCTGTTGTTCTTGACCACTGGGCACGGCGGGCACGCTGGAGGAGACGAATTCACAGAGCAACCCCACATCGTGATGATGGATGGCGATACGGTGGATGTTTGGACCCCTTGGCGAAACGACTGCGGCGCTTTCCGTCGGTTCAACCCGACGAGCGGGTTTTGGCCTTCCACCTATGTGTTGGGAGGAGACACGCTGGAAGAACGCGTGGCGTCGTCCGACTTGAGCCGTTCGAATTGGTGCCCTGGTGATCAGGTCAAACCGCGGCGCATTCCACTCGGCAACCTCGATGCAGGCCACCACACCCTCACAGTGGATGTGCCAGGAGCCCAACGCTGGACGGAAGAGGAATTCAACTTTTGGAACCTCGCTGGCTGGCTCGATATCCAAGCACGTTAAGGTTCGAGGGTGTACCGCAGTTGAATCAGTCCGGAATTGTAAGAGGCCACCCCCACAGCTTGAAGACGTACCGAAGGCCGGCCATCTCGGAACAGGGGGATGCCTTGACCAAGCAGCGTTGGCATCACACGAAGCGTCCACTCGTCGATTTGGTCTGACAACGCCGAAATGAGCTTCCCTCCACCGTCGCACCAAATGATGCTGTCTCGTTGGGTCTCAGGCGTGTTCGCCTCAAGCCAAGAAGGCAGGGTGTCTAGGGGTCCAAAGGTTACGCCCTCCACGTCGGCGCGGTCTGATGCGGCAGACGTCACCACGTAAATGGACCACGTAAATGGACCACTTGCCCGCATGGGGAAACTGTCCCCCACACAATGCTGTCACCACGTCAAACGTGCGTCATCCCACAATGTACCCGAGGACACGGCTGGCAAAGGCCATATAGCCATAGTCTTCATCTTCGCGCTGAACGCTGGCCAAAAAATCCAGCCCATCGTTGGGCTCGGCAAGGTGTTTGTCCAAGCTCATGGCAGCGAACACCCCATCCTGCGGCCTCCAATCATGGATGAAAGGCATCGAGTTCATTCAACACAAACGCCCATTTGTCCGCTTGCTCGTCAAGGATTTTCTCAATCGGTTTTCCCGCACCGTGACCCGCGTTGGTTTCCACGCGCAGCAAGACTGGGCGGTCTCCCTCATGTGTGGCTTGCAGTCGCGCTGCAAACTTGAAGCTGTGCGCAGGAACCACGCGGTCGTCGTGGTCGGCCGTGGTCACCATGGTGCTCGGGTAGGTCACACCTTCCCGGAGGTTGTGCACCGGTGAATAACCGTACAGGTTGTCAAAGTCGGCCTTGGAGCTGTCTGCACAACCGTACTCGGGAATCCAACCCCAACCGATCGTGAACTTGTGGTAGCGAAGCATGTCCATGACCCCCACCGCGGGCAACGCGACGCGCGCAAAGTCAGGACGTTGCGTCATGATGGCACCGACCAAAAGACCGCCGTTGCTTCCCCCGGCAATGGCAAGCTTGTCGTGCGAGGTGTAGCCCTGTTCCACGAGGTAATCGCCGGCGGCGAAGAAGTCGTCGAAAACGTTTTGTTTGTCCAAGAGCATGCCCGCCTTGTGCCACGCTTCCCCAAACTCGCCTCCGCCGCGCAAGTTGGGCATGGCATAGATGCCCCCGCGTTCCAAAAACGCGATGTTGCTGGCGCTGAAGCTCGGTGTCAGGCTGATGTTGAAGCCGCCGTAGGCATAGAGCAGCGCGGGGTTGTTGCCATCCACGGCAAGTCCCTTTTTGTGCACGATGAACATGGGGACACGCGTGCCGTCTTTGGACTCGTACCAGATCTGTTTGGCTTCGAAATCGTCGGGATTGAAGGCGACCTCAGGCTTACTCCACAAGCTCGATTCGCCAGAAGCGATGTCCAGCTTGTAAATCGACGTGGGCTGGGTGAAGGACGTGAAGGCGTAGTACAGGTCTTTGGCGTCCATTTTGCCTCCAAAGCCTCCTACAGAACCCACCTCGGAAGGCAAGTTAACGACCCGAGCATTGGAGCCGTCGAGGTCGCAGCGCATCACACGGTTGGAAGCGTTGTGCAAGTAAATCGCCCAAAGCTGCCCCCCGACAACGCTCACCGATTCTAGGAGGTCGTCGGACTCCGGCAAGACGTCGCTCCACAATTCCATGTTGGACGGATCCGCAGGATCTACTGCCACCAAACGGTAGCGCGGCGCATCGATGTCCGTCAACACGTAAAGCTTGCCATTAACATGCTCCACCACGGACGAGTGGTGCGTGAATCCATCGACGATGGGCACCCACGCTGCACCGTCTTGGTTGAGTGGCTTCAAGTGAAGGCTGTTGCCGTCGGTTCCTGTGCTCGTGTTGAGCACCACGTACTTGCCGTCCTCCGTGGTGCCAGCAAAGTGGTAACGGTTGGGCTCGTTGTCGTTGCGGAACACCAATTCATCCTCTGACTGAGGAGTACCCACCTTGTGGAAGTACACGCTGTGAAAGGTGTTTTCTGCACTATACGCCGAGCCTTCAGGTGCAGGGTAGCGGCTATAGTAGAATCCCCCGTCGACCCATGAGGCCCCGGAAAATTTCACCCACTCCAACACTTCACCTGTGGCCTCTCCTGTCTCCAAGTCGAGGACGCGCATTTCCTGCCAGTCGGAACCTGCAGCGTTGCGCACCTCCACCACGTAACGGCCATCGGGCGAAGCCCCAGACAAGTTGGCGGTGACCGTCCCGTCTTCGCTCAAAGCGTTGGGGTCCAAGAAGACGCGTTCCGCGCCCCCCTCTTCGTCTTGGACGAAGATGACGCTTTGGTTTTGGAGGCCATTGTTACGGGTCAAAAACACCTTTTGTCCGATGCGTCGAGGAATGCCCACGCGCGGATGGTTGAACAACGCTTCGCAACGTTCACGCAAGGCGCCCCGCTCTGGCAGGCCGTCAAGGTAGGTGCGAGCCGTGTTGGCTTGGGCAGCAACCCACGCCATCACTTCGGGATCACGGTCGTCTTCCAACCAACGGTAAGGGTCCGCCACCGCGGTGCCCCAGAGGGTGTCGACGACGTCGACGGTTCGGGATTCGGGATACGTCATGGATTCATGAGAAGGGGCGCCGCAGGACGCCATCCACGTGGCAACAGCCACGCCGGCCAAAGGCCAAAACCAAAGAGAACAGGCAAACTTCATGGCGTCGAATGTAACCCGACGCCTGACCAGTTGATTCTCCGCAGAAGCCTCAGTTATCCCAAGGCCATTCACAACACGTCAGTCCTTGACGCGGCTGAAGCGGAGCATCTTCAACATCCACTTCGGCAGGGGCTTGCCTTGAGGACGTGTCCGGGTGTCGAGGTACCATCCGAGCTTTTTGACAATGGGGATTTTGTGCGTCTCGACAAACTCAATCCACGTGCCGTCGGGATCTTCCACGTACGTGAATTGCCCGCTCGCTTCGCCCATGTCAAACGACGACGAACTGTCGACGGTGAATGGAAATCCTGCCGCCTCAAGTTCCTGGCCAAGGGCCTTCATGTCCCGGATGTCCCAGCAGAGGTGAATGAACCCAAGGTCCCCCCAAAAGCGACCCTCGAACAGGTTACGCGGCGCGCGGTCCATGGCTTGAATGAGTTCGATTTCTCCCCCGCCGAGCAGTTCACTGAACGCTCCTTCAGTGGACTGAGAGCGCTTGAGGACGACGCGGCGGTAGGTTTGGCCTCCGCTTGGAAGCGGCGCAAAGGCAGGATGAACGGCGGTTTCGTCCATGACCACATGGTCGTACCCCAACACGTCCCGGTACAGCTTGAGTGACTTCTCCACGTCGCTGACGCCCAACACGGCGCCTCCTACCCCACCGCCAAATGGCGCAGGGCCGAACCACTCGTTGCTCTCCACCACTTCAAAAAAGTAGCCGTGCGGATCTTTCAAGTAGAAGTGCTTGCTTCCGTCGGGACGGGTGTGCACCGGGCCCAAAGAAGCAATGCCTCGCCGCGCATGCTCTGCGTGCATGGCCTCGGTGTCCTTGCACTTGACTTTGCAAATGAAGATGCCTGTGTCGCCGAGTTGACCCTCAAAAGGTGCAGGTTGTGGCTCCCGGCTGGTGAACTGCCAAATCTCCATGCCTGCACCTCCGCCCATGTGCAGGGCAAGCGCCGCATGGCGGGCGTGCACTTCTCCTCCGGTGTAGCGTGTCATGAGCGCCGCTTCTGCAGCCTCCTCGAACATGCGGATGTCAATGCCAAAAGCGTTGCGGTACCACTTCCACGCCTTGTGTACATCGGGAATGCCGATGCCCACTTGTTGAATGCCACTGATGCGTTTTCCCATGCCGCAAAGATGCCTCAGCCCATGGGACCTAACCGGCCCTCCCGTGCCTCAGTTCTCCACATCCGTTGGGGAAAAGGTGGCATGTGGGTGCCGCCCATTGCACTCACGCGCGAAGCCCTTGGACCAACGACACCAAGAGCAAGACCAAGGCGCCGCCCACCAACCCCAACAACGCATCCGTCACCAAGCCTGGCCAAGCGTGCATCGCCTCATGCACTCCTGGAAGATGATGATGAAAAATGCCTCCGGACACCAAGAGCAACGCGACGGTCCCCACCACCCCCAAGGTTTTGATGACCCAAGGCAAAACCGCAACCATGAGCATCCCAAGACGCTGCACCCCCCGTGACGGGCGTTTCATCAGGGCCATGCCGGCGTCGTCCATCCGGACCAACAGGGCCACCACTCCGTACACCCCCACTGTGGCAAGCAACGCGATGAGCGAGACGGAAGCGATTTGGACTGGCAGCGTCGCCTCCATCACTTGGCCCAAGGCCAGGATGACAATCTCCACAGACAAGATAAAGTCCACCATCACCGCCGAGCGGATGCGCTGGGCCTCGTTGGGCACATCTTCCGACCTGTGGGCATGCCGCGAAGGCCGCACGTAGTGAACGAGCTTCTCCACACCTTCGTACGACAGGTACGCCCCGCCCAGCACGAGAATCGGTTCAATGCCCCACGGCGCGAAGGCACTGAGGGCGAACGCCGCGGGCAGGATGAGGAGTTTGTTCAAGAAGGACCCCTTGGTGATGGCCCACAGCACAGGCAACTCGCGGGACGAGGCAAACCCCACGGCCTTCTCGGCATTGACAGCAAGGTCGTCGCCCAAAATGCCTGCCGTCTTCTTGCCCGCCACTTTCGTCATGACGGCCACATCGTCCATCAACACGGCGATGTCGTCGAGCAAGGCGAAGAATCCACTGGGCATGAAGCGAAGGTACAATCCACCAGATGTCGCGTGCTTTTCCTACCTTAACTCCCATGAATTGGCGGCCCACTCCTGTGTTGTTCAGCGTCTTGCTGACTTCTTCTTTTGTTGGTCAAGCCCAAAGCGTCACCTTCCATGCCGACGTGGCGCCCATCATTTACACCCACTGCACCGAATGCCATCGCATCGGGGAAATTGGGCCCATGCCATTGACCACCTACGAAGAAGTCTCTGTCTACGGAGAGTTTATCGAGTACGTGACCGCCTCCGACTACATGCCCCCTTGGACCCCCGACGACGCCTACTCGCACTTTGTCGGCGAGCGCGTGTTGACGGTCAATGAAAAAGCCACCCTGAGCGCGTGGGTCGCTGCAGGCAAGCCCGAGGGAAATCCGGCCGACAATCCCGGCATCCCCTCCTTCCCTGGCGGCAGCCAAATCGGGACGCCCGACATGGTGTTGCCCATGGCAGAGCCGTACACGCACGGCGGGGACATGACGGACCAATACCAAGTGTTTGTGCTTCCTGCAGATCCGGACAACGACCTCGCCATTCGCGCCCTTGAAGTCCGACCGGGCAACCGCACGGTTTCGCACCATGCCATTTTGGGATTGGATATAACTGGAACTGCGGCCAGCCTCGACGCACAAGACCCCGACCCCGGTTACGAGAGTTTTGGAGGGTTCGGTTTCTCCGCAGAAAGCAACTTCTTTGGTGCATGGGTCCCTGGGGCTTTGATGCTTGAATATCCACCAGGCATCGGACGCGTCGTTCCAGCGGGGGCTGACATCCTGCTCCAAATGCACTACGGGCCCTCACCCATCGAGGAATCCGACCTCACAGAGGTCAATGTGTTTTTTGCAGAAGAGCCCATTGAGCGCGAAGTGGAAACGGGCATCATGGGTCCTCAGCATTTGGATGAGTTCTTTTTCCTCCCCGCCAACCAAGAGCGTACGTTTCACGGCACCATGGACGTGGCCGCCGACGTGAGTTTGCTGAGCGTGGCTCCCCACTGCCACCTCATCGGCGCCTCTTGGGAGGTGTTTGCGACCTCCCCAAACAACCAAGACACCATCCCTCTCATCTCCATCCCGTCATGGGATTTCAATTGGCAGGGCTTCTTCACCTTTCCCTCGCTGACCAAGATCCCAGCGGGCTACACGCTTCATGGCATCGCGTCTTACGACAACACAAACTCGAACCCTTTCAACCCCAACGATCCACCCCAAGACGTCAATTTCGGCGAAGGCACCACCGACGAAATGTTCTTTGTCTTCTTCGACTACGTCTTGTACCAAGGGGGAGACGAGCTCATTTCCCTCGCACCCTCCGACGATACCCCCTGTGTAGGAGACCTTACGGACGACGGGGTTGTGAGCGTGGAAGACATGCTGTTCTTGTTGTCGGACTTTGGTTGCGTGACGAATTGCGCAGCGGACGTCGACCTCGACGACGCCGTCACCATCGCGGACCTCTTGCAACTGCTCAGCGCCTTTGGAGAAGCTTGCTGACCTTTGCGACATGGAACCCGTCTGGCGTGTCTTGATTTTTTTGGCCCCGCTCTGTCCGATTTGCCAAAACATGTCCTTCGATCTGCGTCAGCTCGAGAAGGACTTCGTTGGCGAGCCTGTGGAATTTGTAGGCGTGTTCCCCAACGCGTCAAACACCGAGACCCAAATCGCCACTTTCAAGCAGACCTACGACCTCGCCATGACCATGGGCAAGGACACTGCGCATTGGGCAGAAGCCCTCGGCGCCCGATGGACACCAGAGGTGTTTGTACTCGATACGACCGATTCAGTGGTGTACCAAGGCCGCATCAACGACCGCTACTTCGCCCCGGGGAAGCGCAAGCCCATGACCAAGCGGCGAGACCTCGATGCCGCGCTTCGCGATTGCCTGGCCGGGCGCGACGTAGCCGAACCTGTCACGGACGCCGTGGGATGCCCCATCGAAGGGGTCCGCTTGACAGCCCCTCAGGACTGACCGTCCTCTTCTTCCGAAAGATTCATGAGCACGAGGTCCCGAACGGCGCTCTCAAAATAGCCAAGGCTGCTCATGAACATCACGAGGCTGGCCGTTCCCGCCAAACTCCGCAGCCACCATGCTTCGCCAGCCATGGGTTGAACCGACACATCCAACGTCACCGACAGCTCTGCCCATAAGCAAACTGCCCAATCCTCCGCGTCTCCACCACAAGGTGCGAAGCGTCTGATGAGATGGTCGTGGTCTGCCCATGGCAGAACAACCCTTCAAGATCCATTTTTTGACGCCAACAAACAAGGGCGCCCCGCAGGACACCCTTGTCAAAGATTCTTCAAAGAAACGTCACTCGACTTCCACGTGGAAGCCTGTCTCCATGCTCACGCCTGCGTTGCAAGTCGCCTTCATTTCGAAGTGGTACTCACCTGCCGTCGCAGGCACAGTAAAGGTCTCGCTGAACGCATCAAATGCAGCAAGCTCCACGGACCAAACGACAGTTTCAGTCGCCTCATCGATGAGCTCAAGCTCTGCTGAAGCAATGCCGTCTTCGTCGATGACCGCACCTTCCACCACCACCACTGAGCCAGCTGCCCATGTTGGCTCACCATGCCACATGTTCGGGTCTTCTCCGTTGACGGAAGTCAAGACAAATTCAGGCATGTACGTGTTTTCGACGTGGAGGTCAGTGTTGTACATCGCGGTATTTCCAGCTTCGTCCACCACGTCCACAATCACGTGCCACACGCCACGGGCAGTCAAGGGTACATCGACGTGCAATTCCGCCTCAGCCTCTGTGCCTTCGAGGTCGAAAGTACTCAGCACACTCCAGTCGGTGCCGCTGTGCAACACCAAACCGTGCTCATGCCCATCTGCGTCGTGGGCATGACCCGCGCCGTTGTGGATGTCGTAGCGCACCTGGCTCAAGGCTTCGTTGTCACAGAAAAGATCCTCGATGTCGATGTGATCTCCCGCCACAGCTTCAATTTCAGCTGCAATCACGCTGTTCGTTGCCCCCAAACCTGTGCAGACTGTGGGTGCTTCTGTGTCTGTTTCCTGGCAAGACACAAACGCCATGGCCAAACCAATACAGGCCGCCGATTGAAAAATATAGTTGGTTTTCATTTGAAATGAATTGAAAGAATAAATAAGGTATTCGTGTTATGGGCGCTTCAACGTGGTTGTGAAGCGCAAAGGTATTCGTATTATGGGCGCTTCAACGTGGTTGTGAAGCGCAGTTGCACCCAACGCCCTTGGGACACGAGTCCCAAAGCGCGGTAGGCACTGGTGTGGTCAAGCCACGCACGGTTGAACAGATTGGAGACGTCGAGCGTCCATTGTCCCCTCGCGGTGGTTTGAGAAAGTGTGATGTCCGCCAAAAGCGCACCTGGGGTGGCGTCTTCATTTCTGGCGGTGAGGATCGCGGGTGCCAAGGCAGTCCCACTCAATTGAAGGGCGAGGCCTCCGCGCGTACGTCTTTCCCAGCTCAAACGGGCTTGTGAAGGTGTGGTAAACGGCAAGCCCAACCCCGTTTGAAGATCCCACTGACCAAGCGCTGAAGCTGTGAGCGACAGGGTTTGTCGCTCTGCGATGTGACTCATTTCTGCCTCCATGCCTGTGCGAAACGCGTCGTTCGCCATGAACTCGTAAATCTGTCCCGCGTGGGAAATGGGTGCGAATCGCGCACTGGGTGTGATGGAAATGAATCCATGGTGAAGGGCCGCAAACGCTTGCGTCTTCCACCTCCATCCCGAGGACCGAGAACCATTGTCCAAAGTCAACCGCCCTTCGAGGGCCCATTCGGTACCGAGTTGCGGGTTGCCTTGCTCAAACCGAAACGACCCGTGGTGAATGCCGTTGGCACCCCATTCGTGGTTGCTTGGAACGCGTCCATAGGCCACCAACGTGGCCAGGCCTTCCATCTGGCTGTCTTTCCAAGTGAGGGGTCGTTGCCAAGACAACATGCCGCCCGGCATTAAAGTGTCGAAAGCCACGGCCCGAACGTCCGTTCCCACGACGATCCCCTCCGAATTGTAAAGGGGTTCGGAATGGCTGCCTTGCTCGGCATACACGACGTCCAACCGACCCGAGAAGGTGGAATGCGCCACATTAAACTCCCCCATGGTCGACAACCGCATGCGCCGGTGGCTCGGCAGCAAAAACTCCCATCCCGTGGTGGTCACATGCTGGCCCTCAAACTGCATGCCGATCGAGCCGTGGGCTGAATTGCGACGCGCCTCTCCAAAGGCCGTCCACTCTTCCATGGCCAGGCTCAAATCCGAATCGGGCAAAGGACCCCAACCGTGGGCGTGAGGCGGGGCAAATTCTCTCCTTTGGTTCCAAGAGCCTGAGAAGATGTACCCCCAGCCCGCGTCCATGCCTGTTTCCGCCCCGGACCATTTCAGGAGCGATTGGATGCGAGAAGCATGCTGACTTGGAAGTCGGGTCTCCAGCAGACCATCGTTGGGCGACAAGTCCCCCTGGCGCGGTAAGCCCACAATGCCGGGAAACAGTCCTTGATGGACATCCGAAAGTCGCATGGACCAGGCCACGGATCTGCCAGCACATGTTTCGCCTTCAAGACCCAGCACCGCATGACCCGCTCGTCCGGCGGTGTTGGTCAACGCTCCTGTTTCGAGGTCGTAAACCCGACCGAGGTACGCAAACCGACGCTGGGGAACTTGCGATGCACCGAAACCCGTGACCGACATGCCGGCGTGCCAGTGGACCTTGGGCGTGGACGCAATGTGCAAAGCGTGAAGACCGCCTTTGATTTGTCCCAATTGAGCCAAGAGACCCATTCGCGTTTGAGTGTTGGGAGCATTGGTGCGACTGGGCGATTCAAATCGCAGCCCTCCCCCTACGGCCTCCGGTCCCATCCACACGTGGCCTCCGCCTGGAACCCACGCAGAGACCACCTGCAATTCAGGGGCGATAAGGACCCCGTGGTCCGAGCCCCAGCGTCCTCCCTGCTGAGGAACGCCGTCTTCCAACACCGCAACCCGCGAGCCAAAGAGGCCCCGAACAACAGGCTGAATCATGCCTGCCCCAAGATCGAGGCTTTGAAGGCCGGGCGTCCGGTCGAGGGCGCGCATGAGGGTGGGTTGGTCGAGGGTTGTGGCTTCCGATTCGCTGAAGCGGTTCACGGCGATTTGGGCCTGGCCCAGCATCACCTTCAATTCCGACATCCACACGTCCACGTGCGACGAAGGATTCAACACCACCTGGGTGTCAAACCCCACGAAAGACAGCGTAAGCGAATCGATGCCATTCGGACAGGACACGCGAAACGCGCCCACGGCATCGGTGGACGTGGCGAGGCCACAGGGCCAAGCCA
>Ga0115013_10001713_pt1 | contig 12543 bp, 2 predicted proteins | sample SouAtlMetagenome_2_FD_88686 | JGI IMG/M metagenome (GOLD analysis project Ga0115013, IMG submission 88686) | Marine eukaryotic phytoplankton communities from Atlantic Ocean - South Atlantic ANT15 Metagenome | ecosystem: Environmental > Aquatic > Marine > Oceanic | place: South Atlantic Ocean...
TCCCCATATGCGGAAATCATCCACCCTGCCATTGTAGTGGTTGGTTCCCGTCCCCGAGCAACCGAGGTTCATCCGAACGATGCCCTCGATGGGGTTGTCTTTGTTTGTGCCCGAGTGGAAGAGCTGTCCATTGAGGTACATCTCCATTACCCCTGTTTCGGCATTCTTGACGAAAGCCCAGTGGTTCCACTGCCCTTCGTAATCCTCTGTTGCAGCCTGTGCATCGATGCGGTCGTAGCCACCATCCCAGCCGCAGTCCCAATAGACGCGGCCGTTGCTCCAAGGCAGGTGGACATTCACGACGCGCTGGTTGTCTTCGTTGAGGCCTTCGAACAATGTGCCATTCTGCGGTTGAGCATCGGGGTCGCCATACACCCAGCACTCGATCGTGATCTCTTGGGACAGCCCCCCAAGATTGTCCACGTCGAGCGCCACGCGATCCGGGGCGGTGAACACGACCTCTCCGTTTTGGTCGTCAGATGCCCAACCCAGATGCTCGGTATTGTCCATCATCACCCATCCATCCTGAATGCCGTCCGTCGCGACATCCACATCGTCTAGCGCGAACTCCAGCACCAAATTGCTCTCCCCGTCCCACTGGATTGGGGGAGAAATCCGCAGGGACAAGCTGTCGTCGAATTGCCAAGGGGACAGACCGTATTGATAACCGATGTCACTGAGGGTTTTGAACCCGGTCAAAACAGAATCCGACGTCAACCCCCACTTCAGGTCCATGCGTCGCGATTCAGCTGCACCAGCGAACATGGGGACAAACAGCCTGTCGATGACACCACCACCGAGCGGGGCCAATTCTTCAGCGGTCCACATGTATTGGACGCGCCTTGAGGCTGCTGGCGAGAACAATTCCCCTGCTGTTCCGCCCTCACCGGGCTGGACCACCGTTTCTTCCGCCACTGCATCCACCAGATATTGGGCGGCAGACAACCACACAGAGTCCTGCACACCATCCACATATGGCACAAGCTCCGCGCTGTCGAATGGCGCATCGGCCAACAAACGCAGGGGGTGTTCCAGCGCCGTGCTGTCCAACAACCCCGTGTGGTCAAAGAGGTAGGTGTAGCTGAGGTAGTCCCACTCACCGCAGGCGTAGCCCAAATTTCCCGCCGTGCCATCCTCAAAACACTTGAGGGTGTATTCCATCAACACCTTTCCGTACTCTACACCGCTGTCGGAAGCGGGAAACTGAAACCACCGGCGCCCTGGACTGTCATAGGCTGTCTGGGGGTTGTTCTGGGCCTCGAAAGTATAGGTCTGGACCGTCGTCGTATCCGCCACCAATGTCAGGCTGGAAGCGATGATAAAGACCAGAGAAACGGAGCGAGTCAGGGCGGACAGGTTCATGGCCAAAAGGTAAGCCGACCGGCCATTTTCTCGACCCTGCCGAATCAAATCTGACCCAGCACACTGTGCATCAATGCCAACGAATCAACGCCGACCCGGGTAGGCCTCTAATCCAGCGGCGAGGATGCCACAGCCCTCCGAATGGCTTCCGTTTCGAGCACATAGGCAATCCGCACTTCGTCCTGGCCGGCGCCCTTTGTGGCGTAAAACCCAGTGGCCGGGGCCATCATGACCGTCTCTCCATGGAGGTGAAACTCACTGAGCATCCACTCACAGAACGCGTCACTCGAATCAATGGGCAAGCGCACAACCGCATAGAATGCGCCGCCCGGGGTGGGCACTGTCACTCCGGGAATGGCACGGAGCCCTTCGACCAAGGCGTCCCTTCGGTCCACATATTCTGATTTGACCTCATCGAAATACGACTGCGGCGTCTGCAAGGCTGCTTCACCGGCAATCTGGGCCAATGTCGGCGGCGACAAACGCGCCATGGCAAAGCGCATACACGCTTGGTGCACCTCCGCATTGCGGGTCACCAATGCCCCGATCCTTGCCCCACACATGCTGTAGCGTTTTGAAACGCTGTCCATGAGGACCACGTGGTCATCGAGATCGGGCAATGACAGCACGCTCGTTGGTGCCTCATCGCCGTAGCAAAACTCACGATACACCTCGTCGGCAAAGAGGTAGAGATCGTGTTCGAGGACAAGACTGCGGATGGCTTCGAGTTCTGCCTCGGTGTAGACATACCCCGTCGGATTGCCTGGGTTGCAAATCAAGATGGCGCGTGTGCGGTCCGTCACCTTGGCTGCCAGCTCCGCAATCGGGGGCAGCGCAAAGCCGTCATCAATGTGCGAGGTCACGGGGATGACCTTGACCCCAGCCATCGTGGCGAAGCCGTTGTAGTTTGCATAAAACGGCTCGGGAATGATGACTTCATCTCCGGGCTCGAGACACGCCTGAAAAGCAAAAACGAGCGCCTCACTCCCCCCCGTGGTCACAATGATTTGGTCTGACGTCACGTCCACACCGACAGATTGGTAATATCCAGCCAAGCCCTCCCGGTAAGTGGCAAAACCGTCGCTGGGGCTGTACTCAATCACGGTTCGGTCCATGCCCTTGACAGCATCCAACGCAACTTGTGGTGTCGAGATGTCGGGCTGACCGATGTTGAGATGCAGCACTTTGCGGCCCGCAGCCTTTGCGGCTAACGAAAAGGGAGCGAGTTTCCTGATGGGGCTGTCGGGCATGGCCTGCCCCTTAGTCGAGATGCGCGGCATAATAGAATCGTGTGGTTTCTCTGCGATAACGGACCGCGAAGATAACCGTCCAAAAAGCAGGAAGCCGCCCCATAAGGAGGCGGCTTCCGCATGTTCAATTCAGGGAGAGAATCACTGCGTAACGAGCAGCTTTCGAACCTCGCTGTGCAGACCCCCAGAAATTCTCAGTTGGTAAAGCCCTGAGGACAAGCTGCCCGCTTCAACATCCACTTGATAAATCGCACCTGGTTCAACCGTTCCATCGAAGATGTCGTCCAAGAATGCGCCACCCATTGTGTGGAGCCGGATGGTCAACCTTTGGGCTTCGGACACCTCGAACTGGAGCTGGGCTAGATCCGAAGTCGGGTTTGGCATAAACCCCAAAATGCTAAAGGGCTGCCTATCCGCTGAACCGCCTCCTATAATAGCTGGACCACCCTGTTGCTGCAATCCACCAGACAACTCGGCTCCGCCGTCTTCCTCATCTCCGGTGTTTGAAATGGTGTATTGGAAAGTGATGCCATTTCCACAATCATCCTCGGCCACGTAGTTGTGTTCTGCTTCCCAAGGCAGGCAGCAATCAAGGTCAACGAAAATGTCGCCACTTGATGCCATGCTTCCCTGTGGGATACCATCGACCACGAGCTCTCCGTCCCAGAAGAACCAACCGCTGGCGCCATAAGACCCGTTCTTGTTGTTAGCCCCCAAGCCCACTTGAAAACCGAAATAGGCATTTGCCGGTTGATGCGTCAAGATGAAGTTGGAGCCTTCATAAATTCCTGACCCAATCAAAGTGCCACTGGTCATGACGAAATAATGCCAATGAAGCCAAGCCGGATTGCCTGGAAACACCTCTGCACAGTCTTTCTTGTAAGTGCCCTCTACTGAAGGAGCTTGGGGGTGACCAGAGCCGCTCCATGTGTCCCAGTCCCAACCGCCTTCATAATTGGCCTCTAGCAGAAATTGCCCCCCCTCCCCATCGGTAAGGTGAAGAAGAACCGCGATACTGCTATCGCAACCGACAATGAACCGGGAGACCTCTGCTGAATCGATTATGAATGACACGTCCCCTGCGTCGTTTAAATTGAAGAGACGCATCGTCTCAGGCTCCTCACCATCGCATGTAAGGCCACCCACAAAAGGCTCTGGATCTGAAGGTGCACAGATATTGCAGAAGTCATCCGTGGGAGCGTCGCTGTCCACATTGTCAAATCGGGTAACGTCAACCTCTGTATCGCATTGTCCTGATGCCTCTGCCATACAAGGAGCTGGAAGTGGGTCAAAATCCAGCACCCCTTGTCCGGCGCACGGCAAGGTCACCACCTCACCATTAGCCAGACCACAAGTGCTGGTCCATTGAGGAGGAGTAAGGTCATCGACTTGAATATCTTGAATGACTTGAATGACCTCGCCCACATTCCCTGAACAGTCCGTAGCGCGGATATGACGTTCTACGGTGAACACGTTGAGACAGGCCTGTGCCACAGTATCGTCCTCGTAACTGATTATCGGATCAGCATCACAATCATCCACGGCCACAACCCCCATAGGGTCAAATGGCGGAAGACCGCAGGAGCCAATTAAGTCATCTGGATAATTCATAATTGCAGGAGGCTGGGCGTCCACAAATTGAAAAAACTGAGTGTGTTGGATAGAGTTGCCGCATGCGTCTGTGGCAGTGAGCGTTCTCTGCCATAGCGCAGCTCCGGTGCACCCCTGCTCGTCAATGAGCTCATCAAATACAGAAATCTCAACACTTCCACACGCATCTTCCGCTTGGGCTTCACTGCCCTCGAATGGAGGTGGAACAAAATCGCATGCAAGTGTCCCATCTTCGGGAACAGATATAAACACAGGCGGAACATCATCGTACAATTCGATAATCTGAGTTGCTGAAGCGCTGTTTCCGCAAGCGTCAACCGCAGTGTACATAATCTCAAATGTTCCGGCGCAACTTCCACTCAACTGCCCAACCAATTCAACGGCGACACTGTCGAACAAACAATTATCAGAGACGGTCAGCAAGCCGGCGTCCAATGCTTCAACACCGTTTAGCCCATCCAACCAATTGGCGCAGGGATATTCTATCACAGGAGGAAGAGACAATTGAGGAGCAATATTGTCTTGAACCTCAATGGTCTGGGACGAAGTCACAGTCGACACATTACCTGTGCAGTCGGTTGCTGTTGCCGTCCACGTCCGCTGCAACACAATGCCTCCCCCTTCGTTCCCCTCCCCATCAGTGCACAATTCCAAAACAGTCTCAACCATTGAGGAGGTTAGGGTCACCTCTCCACAATCATCTGTGGCGAAGGCCGTCGCATCCCCGAGAACATCCAAGCCGAGTTCCATGTCGCTGAAGCAACCTTCTAGAATCACCGACTCAGGCACGTCAAGAACAAGCAACGGCGCTTCAGTATCTACGACATAGACATATTGGGTGTCCCGAGCATGGTTGTACCCGCAATCCACCGCAATGAAAATGCGTTCAACGATGAATGTCTCCTCGCATCCATCGCCGTCATCCAAGATGCTTTGCTCAAAACTGATTTCAACTTCCGGATCACAATTATCGATGGCCGTCGGCATGGAATCGAGTAAGCCAAAATCTGATGCACATGATACAGCAGTATCTGCCGGCATGCCCACAAATACTGGGTCCGTCGTGTCATGAATGACCACAATCTGATAAAAGCTATCGCCCACGTTACCGCAGTAATCAATGGGGGTGTAAGTCAGAATATGATCATAATAGCACCCTCCAGACATGACACCATAATCAATGAGGACGGTATCCATTAGACAGTTCTCGTCCACCTGTACGATGCCTGCCTCGGTGAGTGCCGCCAGTGGCGGTTCAAGGCCACCAGGCCATTGGTCGCATTCCAACTCGACGATTTCTTCCCCCACCATTTGAGGAGCAACATCATCGGTCGTATGAATGAACCTGACTTCCTGAGAAGCATTACCACAGGCATCCTCCGACGTCCAACGCTGTTGAAATGTGCGACAGTATCCGTCATGGGGGTCCACTTCGACTGTACCATGAAAAACAAGGGTTGGGTATCCAGATGCCGCACAGCCGTCGGTGGCCGTCACATCTTCTGGCACCCAAATTGGGTCACTACAATCCTGAATTGTATCTGCCGGCACACCGCTGATAAGCGGAGCTATTTGATCGTTGACCGTAATAATCTGGTCACAGGTGAGCGTATTAGTATTGCCGCAATCGTCCTGACCTGTGATCGAAAAGGTCCGCGTAATCACCATGCTGCCCTGGCAAGGAGAGCTTATCGCGTCCTCGTGTGTTACCGTTATCTCCACGTTCAACTGACAATTGTCAGCAACGTTCGCGAATGCTGCTGTACCATGTGTCTCCACACTCGTGTCTGCGTTGCAAGCAATATCCAAACTAAGTATTGTATCTGCCGGGCAGGTTATCGTGAACTCAGGGGCCACATTATCAATCAAAGTGATGATTTGGATGAACTGTACGCTGTTGCCACAAGAATCGGAAGCGGTGTAGGTTCGCTGATAAGAACCGGCACATGGACCGCTAAAAAACAGATCCTCAATAGAAGTGGTCACACCACTGCAACCATTCGCGACTGCATAGTCTCCATATGGAGTCTCCATGTCATAGACATCACACGCGACTTCCACTTCGGTCGCTGCGGAAATTTCTAAAAGCGTGATGTCCGACATTGTGAACGGGGCGCAAGCACTGACACCATCAACTCTGGCATACAACGGATGGGATGAGGGCACCATCGTCACCATGGTGGCAAGGATTATGGTTGCAATGAAGGGCAAGCGCGGAGGGTTCATCGTCACGTGATTTAGTTAATTGTAATTTCTGCAAATGAATTTAGTCTAACATTATATTTCGTCTAATGGTTAATATAATTTGTTGCCGTTTACGATTTTGATTACCAGTCACATACCTACATACGAATACGAACTCGGTCTGAATTCGTCGAAATCGCGATTTAATTGAGACCACAAATCGCTTTACTGATTCAATAAGTATTCACGAGATATCAGGGGCAAAAAAGAAGCGGGCCACCCAATGGGCAGCCCGCTTCCAATTCAATCAGATAGAATTCCTCAGTTCGCGACGAGCAACTTCTTCACCGCGAGGTAAGAATTGCTGCTGATGCGAACCTGGTACATGCCATCGGACAGAGCGTCTGCATCGATGTTCATCACGTACTGGACTCCTGTCACAGCGTTTCCTTCATACATCTCTTGGACAAGGGTTCCACCCATTGTATAGAGGTCCACTCGCAAGCGCATGTTCTCACTCACCACGAAGGAGAGCTGGCTCATGTCGTTGGTTGGGTTAGGAGCAAGTCCCGTGATGCGAATCGGCTCTTTGATACCTCCGACACTCGTGATGTCGATGGGACCACCAGTGTGACCACCAGAAACCGCAGCATCGCCGTCTTCGAGATCGCTGCCCATTGCTTCGCTGTATGAGAACCCAGTTGGGTTTCCACAGTCGTCAAGCGCAGTGTAGTAGTAGTCCACTTGCCATGGGAGGCAGCAGTCAAGGTCCATGTAGACATCACCGGAACTGGCCATTGGGCCCATGTCCACTCCGTCCACCATCAGGTTACCCTGCCAGAAGAACCAAGCGCTACCACCATAGTTGGTGTTCTTATTGTTGGCGCCAAGACCCATCTGCATACCATAGTATCCGTTGGCTGGCTGGTGGCTCAATGTGAAGCTGGATCCTGCATACATGCCTGTTCCCTCGAGGGTACCGGCTGTCATCAAGAAGTACACCCAGTCTTCCCAGATTGACTGACCTGGGTAAATCTCAGCGCAGTCCTTCTTGTAGTTGCTTCCACCGGCAGACCATGCGGCCCAATCCTGACCCGCACCGTAGTCAGCCGTGAAGACAAATCCTCCGGAACCGTCCGCGTTCTCAACCTCGATCTCAATGTGCATTCCGCCGTCGGACATCACCTGAACCAGGTTCTCTCCGTCCGCCATGACAAAGCTGTCATCAGCACCTGGGAAGTTGAACAACCGAATCACCTCAGGCGCACGGTCATCGCACGTCTGTGCACCATCCTGTGCCTCTGGCGTAACCGGAGCACAGTAGTTGCGGATCTCATCCGTAGGGATGTAGCCCTCAGTTTCAGTGAACAGTGTCACATTGACTTCGGAGTCACAGTTGTCAATTGCAGTGACATCGCAAGCAACCGGTACTGGATCGAAGTCCAGCACACCGATGCCTGGGCAATCGTGCGAGACAGTCTCACCGTTGTTCAAGTCGCATGTATTGGTCAGTTGAGGAGCCTCCGTATCCAGCACCTGGATGTGCTGGTAGGTCACAGCCGTGCTTGAATTGTCGGCATCGTCGGTGACCACGCTCTCCCAACGGCGGGTGAACGCGTAGCTTCCCTCAGGCGTGTCGTCGTCTTCAGCACAATCACCGAACGTGAAGCTCAAGCGCATCTCCTCTGATCCGAGGCCCTGCGGGAAGACCTGAACGAATACCTGACCACTCATCTGGCCATCGGTCGTGAACTGACCGAGGAGGACGCGATGGTCTCCACCAGCAACAGCAGCAGCATTCGGGTTGGTCGTGAACCAGCTTCCTCCGAAGAAGTCACTGATCAAGATGTTACCGCCTGCTTCAAATTCAGTCGTCCAGTCACCAACAACCGTGGTCTCAACCTCATCGGCCATACCGTTAGCTTGCTGATCGATACCAATGGTAACCCAACTGTCGTAGGCCACCAGCGGATCGACCGTGGTCAAGAAATCAGTGTAACCGTTAGCCGAATATCCGCCGAGGGCGTTCTGATAGAAGCTCGTCGTCGTACGTATGCCCGTTGGATTCACAACATCACCTGCCACAGCACTGATGAAGTCATCCTCGTTTTCGGTCTCGATGTACATGCGAACCGTGGTCATGCCCAACACGCCATCTTCTGGACCACTGATGGTATCCAAGATGAGGTTGTAGTTACCAAACAGCTCGTTGAAGACCAGGTCATCCGTAGCATAGGTCAAGTCGATGTCAACCTGACTGTCGCATCCGTCTTCGGCACTCACCACCGGTGTTCCCGTCACAGAAGGATCGAGGTCAACCTCTCCATAACAACCCTCCACAGAGTATGTGGGCAAGGTCTCGAGCTCCTGTGTCGGAGCGATCACGTCGTTGGCCGTGATCAATTGACCATGGGTCTCAGTTGTGCTGTTTCCACAATCATCCGTCGCTGTCACTGTCCACGTCCGCGTGAAGTGGTAACCACCTTCGGCCGCATCGTCCGCATTGATGGCCATGTAGGTGATGGCACCATCCTCAGAGGTGATGTCAATGCTTACATCGCTGTCGCATGCGTCATCAGCAGTCGCAGTGGCCGCTCCAGCTGCGCCAACCGAGAGGTCTGCGTTGCAAGAAGCATCCAGGTCTGCGGTGTAATCAGAAGGCCAGGTGGACATCAAGCTCGGTGCGGCGTCATCAGTTACAACAACCGTTTGGGTCGTTTGCTGAGATGTGCTGTTACCGCAGTCATCCGTTGCCGTGATTGTCCAAGTCCGCGTGAATGTGTAGCTGCCGTCAGCGGAACCGTCTGCACCATCGCAGGTGTAGGTCAATTCACCGTCGCTGTGACCAAAGCTGATGGACACGTCCGAATCACAAGCGTCAATGGCAGTGGCCACCGGATTCGCCGCTGGTGTGACATCGGCCATGCAGGCTGCATCCAACGTGTAGTTGGCCGTGGCCATCGGTGCAATCGCCGTGATGGTTGGGTCCGTCACATCGAGCACAGTGATTGTCTGCGAAACCATTTCCACAGTCTCGTTTCCGCAATCGTCTGTAGCCGTGATGGTGAACGTCCGCTGGAAGGTGTAGCTGCCCTCGTCTGTTCCATCATCTCCAGCACAGGTGTAGACGTTTTCGCTGTCCGTGTGCGTGATGGTGATGTCAACATCACTGTCACAGTTGTCTGCAACATCCGTCACGTCAGGCATGCCCGCAATCGTTGTGCTCGTGTTGGCGGAGCAGAACGCGTCGAGGTTGACCGTCTTGTCAGCCGGAGCTTCCACCGTGTAGGTCGGATCGATGTCATCCACCACTGTCACATTGTGGCTCACCTGGACAACGTGGGTGTTGCCACAGTTGTCCTCTGCCGTGAAGGTGTATGTCCGCAACACCGTAAATGCACCTGTTCCTGGCAAGCAGCTATACTGCTTCGTTCCATCAAAGTGAGTCGACGTGATTGCCACGTCTGCATCACAGTTGTCCGTGGCACTTGCCACTGGGTATGGCACACCATCGATGTAATCTGGGTCGCAATCTGCGCCCGCTGACATCGTTACGTCTTCAGGCTGATCCACAGAGAGAACGGGATCAACTGTATCCTCCAGCACAATGCGCTGAGAAGCCGTTGATGTGTTGCCACAACTGTCGGTCGCTGTGTAGACGATGTCATAAGCACCTTCACATGGCTCACCATCAAGGGTAATAGCAGCCTCCATGGAAGCCAACTCGCAGTTGTCCACGAAGCTCACGTAGCCGCTCGCCATCAGCACTTCCAACGAAGTGGCGGTGCCACCGCAGCTTCCAGTGAACTCGTGCGTACCGTATCCCTCGAAACCGTTAAGCATGGCATAGTCCTTCTCGAGGACGATCCACTCGCTGTTCGCGGCATCCGTACCTGCGGAGGTGGTCCAATCGCCACCATTGCCTTGGGTCACGTCAGACTTCCGGCGAAGGGTGTGATCCTTGGTGGCCGCACTTTCGCCAGCCACGTCCCAACCGGACCCAGGGTCTCCATTCCAATCGCCAATGGCATCGACTTGGACGTAATCATCTTCGGAACCCTCTACGAGCATGAAGCCATCGTCTCCGTTGGAGAGGAAGTTGAACGTATGGTCAGCTTCCGCCACGATACCGGCATCAGCACTCGGGTGGGCGATGATGTAGGTACCTCCGGCTGCAATCGATGCGCCTTCTGGGAATTCATTCCAGTATTCGTATTCACCCGGGGTGCTCGGGGCGTTCGACACGTTCGGGAAGGCATACCCTGTGAGGTCGATGTCCGAAGAAGTCGGGTTGTAAATCTCGAGGTACTTATTGTTGCTGCTGCCTTCGGCGTATTCGCTGAAGAACAAGCTGCATCCAAAGTCCCCGTCTCCGGATGCTCCGGAACCCTCGCTAAGATCGAAACCAAAGAGATCACATGAGGCGGTGGTATTGCTCTCCGCTGTGATAACCGGCGCATCAGTATCGGATACTGAGATGGTCTGAACAGCGCTGGCCGTTGTTGCGTTGCCATTGTTGTCAGTCACCGTGGCGGTCCACGTGCGCTCTATGGTGTAGCAACTGCTGGCTGTGTATGCCGTCACTTCATCACTGTAGGTGATGGAAGTGCTGTTAACATCGGTCGCAACCGGGGCCTCACCGCAGGTTCCTGTGAACTCATGGGTGCCATACCCTTCGTAGCCGTTCAGCAATGCATAGTCCTTCTCTAGGACAATCCATTCGCTGTTTTCGGCATCAGTGCCAGCTGAGGTGATCCAGTCACCACCATTGCCTTGGGTCACGTCAGACTTCCGGCGCAGGGTGTGGTCCTTGGTGGCCGCACTTTCGCCAGCCACGTCCCAACCAGATCCGGGATCGCCATTCCAATCGCCAATGGCATCGACTTGGACGTAATCATCTTCGGTACCCTCTACGAGCATGTAGCCATCATCTCCGTTGGAGAGGAAGAAGTGTGTGTGGTCAGCTTCCGCCACGATACCGGCATCAGCACTCGGATGGGCGATGATGTAAGTGCCTCCGGCTGCAATCGAAGAACCTTCCGGGAATTCATTCCAGAATTCGTATTCACCCGGGGTGCTCGGGGCATTCGACACGCTCGGGAAGGCATACCCTGTGAGGTCGATGTCCTCATCCGTCGGATTGTAGATCTCGAGGTACTTGTTATTGCCACTTCCCTCAGCATACTCGCTGAAGAACAGGCTACAAGCCGCAGCGGCACCCGGATCAGCTGTGGCCGGTCCGCTGCCACTGCATCCGTCGCTGTAGACAATGGACGCCATGCCTGTGCTGGCAGGAGTCTCGTCCCATGCGCAACCCGCATCGGAGAACAACGCCATGTCATTCGGTATGGTCAAAGTCAACTCCGGGCTAATCGTATCCAGCACCTGAATGGTGTGGCTGATCGTCTCGGTGTGGCTGTTACCGCAGTCGTCCGTGGCCGTTACCGAATAGGTGCGCAGGATGTCAAAGCTGCCGAATCCGTCGACCACACCTGTGTATGTAGTGTCGTCTTCATGGGCCACCGTGTAGACCACGTCGGTGTCACAATCGTCTTCAGTTACCACGAGGAACCCGGTAGCGTCGCCGGATACCGCTTGGGCGACCGGAGCCGCGTCACAAGAGGCATCCAGATACACCGTCACATCGGCCGGAGCTGTGAGGCTCACGGTCGGTGCCGAGTTATCCGTGATGGTGATGATTTGATCCACGCTCATCTCAGTGCTGTTTCCAGCGCAGTCGATTGCAGTCACCGTGAACGTTCTTGTCACGATGTGACTGCCTTCCTCCACCGGACCACCGCCTGTAGATTCGACAGTGAACTCGAGGGAAGTAATATCTCCGTCGATGAAATCAAGCGAGCCAGATGCTCCACCAGAAATAACCAGAACATCAATACCACCAGTCGCTCCCCAGCTCCATCCATCGCCCCAACTGTCCGTCAGCGTCATGGTGTAATTGCCCGGAGCCAGGTTCAACTCGTATGCATCAGGTGAATTGGACGGGAACCCTCCAAAGGTGGAAATGGAAGCACCATTTTCATCGGTGAGCGTCGCAGCCCCTTCATAAGCATAGTTGTCAGCTGTAAATGTGAAGGTGACAGCAACCGGATTCGGCTCGTTTGAGGGGTCGTTAGCA
>Ga0115013_10001715_pt1 | contig 12532 bp, 9 predicted proteins | sample SouAtlMetagenome_2_FD_88686 | JGI IMG/M metagenome (GOLD analysis project Ga0115013, IMG submission 88686) | Marine eukaryotic phytoplankton communities from Atlantic Ocean - South Atlantic ANT15 Metagenome | ecosystem: Environmental > Aquatic > Marine > Oceanic | place: South Atlantic Ocean...
AAAACTTAACCGACAAATGACTGACCGTGACTCTTCAATGTCAAAATACTTCTATCCCAAACAATTTTCTTCAGAAATCTTGCTAGAGATAGTAATAGCAAAATATGAACATCTTCGGTGTTTCTAACCGATAGGAGACGAAATTGAAGCCTCTCCTCACTGGCTGTGTGATACTAATCCCACAGCTGAGCAAACGTAGAGTTATCTGCGATCATGGCAACAACGGCAACCGCGTTGACCTCATTTTGCAGGCAAGAAAAGATAGCCAAACACGCAGCGATTCACAATGCCTCGAAGATTGCCTGTTCTTCTGAAAAAGCCAAGCGTATAACGACGCCCTCGGCATTTGCAGAACGAACCAAGATGATCATTGAATTGGAAATATTTGCCCTAAACGCCCGCCTCATGTTGCTAGAAGAGCTCGCTACCATGACAGATGAGGAGAAGATGGATTGTCTTTTCAAGGTTCTCGACAAGAATCGTGATGGGAGCTTGTCAGTGATTGAATTAGCAGATGGATTACGAAAAATCAATGGTGATGTGAGCTTTGAGGACTCCCTCGAATTGGCCATGGAGCGGGTGGCATCGTTCGACACCGATGGAGACGCAAAACTTCAGTTTCCCGAGTTTCAAGCCTATGTTACCAAGCTGGCCGAAGCTTTCGGTTCAACTTTTCACGATTTGGCTGAAATGTTGATTCTGAGTGTTGTCTTTAGCGATACAGGAAATGACGAGGAGGAAAATCGAACAGCCGAGATTGCAGAAGAAACCATTACGCAGGCCCTCATAGAAGAGGAAGCACTGACGAGAGTCATGGCCGACGAACGCACCAAGGTCTTGTTTCATTTATTCGATCTCGATTCGGATGGATCCGTGGCTTTTGCAGAGGTTGTCATGGGGCTCTACAAAATAACGGACGACCTGGATTGTGTGGTGGCGTCCGGAATGGCCGCTCTCGAGGTCTTTGACGAAGAGGGAAACAATAACTTTGACTACAAAGAATTCACTCGATTCCTGGTTCAACTGATTGCCAAAACAGGACAAACATTCGATGAGTTCGTCTTCAGAATGACCAAGGCTACCGCAGAAGACAACGAACAAAACAATATGTCCAAGAAAAGTCTAATGGAAAGCATCCGTGAAATGGGGGATTGGGAGCAACAACCGTAAAAACGAAGCATTGGGGATTACACAATTCGGCCAATAGAATATAGGGGTGTAACAACTAGCGAGAACGATTGATTTAGAATTAATTTATGTAATATTGACGGGAGCTCTGCGATGTTCTCAATCACACAGTTCAAACTAATTTATGATCTACCAGCAGCATTACAATGTTCATCTACACTTGTGAATTCGCCGGACGCATTTCCTGTATTTTAATTCTTACATCTAACGTAGCATACGTTCAATGTCTACCGAATTATCGTCAACCATGGCAATATTGTCTACCACAAAGTTCCAAAGTGGGGATTGTCCATTCAAGGGTGGTGTTTCAAAGTAGAGTGCGATCGATTCTATATCGAGACTCTTTAGTTTGGACTCGCTCAGCTCAAATTTAGAAGCCAGTGTCGTTTTTTGGTTCTTTGGCACTGCAGAATTTCCAGTTACCCACAAGTATGACGATCCTAAGGAATTATCGTTGTAATCGACTCGGATTTTCACTGAAATACTATTTTCCAAATCAGCATCAGGAAAAGTAACTTCGGCTTGAAAATCGTATGATGAACCAACTTCGATTCTATTCGTCAAATCTATTCTTGGTCCACTCCATGTATTCGTCCGTTCGGTGACAGACATGGCACCGGACACAACAGCCAATCTACAAGCAATATTTTGCCATGGACACACCACGCCATTTTCAAAGTCGCCATTTTGAATCAGGTCTGGATCACGGGCAGTAGGTGAAGGGGTTACAGTCGGAGTCATTGTCGGTACGAGGAGACCCATATCTTGGCAGTTATTGGAAGCATCGCAGCAGCGGTCATAGGAAACCTGGGTAAAGCCAGGATCACAGACGTCATCGTAGACAGAGGTTACAGGAGGCGCTTCTGAACAGTAGGCACCATCCCTAGTGCAATCAGCAGCAATCTCGATATGAGCCGAATATGCCTTTTTGGGAAGGAGGACACCATTTCGCTCAAACCTAGCGAGCTCAAAGTCACCATCACTATCAACATCATCAAAGTTATAAAGCTTCCAATCAGGCTCTCCCGTATGAGAATAGGGGAACATAATTACCCGTATAGTTAAAAGGCCCGTTGCGTCATCAAAATGGTAAACGTTCCCTTCAGAATAACGAACTTCTTGGATTGTGTCGACCGGGGTAAATGCCTCCTCACAAGATCTTGTGCACGACTCATAACACCAATATGCTGCTTTTGCTTTAATATTGAAACTAGTCCCAGGAGGATATGCTATTGACAATAAGAGGGGTGTGTTCGGCATCACTTCAATTTCTGAGATTTCCATCGTGTGTGGTGCACCGCCATCGAGACTCAGAAGCCAACCGAAACCACCAGCAAGTCCTGAATTGGACACAAAATTAAAATATCATTAGAATGAGCGCAATCAGCCCGATTACTCTTACTATAAGTCAAATAGTGAAGTAATACTTACCTACGATCTCAGGTTGGAGAGTAATGGGCAGGCCATTTTCTGGATCATTTGTGGAGTCAAATCTTGACCCCAAATGCCTAATGTGGCCAATCGCAGGGCAGTCTTGAGTAATACCACTTCCTCCATTCCTGCATGTGTTGCTACCGCCAACAGTACTATGAAGAGATTCGTCCCAATCTAAGCGAATGTGTGCGAGACCACGAGCAGGGCCGGCATTCTTTTTTATGAAACTCAGTGGACCTTGCTCGTCTATAAAAACATCATCATCTGAATTGGACACAAAAGAAAAATATCATTAGAATGAGCGCAATCAGCCCGATTACTTTTACTAAGTCAAATAGTGAAGTAAAGCTTACCTACTCTCCACCACCGACCGGCAGATGTGTACCCAGACCCAATTAAGGTTGATTCTCCGAGACCAGAGGCCGTACCATCCACATCTAACCAATTCTGGGTGCGGCCACTAGTAGTTTCCAGATTTGTGGTTTGGAATTTGAATTTGCGACCAACTTCTTCGAAGCTAAGGTCTCTTGTTGCCTGCATCAGCTCAGGATTAAACTGATCGCTATGAGTTAGGAATCCAAACACTGTTGACCCAGACCCGCAACCATTGTAGGGATTACTCCCACAGCCTCGACTTTCTGAGCTATCGTATTGATCGTACAAGGACGAGCGGTATCCACAGTTTCGGAAGGTCGAAGATGTGATAATATGCTCTTGGCCTGTGTCATACCAGAAGAAACCGTCAGCTCGTGTATACCCGGCGTTTTGGTATGGCATGAGAAGGGCCTCTCCTGTACGGCAATGGGCAACCATATTATCTATCCAGAAACCATCCACGAGCGCTTCTACAGCTAGACCACAGTCTTGACATTCATACTTGAGTACTTCCATCCCACCAGACCATGAACCAATACCAACATTTGCCGCGAGAAAAACTTTTGTGTTGGTGATACGATTCCATGTTCTTTGGCATGTGCCATATTCGTCATCAATACAGGGTTTTTTCCTATCATTATCATTGTTGTCACGGCCCGCATTATAAACAAGATCATCACCATCGTAATAGAGACTTCCTCCAAAGTAAAAAGCTGCAGCGCTTCTCCAAAAATGAGCAGTCGAATGTGCCGTGTTACCATCGAACTCCAAAACGGAACGTTCGCGAGGAGAAAAGTCCTCGTTTCGGTGTGGACCGAGTGCTTTGTGCAAGTTAGGTACCGCAAAGCCTGCCCATCCACCAACAGCAACATTACCAATCACTCTATTTTGAAGGTTAGTGATGTAAAATCCTGAAGCCGTAATGTCCGCTGGTAATATTAAGTCTGGACTCTCCCGCACCAAATTGACCCTTTGTGGCCCACCGACTGCTGGATAGTTTAGGACATGGATATGCGCTGCGAGGTTGAAAGATAATGTGTTTTGTTCTTCAATACCATCTTCAAGATAGTAACAGTATCCAGTAATGTCAAAAGCAACATTCTCAGAAACCACAATATTGTTTGTTCCATGAATAGAGATGCATCGATAAAATGATCTGTGGATAGAAGAGTCATTGAAGTAGCAACCTGGACAGCTGTTCTGAAGGAGATGGAAATGCATCGGGTACCTTCCAAGGAAATTTGTTTGTCCCATCCGATATAATTCAACGCCTTCAACGTAGCCTAAACCATTGCTGTGCACCATCATGTGGCCACCAAAACCTGTCAAATGCTTGTCTGGACAACTAATTTGGTCGTAACCGAAGATGGATCTGGTTTCTCCTTCATGGTCTAAAAGATCGCAGGATCCGGTAGGCAAGTCGGTTGGTTCAGAATCATATTCAGAGCCTTGTATTTTGATCGTTCGAGTTAAAAGTCCTACCTCTGCTTGATATTCTAATCGTGCGATATGATTATACTCCACTGGAGAAGTTAATGTGACGATGGTCTTGACAGCATTATAATGCAAATTGTGGTGCTGAACATTTTGGATTGTGAAAACCTCATTTTGGTGCCAATCTCGGCTGTCTCTCAATGCCGTTGTGGTTAAGACAATCTCTTGTCCACTCTCCCAGTTCACAGCGTCTTGCAAGTAGAGAGAAGTATCACCAATGCGGGCCCTTCGAGCAAGTCTACAACACAAAATAAAGTCAAGAAGTGTCAGAAAAGGTGTTCCAAGATTTAAAGAGGGTTGCTCGAGCTTTACTTACTTCGTCCAAGTCCTGTAGTATCGTTTCCCGTGTAAATCGATTCGTCCCGTTACGGATATGCCCTTGTAGCTTGGATCTTGTTTCCCAGCCGGTCGGTTTCCGTGTAAGGTAATGGTCAAAGGTGTCTCATAACGACAGGTCTCTGAGCCAGCAACCAGAGAACCTTCAACCTTGATCCCGGCTACATCAATAGCAATACCATCAGCGTTTTCGCCAAAAACAAGCGTAGAAGAATCTGGGATAGTCAAAATGCCCAGTTTCGTGTCTACTGTTTCACTAATCAATACCGATGTATTGTCTGGAAGCTCCAAGTCGGAGCCCATTGACAAGATTGGGTATAACGATTTCCAAGAAACAAGATTTGGGGATACAATGTGTGGACAGTTGCTTCTCGGTAAGGTGAGATCCACCGCTGGAGGTTGTGGAATCGTCACTCTTTCTGTGTTTTGGCCTGCAGAAACGAAAATATCGGGAGCGACTGGCATTGCATCCCTCATGACAATTTCATCAACTGCAAACGAGGCAGTGTCGGAACCTGGTACAGACGCATATAACTTTTGGAATACAATTTGTCTTCCATCGTCGACGTTGAATTGATACGATCCAGTGAGTCTTGTCCACTGGTTGGTAAGCTCGTCTTCGTTTGCTACCAATACATAGGAATTGTACTCCGTCGTTACACCTTCGATGGTACGTGTGTACCTTTCGTGGACCGCGAATGAAAATCTTTCCGAGTAGCCATCAGCAACGCCCACAAGCTTTGCCATGGCCGAGAATTCGTAAATAACACCCAACTCCACGACGTCACCAATTAGTTGGTAAATACCTTCCCAGGTTCTAGTCCTTCCCGTCACTAATCCCCCATAACTACCAGAAAATGCATGCTCCTGCGATTGTTGAATGGTAGGCCCTCCATTTGGGTTCCATGGAGAAATCGTTCCCTCTTCGAAGGCCCAATTGCTCAAAATGTTATCAGCATGAGCAGATGGGGTTGCAGTTGGAGAAGAAGTAGATGCGAGTATCGGGGCATCCGTTGGTGCAGCAGTGGGGCTGGTGGTTGGACTTTCAGTTGGTGCAGCTGTTGGCTCAGAAGTGGGTTGATCGGTTGGACTTTGAGTCGGTGCAGCTGTTGGCTCAGAAGTGGGTTGATTGGTTGGACTTTGAGTTGGTGCCGCTGTAGGGGAAGCTGTTGGCTCAGAAGTGGGTTGATCGGTTGGACTTTTGGTTGGTGCAGCTGTTGATGTGAAGGTCGGCGCAAAAGTAGGGCTATTGGTTGGACTTTGAGTTGGTACAGCTGTCGGTGAGAAGGTTGGCGCCGAAGTTGGATTGATGGTTACTTCTCCACTACAGGCCTCGTCACAAATACCGGGACAACCTTTCTTGTATACGTTCTTCCTCTGGCAGTTATTTGCCTTCTTTTGCGCCCCGAATCCAGCAAGTCTTTCGCAATCCCAACCTTTCTTGTTCAGTGGAAAAGGAATATTGACACAGCCACAATTGTCCTTGTCACAGATGCCAGGGCAATTCTGCAAGTACGAGGACTTCTTGCATTTTTTGTCTCGCTGTTTCCAGTTCTTCTTTGCGAGATTCTCACAAGTATCGGTTTTCGACCCATCCGCAAACTGATCGGGATTGTTCTCGCATTGGTTTGCCGATGCCAACGCCGTTACTGCCAAAAGGAGGAGAGCATAAACCAAAAACTGTTTGATCATGTTGTCTTGTTTTGAGTTGTTGCTGAAATCAATTGTTGGTAGTTTATGGGTCAATGAGAATATATCCTTCGAGCTACACTAACAATAATTGTCTTCACAATCCTCGTAGTTTTCTCCAAAATGAAAGCAATATTTTTTCTTTGTTGTGCCCTCAAGATTAAACACCGAAAAAACAATTACTTTGGGACTGATTAGAAAAAATATCCCCCACGATCGAAACGGAATGAAAAAATATCATTTAAACAAAAATGACTTCTAATTTTTGACAACCGGGAATGACAGTCATACACAAATCCTTGAAGTACAACTGGTAAGAAAAATAATACGTTGCATGTAGGGACCCAAGATCAAGATGGTTTACTATCATTTGAGAGGAATGACCAATTTTTTTGACAATCCGGGATTATCATACGAAAATCCTTGAAGTAGAAGACATAGCATGCAGACAACACCCAAGATCAAGATAGTTTTTAACATTTAATGCATTAAGCGATACGTATCTCATCACTAGGGCGCGTTCAACAGTTCCGAAGCCCCGGTTGCGGATTGGCGGTGATTCTGCGATGACCAAAGATCTGTACTATTCTTCGACTGACTTGCCGTCCGTTCCGTCCTGGTAATATCCAAAACCGCGCCACCACCACCAACATGAGTCGTCTGCCCTTGTTTGCTGCTGCTCCCCTGTGAGATGGAAATTTGTTGCCCAGAAATGACGCTCCGGCTGACACCATTCGTTGTTGAGTACGCGTTTGTGAAAAGGGTGTTCTTCCTCGCTTTCTTTTTCCTTAAACGTAAGTACCGTGGCCGGACGTACACCAGAACGTTGAACAGTCCTTGCAAAGGGAAGATGATTGCATTGACAATATGCAGCCAGGTAATGGCATCGTCATGCGACCTATACTCGAATACTGTTTGTTCGTCATCAATTATATAAATGATCATGCCCCAAACATAAGGTATGGTGAAGGCAACGACGTAAAAGAGAGCCTGGGAGGCGATGTTGCGAGAGTGTTTTCTTTCCGACCCCTGCCCATCCTGTCGGTACTTGTCTAACTTTCTCTCTTGATCAAACACTGTTTTCCACACCCATGACATGCAAAAGGACAGCCAGAAAAAGGCGAAAACAACACATGCGTAGAGGAAAGCCCAGCGGTAGGTCACAGCATTTTGACCCCGTTCGCAGGTCAAGCTGCTCGAACAATAAGGAGGATACTCTTCGATCCAGCAAATGCTGCCTCGAGTTGACGGGTTGAACAAACCTAGCATCAGGCCGGCTATGGCAGTACCCAATCCAGACGCCCAAGGAATCAAGTGGAACAACCATTCAATTTTTTTCATCTTATCTTCTTTCCAGCCAAAAGTGACAGTCAGGAGATAGAATGAGGCGAGCATAACGTTGTAAAGCGGGGTGGCAAGAATTCCTAATTGGAAGAGGAAACCCTGCGCGTCGCATGTCCCATTTGTCCCCGAGGCGCCCCACGACAAAAAGGTATCTACCGGCATCGGCCAGGTGCTAAGGAAAAACCCAAAGAATGAAGTTATCATATCTCCAAGACTAAGTCCGCAAATTAATCTCTCATAAGTTTTTTGGCGTCGGTTTTTGCTTTTCAAGATATGATACACCAAATATGCGCTGCAGATGAAAGAAATTGCACCTGTGACCTTAGGAATGATCGCAAGAGTTTTTTTCTTATATTTTGCCAGGAAACGCTCTTCAAAGAACGCTTCCGAGGCGCCGCAATAGCCTTGGATGCAATCGACAAAGGCAGCCCGTTCCACATTATCTTCGTTGTACCTGATGAAATCACCTAGAAGCAAAGTGAGTCGATTCCCATTTTCTGTTTCTGTTATTTCAAACTTTCCCAATCTGCCTCCATCGACTTCATCGCCAGCTTTCCCTTCAATAGCACCCGTGGTAATGGCATGAGTGGCCATGTAGGCCAGAAAGCCCAAATCCAAGTTATTGAATAGAGCGAATTCTGGTGAGCACCCTCTCTCTGTCGCCTCAAGCATCTCAGCTGGAACGGACAAGCCAGATACCTTCATGATATCACAATAGTCATTGTCCATCAGCGCCCGAGCGGCAGCCGCGGAACCGGAGGTTGTGGGAGCCATGATCAGACTGAGGTCAGGATACGTGCCATTTTCGCGAAACTTTACGATTTCGAGCGCCATTTTTGTATATCCCTCCGTGTCGTCTTTTTCGGGCCAGAAGGTGTCGACCAAGTTTAACTTTTCGAACCTTTTGTCATTTGCTAGTGCTTCTTTCATGGAAGCAATCCAACCGTTTTGGTTGGTAGCATCGGGAGTGGTGCTCATGATACAGAAATCTCCGCCATCATCACCTAAAATACTGAGCGCCATGGTCGCCATTTCGATACCTGTTTGATCGAAATCCACTCCAGTTACGAATAAATTTTCTCCCACATCATACCCGCCAGGGATGGGAGAATCATAACTTACAACAGTCAAACCTGCTTCTCTCGCTGCTCTAGTAACGTTTTGTACACCCTCTCCAGCATTATTGGAAATCATCACGGCTTTGCCATTCAATAGTATAGCGTCCTCAATCATCTCTATTTGATTTTCCTTCGCCTCAGTCCTGTCAGGATACCAATCGACAACCTTAGCGGCCGATTGCGACTTGGCCACGAACTGCTGCGCAAATTTGGCGCCGAGTACCATTTGTGCGTGATTGCTTTGGAAATATTTCGGTATCATGACAAAGTTGGAGGCAGGATCGTAATCCGAGAGTGTTTGCCAGCCCTGGGGGGATTCGTAGGTATCTTTGGCCACTGCAAACTCGATGGTCGTCATTACAGCAGTAACAAAGATACCAAGACTGAAGATTGACGGCAAGGACGTAACACAAGCGCCGGTGCGCCTTCCCGAGGACGATGAAGCCTTCACCATTCTGAAGAAGGTCCAGTGAATTTATATTATGTCATCCTCGCTTCTTCTTCTCCTCTCTCATTTCGTTGATACTACCCCCGTTCCATGAAGTTCGCGGAACGGAAGTAGTATACTTGGGGATTTGGTCGTATTATTATTTAAGTTCCAGGCTGTTCTTTTCTTGCAGTTTGGAATGAACGTTGCTTTTGGGGTGAAGAATGTGATGGGTTAAGTATTGGTAGACCGACAGACCGCAGAATTTTAAGATGTTTTTTGAAAAATGAAGCACGATCTTCCGATTCCATTTGTCACTCGAGATAGTATTTACGGTAGAGAAGTAGATGAAATAATATATCTTATCCACACAATTGTTTTCAAACAAGGATTTCTCACAAATGTTGCTCCAGTCACCTGTATCATCGCTAATATTGCCATTGAACAGCTTCTTGAACACTCCATCTCTATTGCCCGATGCTTCAGCCATCAGCGATCGAACACCCCTCCTGCTTTCTTCAGTAGACATATCCTCGTCCATAGATGTATTTCTCCGTCCTGAAACTTCACTCGCTCCCCTTAACGAAGCGAGTGAGATGTGGGTTCGGGACTTGGTGTGGAGCGACTTTCGTGTGGCGGTGGCTCTTTTTGTTGCGGTCCCATTGGTCCTACTCTCGTGGGCGATTCTGGAGCGACTTCCCAACGACACGAATGTTAAAGACGACCGATCACCGATTGCCGAAACCGTCCTGCGGTTAATGACGAGTTACTGGCAGGCGTCATCGCTTCTTCTTCTGACGGTGGCGTTGAATGTCCTAGAGTCAAATGCCGGCGTATTTGCAGGCCTCTTTGCTCAGGCCATGATCTTCGTAAGCCTCTGGTGGTGGGAAGACCTCAACCAAGAACTGAAAACTAAGGACGGAGAACTTCTTGGACAAATATTTTTGGTTTGGCGAGGGGTTGCCTCAATTGCTGCTTTAGCTGGTGTCGGTATTCAGGCACCCTTCCAGGGCTGCCTGGCCTCCAGTTCACTCGTTGGTGATCCTTTTTGCGCCCCCTGGCTCGAGCCTCCTAAATTTGCTGCGGATCTAGTAGGTCTCGCGCCGTCGGAGACGTTAAGCATAGCGGCTACCAGTGGTTGCGCTCTCTACTTCATTGTTTTGTCATATTATGCAATTGTGCTCCTTCCATCGGTGGGTCGAAGTGGCCGTGCGGCGAGGCCGTCACTGATGAACGTCGCCACACCCATTGGTGTGTGGCGCCTCCTGGGATTTATCGAACCCCAGGATGAGCAATGAGCATTGTGATAGAAAAGGGCAGAACGTTTTGGTCTAGTTTGTGCACAAAACGTAACAACGAATGGAATTACGGAAGACTTGGTTTGTTGTTCGTTATCAGTCTTTGGCAGGAAATGTTTGGAATAGACCAAGTCGAAATTCGAACATTGAGATGAATCAAAACAAAATCATTGCGATACAGAGATACTTATAATTCATATTGTCCATATCCCACTGTATACTTGGTATGCCACGAAGACACCATTGCCAGTCAAAATTCTTGCTGTGGAAACCAAAGTTGAAAGAAGTGACTCGAAAAATTCAATCTAAAGTCTGGAAACGGGGAAATTTGTTTAGCCATGGTCAATATCAAAATGGTGACGGTAATATAGTTGTCACCGTTCCTATAGAATTCTTGGAGAATAGAGTTTCTTGAAATTATCTTATCGCAATACAGGTTAATTTTCTTTCACAAGGCACGACGAGGCAAGGCATTCATTCGTTTTAATATTTCAGCATTTACGAGCAATAGAGGTTGAATATCTTTTAGTTGGTATTTATTACAGTAATCGAAAGCAGCATTTTTGCTATGCGATAGTAATATAACGGAGATTCTCTTTCATATCTTTTGCATACTGTAGCACAGCCAAAGAACAATACGCAAAGGCAATCAATGCATGACTGTGCCAAAGTTCGGAAGCCTTTAAACCTCTGCGGTCATTGTATGAAACTGAAGCAAATTATTCTGATCGTATCCACCGTATTTCCAGACGCTTTTGAATGTTATGTTGATTGCACTTCATTCATTTGAGTTGCAAATGCTATCGATAGCCTTTATTCCTTCGTGGAATCTTTGATCTTGCTATTCACAATTGCTCAAGGCAATTTCGAAAGTTGTTTTATATCAAGGCATTTGACAGTAGGAATCACAAATTGCTTGCTTACAACGACGATGGGATCACTGCATCAATTTGGCAAGACTTCGTCGTCGTCCTCACCTTCCAAGTTTTCATCTTGTCGATGACAATTTAAATCGAGAATTGTTCTCGTTTCGTTTTCGTCCTCGTCATCGATCTCGTCTTGGAGATCGCTACTGTGTCGCTCGTCGAAAAAACTCAGCAGCAATAGCGGTCCCGTGGCCAAAAACTGTAAAAAGGCCGTGAAACAAAAATTGAAGAGGATCCCCTTCGATTCGACCAGTATCCCCCCGAGTGCGGCACTTCCAGACCAGGAGACCATGCTAACAGATTCGAGCGACGCCCATTTGGCTCGTTCCTCTTTTGGAACGTGATCCATTAGGATTGACTTGGTCAGTGAGGAGGGAGAATTCATAAAGCAGGTTCGGAGTATGAGAATAATGCACACGACAACTCTTGGCACTCCCAGCTTGTAAGAAACTACCATGGAGATCATCAAGGAAATTCCAATCCACTTGAGCGCCACGGTGACCTTGCAACGACCGTAGGTTCCCGCCAAAATTTGTGCTTGTTTTCGGAGAAAGACCTGTAGGATAGGGTTGATAATGTAGACAATCTGTACCTGAACGGGACTCAGGTGGAGATTGTCGTACAGAAAAATAGCAATGTATCGAATCGACATTCCTGAGGCAAAGCCAGCAATGATGTCTGTGGTGGCGATGAGCGAGGGAACAATTCGTTTGTTTCCAAGCAAACACCTGCAACAACACGACAAAGCGCGCCCCAACCGCTCCTCGTCGTAGGTTTCGTCAAGATGTGTATCAGCGGTGCTGTTTCGTCGGGTTATCGTCGCTACACCAGCTGTTGTTTCCCGAGTAACCAATGCTTCTTCTAGATTTTGGGCGTTTTCCCTCCCTGAAATAGTGTTGTTGT
>Ga0115013_10001716_pt1 | contig 12529 bp, 11 predicted proteins | sample SouAtlMetagenome_2_FD_88686 | JGI IMG/M metagenome (GOLD analysis project Ga0115013, IMG submission 88686) | Marine eukaryotic phytoplankton communities from Atlantic Ocean - South Atlantic ANT15 Metagenome | ecosystem: Environmental > Aquatic > Marine > Oceanic | place: South Atlantic Ocean...
CGATGAAAATCATCTTCAAGCTCCTCTGGACCTGGGCAAACTGGCATTTCTGCTTGATGACAAAGACCCTCTTCGAGTATTTGAAAAGAGATCTCTGTATTAAAAATTGCCTTACCTCTCTGAGATGCCACAACTCTTCGAGTAGTGAAAGATCCTCCATCTCGAATAGCATCGACTTCATAGAGAATGGGAACCGAGGGATCACCGGGCCTTAAAAAATAGGCATGCTGGGAGTGCACAAGTCGCTCAATATTTACAGTATCTTGTGCGGCACGCATCGCTTGGGCAAAAACTTGGCCACCAAATACTCTTCGATTTCTAGTCTCAGGAGTAAATCCTCGATAGATATTGGTATCAATTCTCTCTAATTCAAGTATATCGAGCAGATGTTTGAGAGCTTTTGTCATTTGGAATTGTCCTTAAGATTTGGGCAATAGAGTTTTAAATCACTTAGATTGGTTGGACGAACTTATGATAAATCAGCGGCACGCAATGAAAATTATTTCTTAGCAAATAATTAGAGAGAGGCCGCTATGCAGAATGTTTCTGTGGGCGCTGAGTCACCGAAACCCTTGTAAAAAATAATAACATACTGTAACTTCGAATTCTTCAAAAAACTGCAACTTCAGCGCTAATCTCGTTGTTGTGGCCAATCTTATGGAAAAATATTTTAGTGGGAGAATTACGTGAGTAATTTAGATAGCTTTAGACTTGAGACTCGTGATTGGTTAGAGAGTAACTGTCCCGAAAGTATGAGAAAGCCAATGAAAACTGCCGATGATGGGTGTTGGGGAGGGCGGAACTTTAAATTTAAAAGTGACGATCAAAAATTGTGGATGGATAGGATGGGAGAGAAGGGTTGGACGGCTCCTGAATGGCCAACTGAGTATGGTGGAGGTGGCCTAAGCAAGGCGCAGCATAAAATTCTAAAAGAGGAAATGGCTAGAATTAAGGCGCGATCTCCGCTTGAAAGCTTTGGTATATGGATGATAGGCCCAGCATTATTGAAATTTGGATCAGAGGCATTAAAACAACAGCATCTACCACCTATCGTTCGTGGAGAAATCAGATGGTGCCAGGGTTATAGTGAGCCAAATGCGGGCTCTGATTTGGCAGGACTTCAAAGTAAAGGTACAGATATGGGCGACCATCTATTGGCTAATGGACAGAAGGTGTGGACTTCCTACGGGGATAAAGCAGATTGGATGTTCTGTTTATTGCGGACCGACCCAGATGCAAAAAAACAAATGGGTATTAGTTTGGTTTTATTTGATATGAAGACTCCAGGAGTCAAGCCAAAACCGATCAAATTAATTTCTGGTAGCTCTCCATTCTGTGAAACATTTTTAGATGACGTGCGAGTGGAAAAAGATCAAATAGTAGGTGAGATTAATCAGGGTTGGACTATCGCCAAGTATTTGTTGACGCACGAGCGAGAGATGATCGGAGGGATGGGACTGACTGGTGCGGGTTCCAAAACTTTGGGTAGTCAAGCGATTGACTCTTTAGGGACAACCTCTGGTCGTTTGAATGACTTATTCTTGAGAACCGAGGTGGCTAAATGGGAAATTGATGCCGCCGCATTTGCTTGTACGGCTGAGAGGGCGAACGATGAGGCTAAAGCCGGTCAAGGCGTTGGAGCCACTTCGGCAATGTTAAAGTATTACGGGACAGAATTAAATAAAAGACGTTTTGAGACTTTATTAAAAGTCGGAGGTAGTGATGAGCTTATTTGGGATGGTGATCTGTCAAAAAATGATGGATGGATGGCTAAGACCTGGCTGCGCACCAAGGGAAATTCAATTGAGGGCGGCACCTCGGAAATTCAGCTCAATATTATCGCAAAAAATATTCTCGGGTTAGGTTAATAGATTTTTAAAGGATAAGTAAAATGGCACTTGTAGTAAACGAAGAGCAGCAAATGCTAAAAGAATCTGCAAGAGGATTTCTTGCCGAGTATGCACCAATTTCAGAGGTCCGCGCTCAACGCGATTCAGGTAGTGAAGTTGGTTACTCTCCGGCTCTTTGGGCAAAAATGGCGGATATGGGCTGGGCTGCAATACTTATCCCAGAGAAATTTGGAGGTTTAGCGTTTGGTCACGTTGGGATGGGACAAATTATTGAAGAAACAGGACGTACATTGACTGCCTCCCCGTTGCTCTCTACTGCTATATTGGGTGTAACACTGATAAATTTAGCGGGCTCTGAAAGCCAAAAAGCTGAATTATTAGGGAAAATCGCTAACGGTGATTTAACGCTAGCTCTGGCGATTGATGAGGGGACACACCATTCTCCTGCGAATTCAAAAATGTCTGCAATTAAGCAGGACGGTGAGTACGTGCTTAATGGCACAAAACGCTATGTCGTTGATGGTAGTTCGGCTGATAATCTTATCGTTGTAACGAGGACCTCGGGGAAGCCCGGCGACTTAAAAGGCATCAGTTTATTTAATGTAAATAGTGATACCAATGGTATTAATATCGAGAGAACTAATATGGTTGATGGCCATAATTCTTCAATAATTACCTTCACTGATGTTCACGTGGATGAAAATAGCTTGCTTGGTGAATTTGATCGCGGGTTTAGGCCGCTTTCAACAGCGCTGGATGTTGCTAATGTCCATTTGGCGTGTGAATTGCTTGGCATAGCTCAGGAAAGCTTTGACATCACGCTCAAATATATGAAAGAGAGAAAGCAGTTTGGGACTCTTATTGGCTCCTTCCAAGCTCTGCAGCATCGTGCAGCTAGCTGGTGGAGTGAAATTGAGCTTTGCAAATCTATAGTATTGAAAGCACTACAGTCCTTAGATGAGGGTGACGCTAAAAGTCCCGCCCTGGCAAGTATTGCTAAAGCTAAGCTCTGTGAAATTGTTGAACTCTCTACAAACGAGGCCATTCAGCTACATGGAGGCATTGGGATGACAGATGAGTATGATATAGGATTTTTTATCAAGCGAGCTCGTCCAGCTCAAATGCTTTACGGAGGTTATAGCTATCATGCGGATCGATATGCGTTGATTAGCGGATATTAAAGTTCTAAAGGGGAAAGGGCTAGTTCAGAGAACTATCTGCTGCCAGTTAAATTAAAAGTTCGTATTGCTTTGAGTGATATTTATAGAAAATATTAAAATAGCGAATATAACTACTCTTTGTATTTTATATAAGTTAGGATTTTTCTAAGATTATCAACTTATCGGCGCACCCGCTTCATACAATGGTTAATGAGTTAGGAGTTGAATCAGTGGATTTAGGAATTAGTGAAAAAGTTAAACCAATACTTCAAGAGGTAAAAAACTTTATTAATATAGAGATCCTGCCTTTGGAGGCGGAGTACCACCAAGAGGTTGAAAAAGGAGACAGGTGGGCCTATACCGATCGTCAAACAGAAATTTTAGAGAGCTTGAAGAGTAAAGCTAAAGCAAAAAATTTGTGGAACTTCTTTCTGACACATTGGGAGGGAGGTTACGGTTTGAATACCGTAGAGTATGCTTATATTGCTGAGGAGACAGGACGTTCATTTTTAGCGCCAGAGGTGTTTAATTGTTCTGCGCCTGACACAGGGAATATGGAGGTTCTAGCTCGTTATTGCACTGAAGAGCAGAAGGACAAGTGGTTGACTCCACTCCTTAATGGCGAGATTCGGTCTGCTTATGCGATGACTGAACCAGGGGTCGCTTCATCAGATGCAACGAATATCGCGATGAGTTGTGTTGAGGACGGTGATGAGTGGGTATTGAATGGCGAAAAAATTTGGATTTCTGGCGCCGGCGATCCTAGATGTAAAATTATGATTGTAATGTGTAACACAAACCCAGGTGGACCGCGTCATTCTCAGCATTCTCAAGTTTTGGTTCCATTTGATACTCCCGGTGTGAAAAATCTCAGGCCCATGACGATCATGAATATTGATGATGCGCCTCATGGTCACATGCATATGCGTTTCACAGACGTTAGGGTACCTAAAGAGAATATGATTTTAGGACCTGGACGAGGGTTTGAAGTTGCTCAAGGGCGTCTTGGTCCCGGGCGAATCCATCATTGTATGCGATCTATTGGCTTGGCGGAGGCTGCACTGAAATTGCTGTGTGAGAGATCAGTCAGTCGCGAAGCTTTTGGACGACCTTTGGCAAAGTTGGGGGGCAATGTCGATATTATCGCGGACGCTCGAATAAATATTGAGATGACCAGACTACTTTGTCTCAAGGCAGCTTGGTTAATGGATAATGTAGGTACTGATGCTGCGCAACCATTCATTTCTATGATAAAGGTTGCTGCACCTAATATGTCTTTAAAAATTATTGACGAAGCTATGCAGATGCATGGTGGCCTTGGTTTATCAAGCGATACGCCCTTAGCAACTTGGTATGGTGCTCAGAGAGTACTGCGCTTTGCTGATGGGCCTGATGCCGTGCATCGTATGGTAATTAGTAGACGTGAATTACGGGCATACAACAAATAATTGGATTGGAAGGACTAGGGGTAAAATATGAAAGCATTGGTGTGTAGTGAGTTTGGATCTACTGAAAATTTGGAGCTTGAAGAGCATGATAATCTTGAGCCAGGGCCGGGAGAGGTATTAATCGATGTAAAAGCTGCCGGCGTCAATTTTCCAGATATTTTGACAATACAGGGAAAATATCAGTTCAAGCCATCACTGCCCTTTATTCCGGGTACTGAGGTGTCAGGAGTAGTAAAAAAGTTAGGAGAAGGAGTAACGAGTCGAGAAGTTGGGGATGAGGTGGTTGGGATGGTTCAAATTGGTGGTTTTGCTACGCAGGTGGTGACCTCTGAATTTTCAACCTTTTCTAAAGGCGAAAACATGTCTTTTGAGCAGGCTGCTGGGTTTGGAATGACATACGGGACATCTTACTACGCTCTAAAACAGAGGGCTAAAATACAACCAGGTGAGACACTTTTAGTGCTTGGTGCAGCTGGCGGGGTTGGAATTGCCTCGATACAAATTGCTAAAGCAATGGGAGCGAGAGTTATAGCGGCTGCCAGCTCGGAAGATAAGCTTGATTTTGCGTGTAAAGCTGGTGCTGATCTTAGGATTAATTACTCTAACGAAAATCTAAAGGAAAAAGTCAAAGAGTTAACGAAAGGAAAGGGCGCAGATGTCATCTATGACCCAGTCGGGGGTGATTTCTCAGAGCAAGCTTTTAGGGCGATTGCATGGGATGGACGATTTTTAGTAATTGGTTTTGCATCTGGACCTATCCCTAAAATGCCTCTTAATTTAGCTCTACTCAAAGGAGCATCTATGGTAGGTGTTTTCTGGGGTGCATGGATGAAGAGGGAGCCAATCGAATCACTTAAAAACTTTAAGGAGCTCATTGGAATGATTGATACTGGACAATTCACTCCACTAGTAACAGAAGTTTTTTCTTTGGATGATCATGGCTCTGCATTCGGGTCAATAGCGGAACGAAGAGCTAAAGGTAAGGTTATTCTCTCAATGGCCTAAACAAAGAAATAGATGGACTTATTGTTTTTCTCTATTTCAGAATAGGAAATCTTAATATAGGTGATAAAAAATGATTTACTCAACTACCGAGATAATACCAGGGCGAGAAATTTCAGAGAGTGTTGGTGTTGTAACGGGAAATGTTGTTCAGGCGAAGCACATCGGTCGTGATATTATGGCAGGTCTAAAAAGTATTGTTGGTGGAGAAATCCGCGGTTACACCGAAATGCTAAATGAAGCTCGAGATACTGCGATTGGTCGCATGGTAGAAAGTGCAGAGCAAAAGAACGCAGACGCTATCGTAGGAATACGATTTACGACGAGCTCTATTGTGGATGGATCTTCTGAAATTCTTGTGTTTGGTACGGCGGTCAAATTACGATAATCTCGAGATTAACTAAAGATATTCTCTAAGCCATTAGCGAGTAATCCAAGACCAGCACACCAGGTCGCGCAGGCGATAATATCCGCTATCGTAAATTTTAGCCTGGAGGTGTTACTTACGCCGATCATCATAGGAACCAGGCTCCTTACGGCGGGTATGAGCCTTCCCACAAAGATGGATAGTGTTCCATATCTAAGAATAAATTCTTCACTCTTAGCGATTTCATTACTGCGTCTTTTCGCAAAGGAGCTGGAGTGCATCTTTGGGCCAAACCAACGTCCTATATAGAATCCTAAATGGTCCGAAAGACAGGCCCCAATAAATGCAAGAGTCATGATTTGTGATAACGACATTAATTGCTCAGAGTAAAGGAGTGTACTTACTGTCAATAAAATTACTCCAGATACAAACAACCCTATACCTGGGCACGCCTCCAGAAAAGCCAAAGCAGGAACGATTAACCACGCATTGTGCTTGTTGTTGGCTAACCAATTCATTAAAAAATCGTCGATAAGTGTTACCCAAAATAAGTCAAGATTAATATCGGTAATGATAACAGATAGGTATTTGTCTAAGAGGCATAATTCTTAGGCTTGAGACCTTTTTTCGTGTCAAAAAATGCTTTAATTTCAAGAATATCTTTTTCGGAATCATCACTTGGGTAAATAAAACCCTCAATCCCAATAGTTTTAACACTACTGTCGACATACACCACTAAAATGGGGACATTTGCCGCGCGTGCAATATGGTGAAAACCTCTCTTCCAATTTGGGTTGGGACTTCTAGTTCCCTCTGGCGTAATAATCAACACAAATTGATCGCTGTTGTTAAATATATTTGCTACGTCAGTTACAAGAGAGTTAGCTTGCCTTCGATTAACAGGGATTGCGCCACAATATCGCAAAAACCATCCTAACGGTCCGATGAAGATGGTATCTTTTATGAGAACGCTTGGCTTCAAGCCGAGAATAGAAACTGCAAAAATAAAAAGGAAAAAATCCCAATTAGAAGTGTGTGGAGCAACAATCAGCACATATTTATTATGATCTTTTGGTAAGGTACCAACTACTCTCCATCGGATAATTTTGAGTATAATTTTAGATAGAACGCGGAGTATTGGCGTAACAATTGGCGTAGAAAAAAGCGTATATTTCATCGACATCTCTATAGGATAAAGGATAGTCCAAATTTTCAGCAACAAAAAGTTGATTATTGTAATTATTAATGGAGTCTTAATGGCAGCGCAACTATCCTCCTCATTCGGTAAATTTATGTTTGTAGGGTAGGGTTAATCGCATGGATGATTTTTAGATAAGTTGAAATTTAAGGAAACTTAATAGTGAAAAAGTTAGAGACGGAATATCTAATAATTGGCAGTGGATTGGTAGGTATGGCATTTGCGGACACGTTACTAACGGAGACGAATGCAGATATTGTTATAGTTGATCGATATGCTAACCCTGGTGGGCATTGGAACATGGCTTATCCATTTGTCACACTTCATCAACCATCTGCTTATTTTGGCGTTAGCTCAAAAGAACTTAGTCGAGGTGTTATCGATACTATTGGTTTAAATAAGGGTATGAATGACTTGGCGACTGGCTCCGAGTTGCTCGCTTATTTTGATGAGGTAATGAGGCAACGATTTTTAGCCAGTGGCCGCGTGAGATATTTCCCAATGTGTGAATACAAGGGAGAAGGGATGTTTAAATCTAAGCTTACCGGAAAAGAGTATAGCGTTTCATATAATAAATTGGTTGATGCGACTTTTATGACGATTTCGGTTCCTTCAACACATACACCCAACTTTAGTGTAGATCCAAAAGTAAATTTCATGCCGTTAAATAATTTACCCCTAGTTACAAAAAAACCTAATGGTTATGTTGTTATAGGGGGAGGTAAAACTGGGATAGATGCGTGTCTTTGGCTTCTCAGCGGGGATGTTGATCCTGATGATATTACTTGGATTAGGCCTCGTGATTCTTGGTTATTAGATCGTCAAAATACCCAACCTACAGAGTCTTTTTTTAACTCATCAGTAGGATCTTTAGCGGCTCAGTATGAGTCGATTAGTGCAGCAACTTCGATTGAAGATATGTTTGTTCGTCTTGAAAAAAGTGGATATTTGTTGCGGCTCGATCAAAAGATCCGGCCAACTATGTTTCACGCAGCAACAATTAGTAAAGATGAGATTATCGAGTTACAACGTATTAAAAATGTTGTCCGTATGGGGCATGTAAAGGAAATCAAGATAGATCGTGTTTCGCTAAGTGAAGGTGAAATAAAAACCGGCGAAGATTATATTTATGTCGACTGCTCGGCAAGTTTAGAGCGATCTTTTGGTAATAAGAAACCAGTTCCTGTTTTTTCTCATGATTGTATCACTCCGCAGATGATCCGAGCATATCAGCCTGCATTTAGTGCGTCTATGGCGGCCTATGTTGAGTCTAACTACAATGGTGAAGCTGAAAAAAATAGACTCTGCTCGCTTGTTCCACCACCTAATTATGACGTTGATTTCATTCCTATGACGCTAGCGATGATGTTAAACCAATTTAGTTGGTCCCAAGACAAAAAACTGCGTCAATGGATTAGGAATAACCGACTCGATGGGTTTTCCAAGTTAATTAGTAATGTGGATAAGGATGACCATGAAAAAATACAGATCTTATCCAGAATTCAGAACAGCGCTTTGCCAGCGATGACAAAACTCCAGCAATTTAATCAGCAGTTAATTTAGAGAATTAAAATATGAGTGAATTTCAAACTAATAGGAATGATTTGACTAAGACGCGCATTATCAAGACGGATATAAATCATGCTCGAGAAAACTTGAATCAAGGTCAAATTCTGGTTCTAGTCGACCGTTTTGCATTCACTGCTAACAATGTTACCTATGGAGCAACTGGAGATACTATTGGGTATTGGAAGTTTTTTCCAGCTAGAGAAAATGCCCAGGATGAGTGGGGATGTTTGCCCGTTTGGGGCTTCGCGACTATTGTTAGCTCTAAAGTCGATGGATTAGATGAGGGGGAGCGAGTTTATGGATACTTCCCTCCTGCAGATTTTCTAGTTATGCGACCTAATAAGTTAACGAGTGGCCGTTTTGTGGATGGAAGTATCCACAGAGCAGAACTCCCAGCGGTGTATAATAACTATGTTAGGCTTGATAATGAAAGCGGCTATGATCAATCTCTGGATAATATTCGGGCACTACTTAATCCGTTACATATAACCTCATTTTGTCTTTGCGATGCGCTAAAATCGGAGAGTTTTTATGGTGCTGAGCAAATAATTGTTCTTAGTGCCTCTAGTAAAACTGCGATCGGTATGGCTCAAGGATTGTTAGATAGTGGTGCATCTCCCAAAACCCTCGGAATTACTTCAAGATCAAATTATGATTTTGTAAGTTCTTTGGGATGCTATTCTCACGTATGTTGTTACGATGAGCTTGATACTTTGGACAGTGTTAAATCTTCAGTCATTATCGATATGTCAGGTAATAGGGCGGTGTTAGGGGCCATACATGACTCACTCGGCGGTCGAATGCTAAATTGTTTCAATGTAGGCATGACTCACTGGGACACTCTAGCAAACAATGATCCCTTAAGCTCTAAAATTAATCGGGAGCGTAGTAATTTTTTCTTTGCACCAGCTCATGTGCAAAAGCGTATCGGTGATTGGGGGTATGATGTCTTTAATCAGCGTGCTTCTGAGTTTATGATAAGACGTATGCGGCAGAGTGCTAATTGGATGCGAGTAACTGAGGTAAATGGTTTTGATAGTTTTGTGAATATTTATGATGCAATCGTTGCAGGGGACATGAATCCTGAGGAAGGCGTCATTGTGGTGATGCCCCATGCACAAAAAGACGCTTCATGACGCTATCTAATAGGACCCAGTTAAAAGTTACATCAACGAACTAGTGCCCGTATTTTTTTAAATTATTGATTGATAAAGAATTAAACCATTAAGGTAAATATTAGCAGTTTGCTAAGTGCATTAGGAAAAGAGATGAAACGTATAGTTGTCGGTATGTCTGGTTCAAGTGGAGTGATCTATGGAATTCGAATACTGGAGATTTTGAGAGAGAATCCTGAGGTTCAGACTCATCTAATCTTGAGTCAAGCTGCCAAAATGAATATTGGTATAGAGACTGATTGGTCTCTACAAGATGTTGAGCAGCTTGCAGATGAGGTACACAATATTAAGAATATTAGCGCTAGTATAGCTAGTGGATCTTTCCATACCGATGGCATGATAGTGGTTCCATGCTCCATGAAAACACTCTCTGGTATAGCTAATTCTTATGCAGAAAATTTAATTATTCGAGCGGCTGATGTAATGCTTAAAGAGCGTCGTCGGTTAGTTATTGTCCCGCGCGAGTCCCCTTTGCACACTGGCCATTGCGAGCTGCTGTTAAAAGCCAGCCAGATAGGGGCTATTATTTGCCCGCCAGCGCCTGCTTTTTACACAGATCCCAAAACGATAGACGATATTATCAATCACTCAGTAGCAAGAGTACTTGATTTGTTTGATATTGAATCCGACAGCCTAAAACGCTGGCAGGGTAATGTCTAAAGATATAAATAAACTATATCAATTCTTGCATCAAGAGTCGGTATTAACACTATCAACTCATGATGCAGAGGGTATTTGGTCCGCTCCCGTTCTGTATGTCGCTGATACTACCCAAGTCCAAATTGCTCTGTACTTTTTGTCGTCAGCTAACAGCAGACATATTACTGCGTTGGCTGAAGGAGATGTTTCTGCGGCGTCTATATATTCAAATTACGCTGGCCAGTGGCAATCAATTCGTGGTGCTCAGATACAAGCTTATGTTAGTAGAGTGGACAACGCTGAGACTGGACATATTGAAGCCTTATACTTTAGTCGATTCCCTGAAATAAAAGCATTGATCGATAATCCACAAACCAAGCAAGAGAGATTGATTGGTGCCGCTTTTGCGAAGAGTTTTTTTTACCGCGCAGCACCATCCTTTATTCGACTGATTAATAATGCCGACAGTTTTGCTGGGCGGACCGAGTGGCAGTTTTAGCTGAAATTATTCAGCTAGATTAAACAGTTGTGTATTTCCTCCGCGTGCGACCAGGTTTTCGGTGCGAGTTCTTTCACTTAAAAAGCCTAAAAGCCAGCGATAATTATAATCAGCATTGATCTTGGGCCATTCAATCAGAGGAATAATACAGCCGGAGCGTTTAGCCATTTCTTGACGCAATGCGCTGCTGTTGGCTCCAAAACTGTTAGCAATAACGCCCGCAATATCTGGGTGCTGAATGAGAGATGCTCCAAGGTCCAGAGCTACGGTTTGCAACATCCCTGAAGGTAGGCCCAAGGCCTCGTAACGCTTGAGTGTGTCAATGATCATTCCTTCATGATTCTTATCTAAGCAGATAAGCAAGGAGCAACCACAGAGCAGGGCGCTGGTAATTTGTAATGTTATGGCCACCCTTGGATCTTCATCTCTTATGATTAATAGCATTACGCCTCGGCCATGGAGACTCAGTTGGTTGCTCTCACCAGTTGGGCCGGGTAGATCGAGGGGATGGGATAATTTATCTTTAACCAACGTCTCTAAAGAGGTTTCTGTGATGGCTTCGTCTACTTTGAGCACGATATCTACACGCTCTTGGATTGATGTGCTTGCCCATTTGACCATCGCTGCTTTTGCCCTTTCTACGGATTCAGATAGTTGAGAACAAAGGGGCTTACTGTTGTGATTAAAATCGAAGTTTTTACTGGAATGGCCGCCCATCATACTTGCATTAGAGAACTGGTATAAATAGTTAGGGCCACCGGCCTTGGGACCGGTACCTGAAAGTCCACGCCCACCAAAAGGATTAACGCCAACAACCGCGCCAACGGTATTTCTATTAATGTAAGTGTTGCCGGCAATGGTGTTACGAAATACTGTTTCTGCAAAAGCTTCAATTCGGCTATGAATACCCAGTGTAAGGCCATAGCCGGTTTCGTTGATTTGATTAATGACTTCGCTGAGATTTTTTGCTGAGTATCGAATGACATGCAGTACTGGACCAAACACCTCATCATGTAATTGGTTGATAGACTGCAGTTCAAAAACATGAGGGGCAACAAAACTGCCATTCTTACAATGAGGGCCGAGTTCGATTTTGGCGATTAGAGTAGCTTCTTCGATCATGCGCTCAATGTGATCGTGTAGTTCCGAAGCTGCACCACAGTCTATAACGGGCCCCATATCAGTACTTAATAGGCGAGGGTCACCGGCGTGCATTGATTCCATCGCACCTTTGAGCATCGTGAGTACTTTGTCAGCAATATTGTCTTGAATATAGACCACGCGTAACGCGGAGCATCGTTGCCCTGCACTTAAAAATGCTGAGGTAATAATATCGTCAACTACTTGCTCGGGCAGGGCGGTAGAATCTACAACCATACAATTTTGGCCTCCTGTTTCGGCGATAAATGGTAAGGGACCACCCGTCCGCTGTGCTAGTTGATAGTTGATCTTTAGTGCGGTTGCTGTTGATCCAGTGAAAGCAATGCCTGAAATTCGAGTGTCCTCAATTAAGAGGCTTCCAACCTTGGATCCACTACTAAGTAACAATTGGAGCACATTACTTGGAACGCCAGCTCTATGAAAAAGCTTTACAGCATAGTTCGCAATTATTGGAGTTTGCA
>Ga0115013_10001717_pt1 | contig 12524 bp, 18 predicted proteins | sample SouAtlMetagenome_2_FD_88686 | JGI IMG/M metagenome (GOLD analysis project Ga0115013, IMG submission 88686) | Marine eukaryotic phytoplankton communities from Atlantic Ocean - South Atlantic ANT15 Metagenome | ecosystem: Environmental > Aquatic > Marine > Oceanic | place: South Atlantic Ocean...
AAAGATCAAACAAAGCTGAGTTGCTATCGTTTGCAGTCATAGAACCAAATGCACCAGTTAAGCAAGAATATAAATCCTTCTGTTTCTGGTTGTTTACATATGCAGCCATTTTTTGTGCAATAGCAGCCATAGGATCAGGGCCACCGCCAACTGCTAATGCAGCTAAGTCACGAGAAGAAAATGCTCGCCCACGATGTAGGACTGCTGCAATTTGGTTATCGGCTGTGATCTTGCCTGGTGTTAATGATGTTGAGTCTGTAAGAACTTCAAAATCGCCAGATAGATTTGCTTTATAAAATGGAATTTTGACGAAATCCCCACCTCTTTCTGAGGATAGATTTAATTCTGCCAAAGGTGTAACCACCCCACTCTGCAAGAAGGCATCTCTGTTAGTTGTCTCTTCGATTAGATCACTTTGTTATCAAGAAAGCTCTTTATCTTTCTTTTCTACATCTTTGCCATTGATGTAGGTCGGACTATATCTTCAACCCAAAGGGTTGCAAGGCACTCGTGTCTCCATTACTTAGTTTCCTATCGGGAGTTAGTCTCTGAACCTTCCAGCTTGTGGGCTGGCTTGGCTGCTGATCATCCTTTGTGGTGGACTTCCAGCAATTCACCTTGTTTCATTATGCTGTTGCCAGCATAAGCCCCAAAAATCTAGGGAGTAAACACCTCTGGGATAATTAAATCACTTCTTAATGTTGCCATTTAGATTAAAAAATTATGTTCACTTTGAGGCACAACCTCTGACATGGCACAACCACGTTGTTTCTATATTAACCGCTAACTTGGTTTTTTAACATATTATATTTATTTACATCTGTTCTAAATAATCTTGCCTGTTCTGTCAAATTAAATGAATCTGGTGCAAATGGATTTTTCTCACCAGCTAATACTGTATCAGCCTGAACCTTTGTAGTTGTAGCACCACCGCCCTGTGGTCTTGGGTTTTTCTGTACCCATTGAGGCATCTTGGACATCGCCCATTCTTTTACAGGTGTTCTGTTATAACCATCAACGATAACAACAGTGCCATCTGCTTCTCTTGCAAGCTGGTCTTGGTTTATTTGAGATAATACATATCTTGGATCATGTACCACATCAGCAAGTGCTGTTACTGCTGGGGCTTCAACTTCCAACTGTCTTTGTTTTGCTTCTAGTTCTTGTATTCTTTTATTTTTTGATTCTTCTGCGTCACGATATTGTTGAGCCTGTTTTGCAATCGCCTCATCATATTTACCTTTTGCCTCTAAATCTTCCTGTTCTTTTTTCTGTTTAAAAGCAATCAAGGCATCAACATCAACATTAGGTGGTACTGCCTTTGCTGCTTCTTTTGCTTTTTTGTAATCATCCAATAATTCAGCTTTACTTTTTCTTAGTGCTTCAACCTCTGCAATTAACGCTGCTGTATCAACAGGTGGATTGGGCTTGTTTAGTTCTTCAGCCATAAAAAATTTTAACAATAATTAATATTTAATATATCAACTCCACTTAATTCTGTCACTCCAAAAGGCCGCACTTGTCTTACCTTTTGCAATGTTTTTGGCATGACGAGCCTTAAAAGAACGTCTTTTTGCCTTATCTGCGTCACTTTCGCCTTTTCTTGGTGGTTTTGTCTTCGCTCCCTGCATACCAAATCTTATGAGCCTAAAACCGTCACCTTTTTTGATAACAACCGCATGACTCTTACCACTTGGATGCCCTGGGGTTCTTATAGGTTTATCAACCTTCTCAAAAGTATGACCACCTCTTTTGATACTCATTTTCCTTTTCTCCTCATCGCCATATTATGAGCATCAGTAAAACTCATGCCTTCTCTCATCTTACGTTTCATATAATCCATATGAACCTTACTATGACCATGAGTCTTTTTGTGTTTTGCAAGCGTGTTCTTTTGTCTGGTAGTAAGTTTCATTTTTTCTTTTTAGTTTTCTTCTTTGGATTTTTTAATCTATTTTGATGAATATCAATATCAGCTTTTCTTGCTCCTCCATCACCTGAAACAAAACTACTTACACGACCCATAGACCAAGCACCGACAGAAGTATTTCTTGATCCGCTGCTTAAATATGCAGCAACACCTCTTTCATAAACTTTTTTTAAATCGCCTACAGTATAACGACTTCTATCCGCTTTGTTTTTCAAAGAGGTAGTAAGTGTATCTGTTTTAGCGCTTGTTGTTTTTTTTGCGCTTTTTCTTTTTTTTGGTGGCATCTTGGGCAACTCGTGATTTGGATACAGCTTTTATATCAATAACTTCACCACGTTTATATGCTGCTGCGGTTCTCTTGATCTCAGCCGCTTTTGCAGCCTTGTTCTTTGCTCCAGACAGATATTTCTTTGGAACACCTGTCTTTTTATCTTTTGGAACTCGTCTTTGTTTTTTAGTCACCTTTTACTTTTTTTGATTTTTTTGTAGTTTTAGGTTTTACTTCGCAGTTTTCAACCTTTGGCTTTGACTCGTCATAAGTTTGAACTTTAAATGTATATCCCATTATTTTTTACCTCCCTTCTTTACTTTCTTTTTTTTCTTAGGTGAGCCGTACATAGGAAAATAATTAGCTGATTGTATCTTACTTCTTTTTACGATTTTTAGCAGTTGATAAAGCTATCGCCACTGCTTGTGATCTTGACTTGCCTTCTTTCATTAACATTTTAATATTTCCAATGATTGTCTTTTGTGACTTTCCTTTTCTAATTGGCATCTTTATACTTATCAGCTAACTCTACTAATGTTAGCTCCGTTCCATCTTCACGGATGATTTTTTTTAACGCATTTGTAGGATTAAGTTGTTTTGTTCCTCTTTTTGGACTCATCAAATAATTGAAATATCTTTTCTTTTTACCAAGGACTTTTTCCTGTAGATCAGGATTATCTTTTAACCAGGTTGCATAGTTTGTATCTTGAGGAACACGACCTGTTGCACTTGGTCTTGTGTTTGGAAATGCTCTCGCCAAATCATCGTCATCAATAACAGGAACAGTAGTTGATCGACAATTAAAATGCTGCGGAGGAACTGGCCCTTGGTCATATCTAAATAATTGACCATCTAACCTTTGACAGATAGAACTTGTCCTTGCATCAAGAGTTGCCACATATTGATATCTACCAGTGATATCTTTATTTGCTGAGTAAACTGCCTGACTTGCTGCATTTTGTACTTGGTTTACAGTTGTTCTTACAACAGTTTGAATTTGTTTATTTGATAAAAGCATCCCCTCAGAATTTTTTAATGCAGAGTTTAATGCGATTGAATTTTGTGGCTTGGCATTGAATCTAAGATTTGGCCCTTTAAGCCTTCTTGCAATCTTCGGCAAAGACTCTCCTTCTAAAACTCCAAGTCTTATTGCTCTTGATAGTTTTGAAGCAGAATTTTCAGAAATACCTCTAAATGCTTTTTTTACAGTGTCGCCATTTGGTAATGATATCTCTGATCCTCTTTTCGCAGTCAAAGCAAACTGAGCAGACCTAAATACACCATCTTTATCCCTCAATCTGATAGTCATAGCAGTTGGATCTTTCGTTACAATAGATTTTGCAAAATCAGGTGAAACTGAAACTGTGTTTACCTGGAACTCACCTTTTGGCAGAACTCTTTGCAGTTGATCTTGTACAAATCCAACTTGAAACTCCGCTAGATTTTGAATTTCATCAATCATATAAGCAGCACTTTCATTCTCCCAACCTTTCAAACTATCAACCATTTGTGCCAAGATTGATCGGAGCCTTGCAGTAGTGGTTGGGCTGTTACCCTCAAGATCTCTTATCTTTCTTAAGACATCTAAAATTACTTCATTAAATTGACTTGCAATTTGAAATTGAACCTTGTTGCTATATCTGTTGAGATCAATAGCCTCTCTATAAAAAGCCTCTGGAACTGCCATTCATTAAGCTGCGTCAGGTTGGGCTGGGGCTTCCATTTCGATCAGTCCACCAGATTGTGTCGCCTCGACTTCTTCCTCAACATCAAAGTCATCACCGAGAATCTCACCACTGCTTAGTTGTGTAAGTAATGTTTCTTGGCTGATAGTACCAGCTGTAAATAGCTGAAGTAAACTTTGAATTTCCTGTGGTTCTAATCTTGCTGTTACGAAATCTCTATTAACAAAAGAACTACCAGCATTAGGTTCGTTTAAATATTCACTGTGAAACTTTAAACAGTTATCAATCAAGTCTTGCATCTGTTGAGCAATGACCATCATGGTGCTGTCATTTTGTGAACGGTCAATTCGTTTGGCCTCGGCTGACTCACCAACTAATTTAGTACCAAGCACCGCACTCAACGATAAAGTATTTATCTGTTCTCCAATATCTTTTAATCTTGTAAACTGACTGTCATAACTGTCACCCGATGGGCTTACATATTCCATTCTTGATTCGGGTGGTAATGATAATGCTTCATTAGGCCCAGTTGTTATTTCATCTGCATTTGGATACCCAAAGACTGCAAGTAATGGAACAGAACTGATATGTAAAATATTATCCAAATCACTTTGGATCTGGTAATGCTTGAGGTTTAGTTCTGCAATATCATACAAAGGGCTGCGTGATTCATACATCCCAACACGATTAGCATATGCGACAGAAAAAGGGATCTTATCCTTAATACTCATCTCACCCTGATCATGTAATTTATATTCTCCTTTTTTATCTTTTCGATGAATTTCATATCGCCCAGGTTCTAACACCCTGATTTGTTTAATAATCTTTTCACCATATTTACCATCAGATTCAACAACCTGTTCCATCAATCGTAGCTGGCTTAATTGTCTTGTTCCCTCAACAAGTTCTGTCCTCCAACCGAGTATATTTTTTGGTGCATATGTAACCCAATAAGGTCTGGTCTTATCACCTTCTGTTGGTGCGTCAACTAAAACTCCTACATGACCAAAACTGATTGCTGTTCTTGCCGTTTGATATAACCAGACATTCAGATCATTACCCTCTAAATCGACATCAAATAACTGCTCTCTAACTAAGTCTGAAACATCGTCCAAGCGAATTGGCTTCCTCACGAGCATACCTGAAAGCATCTTCTCGATTCGTTGGAGGTATGGCACTACAGTCGATCTGCTGAGTCTGACATCATAACTATCGTTTGTCTCGCGACTTTCTTGCGGTAAATATTTTCTATGTTCACTGCGAATTTTATATGTTCCCTCTTTTAAATCTTCAACCAAACCCCAGAAATTTGCCATCCTCTGATAGGCAGCATTAGGACTTGCAACCGTTGTAGGAGCTAATGTTACAGGCTGATTGTAAATATTTAAAGAGCTATACACGGTTTTTCCTCATAATATCAGATCTTTTAATATATTCTAATGCCTGTTGGCTTGCCTGCCCTTCCATAAAGTAAATTAAATTCTCTGAAAATAAGATAACCGAGGGCATCTACATGGTGATCATAGCCATTTTGTTTATCGGGATCTCCTGTCTTTTCGTCATAACTTTGCAATTCTAAACATTCAATCAGACGAGTGCAACTGGCATGAATCGCCAAACGTCTTTTCCCTTTGCCGTTTTGTAATAACGCATTGACGGTTGCAACTCGATCTTTGATAAAGGGGTTGCTCTTGAGAGCCATTGAACTGAATCCGTAACTTTGCAAGATTGCGATGTCTGTTTTCGAGGCATTGATTGTTGAACGTGCTGAACCACTAGCGTCTGGGTAAACTAATATTCTGTTTGAACTATAACGTCTGCGGATTTCTTGTGCCAACGCATCTGTATCATTTTGTTTTGATATCTCATCAATGATCACCAGCTTGTCACCATCTCTCACACCGATGACGCAGTTGCAGTTCATTACATTAAAATCTATTCCGCAAAGTAAAGTCTCCATCTTGATATCAAACGGTATTTTGTCGATGACATGATGCTCCCTGGAGAATTTACTATAAACCTGACCCTGCGTTAAATTGACCCATTGACCTAGCAAGTAAGCCTTTATCAACTGCGGTGGATAATTCTCATATAAAGACGGAATGAACGAATCTGGAAGATAAGGGTTATCAGCCGTTTTTGCTTGTATCAATGCTGTATCAGATTTTTTATTCTTTTCAAATGTTTCAAATGCCCAGCCATGACCTTCGGGAGTTGTTGTTGCGTAAAACTGCTGAACATTACCTGATCTAAGTCTTGCAAGTGCCATGTTCATTGCAGATTCCGCATCTCGTTTTGGAATAGTGTCTGCCTCATCAAATCCCACTGCACATAAGTTTTGCCCTCGAAGACGTTGATATGTAAGCATTGTCCTTAACAAAATAGTATGTGTTCCTTCCTCCCAAGAAAGTTGGTACTCCGGCAACGGACTAGCTCTAAAGGTATAAGGTATTTGCCATTGATCTAATAATTCATTAAATGTACGAATTAAAATGTCTCTCAACATAGGTGCTGTTGGTTGAAAAACAGCAGATACATGACCAATATTCAAACACGCAAGCATTACAGCTTTAGAACAAAGAGCGTAAGTTTTTCCAGCACCAAAGCCACAGACAAGTCCAAGTTTTCTTGAATCCATATTGTCGCAAAATTTTGCTTGATGAGGAAGTAAATCTTGATAAATCCTATCTATCGTTTGCTGTGCTGTTGGTAAATCATATGCCCCGATTTGATATAAAACTTTTCCAGGTTGAACTGTATCTAAAATGCTCACGAAATAATCTGTGCAAGTTTAGCTGCGGTATTGATCGCACCAAGAGCAATATGTAAATGCCCTTTTTCTCTTGCTTCCATTTGTAACGTTGCAGCTTGTGATAATAATGTTGCCACCATTTCGGGTCTTTCCACATCCCAATCGGCTTTCATCTCGGCTCTGGCAATCTCTAAATACTTATCTGCCGTTGTAGAACTGACCCCCCAGTTTTTCAAAGCATATCTAACACAATCAGATCTACGACCACCTTTAGCGATAATCTCGCCAAGCTTGCGTGATCTAATGATTGTTTCTAATTTTGTGCCTTTTTTAGCCATTACATAGATGTTACACGCAAATGAGAGAATATGAATATTTCTTAATTTTGAGACTCATTTGAGACTAAGGGGTGTTCCCAAGTTCCCAAGTGTTCCCATAAATGCTTAAGAGTTACCTAACCCCTATTTACCCTATATATATCTATTATTATATTTATATATAAAACATAGAGAACATAGAGAACATATATATAGAAGATAGTTATAGAGGGGATTTTAAGCGTTCTCGGTAGTGAGAACAGGGGTAGGAACAGGTGGGAACCACACCCATTTAGGTGTTCCCAATACTCGTTTCCTTTTACGCTCATAATGTAAGGATTTGAGAATTGATGAGACAGTCATAATGTCAGATTTTGTTTGTCTTTCTATTGGTTTTTCGACAGCATCAGTTAATAAAAGCTCAATGGTAATATCTTTTACAGCGTTAGCTGGGTCGTTTAAGTAATTAGTTATTACTGAAAGCCAAGGAGAATCAACCATATAACCAAGGTTTTCTTTTTCAATTTGATTTTCCTGTTCAGTTGATAGAAAATGCTGTTCTTTATTTTTAAAAAGGTGAACGGCAGCCGAAAACAATGAATCACGTTCAAGTTGTAAAGAATCAAGATCAATGGATTTTGTAGTAACTGGAATGATATGAAACCTTCGGTTTCCTGTATCATCTATCAGCAAACCTGATTCCTTGTTTGTACTTCCACAAATAATCCCACGTCTGGGCCATTCTTCTACTGCCTTTCCGTAAGGAACTCTTAGAAGATCAGTGGCACGAGATAAAAAAGCTTTTACCACCCCTGCGTGTTTGCGGCTGGTTACACCATCAATTTCTGACCATTCCATTCCCCATGATCTGTGAAGAACGAGAAGATCATCTTTTGAGGAAATATCACCGAGGGCATCAGAGAAGAACGGCCCGAATAAAGTTTGCCAGAAAGAAGATTTTTTTATCCCTTGTGAACCTTGTAAGACAGTGGCGGTGTCATGTTTACAACCTGGAATATAAACTCTTCTTACTGCATTTATAAGAGTTAGTTTTAGCATGGTGTCATATATTGTCGGCTCGGTCAGGTTTTGATCTTGTGGTCTTAAATATGTCGAGGCTAATCTTTCAATACCATAAAGTTCTGGTTCTATTTCGTTGTAGCAATGATCAAGATAAAGTTTTACAGGATCATATTCATTCTCATGGGCTACTTTAAGGAGACAATCAACTGCCATTTCTTTTGGCACTTTATAACCAAGTTCTGCGAGGGTAAGGTAAAAAATCTCAATGTTCTTTATTACTTTGCCATCCATTTCTATTGAATGGGAAAAGGTATTAAATCTGATTTCTTGTTTTAGGTTGCGTAAAAAATTCATCAACTCCTGAGATGTTAATTGTTCAAGTTTTCTTGGTATTGGAGAAGATTCTTCTTTTGGTTCTATTGATGTTGGGAAAGTGCGTGGTGGTGGAGTCCAGCCATCCTCGGTTGCATATTTTTGGAGAGTGCCGAGCGAAACCCCTGATGATTTGAATGATGACCATTTCTTTTCACATTCCCCAGATTTATATTTGCTGTTTTTTTGTGATAAAGATTCCCATTCTTGTAAGAGTGAGTCATCCCCAACTGAATGTGCAGCCATACCAATCTTTAACCATATATCGTAATCATCAAGACGAGATGGACTTATTGATTGGAGAAGTGAACGAGCCTTATCGGTATCTGAGTTAAGTGTTTGAATTTGAGGAGTCTTTTTTTTGTTTGACTCCATCATCTTTTTAATTATTGCGAGTGGAGCTTCTGCAATAGAAAGATCTCTTGGTGATCTGCCATCCATCCATCTGTAACCATCAGTCATTGGATGAGAACCAGACACTATAGATTGCGTCCCATTCCATCGGAGTTCTATTTGTTCAACTGACCCATCTTCATCTTTTACCCCTGTTTGATATTTACGAGTTTTAATTTTTGACCAATACTTTTCTGGAACCTTGTATATGATCTGAAATCTACCAACCCTGCCTGATGTGACCATCCATGAAGGTGGAAGTGAGGAAAGAGAAAAACCCCACTCACCTAATATTTTTGCTGCTGACGGCCCATCATGGTCTAAGAAAAGTAAACCACCTGAAGGAGAACCACAACAGACACCAATACCTGTTGACCTGTTAGCAGAAATTTCTTTAAACAACTGAGAGCGTGTCAGTGGATTATTCTGCCAATCGTTTTGATAAGGTCTTTTATTTTTTACGGCAACAAAACCCCAGTGCTTGGGAAGGCCAAGCAGTTCTTCTTTAATATCCATTGTTTATTCTTTTTCTTGATGGTTAATTTGTCTCCAAACTCTTGAGATTGGAGTTTCCTGATTCATTTTTTCTCTGATTAAAGTTCTTATTAAACCACTTCTTTTTAGTTCAGGGCCTTTGTTATCATCAAGCCATTTTATTTGATCTTCTTCTAGGTAGATCTGAATTGGTCGTTTAACTTGCTGTTGCATAGGTATTGCACATATAGCGTTCCCATGTAGACTAGCAATAGTTCCAACACTGTCAATGGTAGTATTAAGAAAATATCAAATAGAGGCAAGTAATAAACTTACAAGGCTTTGTCAGACAAAGAAATGTGGATATTTAAGTGGCGAATGTAGAACAGGTAAGACGCTGGTGGCATTATCTGTTGTAAAAAATATGGAATTGGAAAAGGTGTTAATAATTACCAAGAAAAAAGCAATCCCAAGTATTGAGAGTGATGTAAGAAAGATGAATCTGGAGAAGGTAGTATCCACAACTAACTTTGAGCAGTTAAAGAATTTCAGAGGGTCAAGCTGGAATATGATCATAGTAGATGAAGCTCATAGTGTTGGAGCATTTCCAAAACCATCGCAAAGATATTCAAATATTTTAAAGCTAAAATATGGCAATATTATTTTAATGAGTGGAACCCCAAGCCCTGAAAGTTTCAGCCAGCTATACCATCAATGGTCATTGACACCTTTTTTATGGAGTCATTACCAGAACTTTTATAGATGGGCCAGTGATTTTGTTGATGTAAAAGAAAAAAGAGTAGGAACAGGGGTTGTTATAAAAGATTACTCAGAGGCCAAACAAAGCAGAATTTTAAGAGATATTGAACCATATACGGTAAAAATGACGCAAAAAGAGGCAGGGTTTACCCAGGAACTAGAAGAAGAAGTCCATAAGGTAAAGATGTCGAGAAGAACTTATAGGCTTGCAGCAAGGATATTAAAAACAGGTATTATTGGTCGCCCTGGAAGAAGAGCAGTTGTGGCTGATACTGGAGCAAAGGTAATGAGCAAACTGAAGCAGATTTATAATGGTCATGTGATAACAGAACGACATGGAGCGATAATCTTTGATAAGAGTAAGGCTGAATATATAAAGAATAATTTTAAGGAAAAGATTGCCATTTTATATTGCTTTATTGCAGAGGGCAAAATGCTGAGAGAAGTCTTTGGCGATAGGGCAACCGATGACCCAGATGTATTCAATGCTGTAAGTGGATCAGTATTTATTGGTCAGGTTAAGAGTTGTAGGGAGGGAGTCAATTTAAGTGGTGCTGACCATTTGATATTTATGGGAATAGATTATTCTGCCTTGAGTTATTTACAGGGCAGGGAGAGGGCAAGTTTTCTTGGCAGGGATAGAAAGAATAAGGTGCATTATATATTTGCTGATAAAGGAATTGAGCCAAAGGTATATGATGTTGTTAAATTAAAGGAAAGTTATACTATTAACCATTATAGGAATGACCGAAGCACAATATCAGAAGAAGCTGATCGACAGGCACGAGAAAGAAGGATGGACAGTAATCAAGTTAATTATGTGCAACAAAGCTGGATTGCCTGATCTGATCTGTATGAAACCAGACGAGGTGAAGTTTATTGAAGTTAAGAGTGAAAAGGGCAGATTGAGTGAGGTACAGAAATATAGGATTGAGGAATTGAAAGAAGCTGGTTTTGATGTGGAAGTAATGCGACCTTGTTGACAGTTGTTGACACATAGACTATAATAAATGGTATAGAGACAACCCCCTCAAATGAACAAAAAAACTCTTTATGTAGAAATCGGTGAAGAAGATCTTGGTATTATTTATGCCGATCCTGAAAACCAAAGAAAAGGCCTTGGAGGAATTATTGCAGATTTTACAATCGTTGATGCACCCGATGACCTTAAAAGTGAGATTGGATGTTTTCTTACACTTCCACTAAATCAAATGAAAATCATTGAGGAGGCTAAGTAAATGAAAATTATAAAAAGAAGAGGTAAGAAAAAACTTTATCGTCAGTTCCAAATGGAGTTACCTCAAACTCTTAGAGAAGAAATCGACAGAATGATCAAAGACCATATTACGACTCACGATATATGGGATAGCGAACATTTTTGCAATGCGTATTGGAACATCACATTACACCTTCAACCTTGGGAAGATTAGCAAAATGACCCAAGCAGATTTAAGTTACATGATGAGTATGCTTTCTGATAAGAAAAAACTTATCACCAATAAAGAATTTGACTGTACGACATGGGATGAAGAGGCAGAGGAATTGGTAACAATAGACCGATGCCTTAAATTTCTAGACAGACAGCAAGAAGATATCTAATGAAAAAACTTAGATTACTAGATACTTTCAGTGGTATAGGAGGATTTTCTTATGCTGCTGAAAAACTTGTTGGCGGTTATGAGACTACACAATTCGTTGAGAATGACCCATACTGTCAAAAAGTATTAAAAAAACATTGGCCTAACGTACCTATCCATGACGACATCGAAACCTACAGAGCAGAATTGTATTCAGCAGACGTTATTTGCGGAGGCTTTCCCTGTCAATCAATCAGCCAAGCAGGGGAAAGAGAAGGCATCACCCAAGAATCGAGATCAGGTAAATTTTACGACCTCATGCGAGTCATACGCATGGTACGACCCAGATATGTCATCTTGGAAAACGTGGCAGCGATCCTTGCTAACGGATTGGACATTGTACTCGGAGAGCTTTCCAAAGCAGGGTACGATGCGGAATGGTCAATTATATCTGCAAGTTCATTGGGAGCAGCACATAGAAGAAGCCGATGGTGGCTTATTGCCTACCCCTGTCGCAACGGATTACAAAGGGAGGTCAGGACAAAAGTTTCAGGAGAAACATGGCATCAGAAGAATTGCAGACGTCTTAACAAAGATTGGAGACGGTATGAGACTGAACCCATCATTCATCGAACAGTTGATGGGATATCCAATCGGGTGGACAGACTTAAAGCATTAGGAAATGCAGTTGTCCCCCAGGTTGCTGCGATACCACTGCAAAGAGTAAAAACTTTACATGAATCGTTGACAACTGTTGACCATTAGTTATTATTAATTTACCCCTGAAACCAACCCCATGAAACACTTTCTACTTTATCTCTGCATTTTTGGCATTGGATATTTTGCCATTTCGGATTCTTTGCTTACCTCTACTAAAATAGATTGCCACACTTTTAATGTCCAAGCTGCGTGTGAGGAGCTTGCCAGAAAATGATGTACGATAATTTTCCATGTTACGGCAACGGAGTTTGGGT